>Ga0209123_1003439_pt1 | contig 11844 bp, 12 predicted proteins | sample BarGraIncu00431A_FD_184500 | JGI IMG/M metagenome (GOLD analysis project Ga0209123, IMG submission 184500) | Arctic peat soil microbial communities from Barrow, Alaska, USA - Barrow Graham LP Incubations 004-31A (SPAdes) (version 2) | ecosystem: Environmental > Terrestrial > Soil > Wetlands >...
GATCCGGTCGGTCAGGAAATATCTGCCGTTTTCTGTCGTAATTGCGAATCGCTTCAGCATTGCGGCTCCTTGGCCACACCTTTCAGGTGGACGAACCAGTAGGCCAGGGCGACGAACAGCACGCCGCAAAAGTCTTAATTTATCATTCGATCATAGTCGCCGTGATTGCCGATCCAGAACCAGACCACGCCATCGGCGGTCGCTACGCCCAGTGCGCGGTAGCGCAAGCCGACGCGCACCGACCAGAAACGACCTATCTGCTTGAAGTGAAGAGAGGGATGCCGGGGATTACTTTTGAGAAGAATAAAATTGTCGTCCGCAAGATTGCGTATTTCTGGCGGAAGCTGGTCATAGCACTGCCAAAAACGCGAGGTCGCAACATGAATCAAAGGGGCTTGCATTTGCCGGAGGAATACTGGGCGAGGGCTTCTGCCGCAAAAGCGTCGAGCTTACCGGCGCCGACGTCGTCTTCAAGGCTTTGGTCCCAACGTTCGGCCTCGAACTGGGCAAACCAGCGGCTGAACTGGCGCAGTTCCTGATCGGGAAGTGCGGCGACTTCAGTTTCGATGCGTTTCAAAGAGGGCATCATGAACCTCCGAGGCAATATTTGTAGCTCCAAGAGTATCACATGATATTGTCATCAGTCAAAGCGAAGGAACACTTTTACTGCGGTTACCTAAACCAAGTAGCTGAACGTCCTTGTAACAATGGTCATTCGACGACGCCTTTCCCGCGCATATATGCTTCCCAGTATTTGTTCAACTCGAGCGAAGACCATGCTGGCAGGCCCTTATTCATGCACCACGCACCTCTGCCGAAGAGGCAGTCGCCCATGGTTGACTTTTAAAAATAAGCTAATATGCTTGAATTTTGCTATTCACGGAACTAAGCGCCGGTTCTGACAAGGCTCAGAGAACGGGTCGGCGCAATCCTGTTACTCATGGCATTAGGCCCGCACTACCAGTAGCTTGACACGACTTGATTAAACCCATGCTTTATTGTTTTGACTGACATAGCGCATCATTGCCAGTTCGTTTTGTCACGACGGCAGGAAGGCGCCACGACAACGTTCCACGTCAGCGGTAAGCCAAGAGGGGAAAAATCATGATAAGGGAGACAAAGCTGAGCCGGCGCGATTTTCTCAAGTCAGGGGCCGTTCTGGGCGGCGGACTGGTCATCGCCTGTTACGTCCCGTCACTGGGTCCCGCCTGGGGTGCCGAGGCGACCTTCGCACCCAATGCCTTTCTGCGCATAGCGGCAGACGGCACGACCACGGTCCTGGTAGGTAAGGCGGAGATGGGACAGGGTGTGTACACCTCGCTACCCATGCTGGTTGCGGAGGAGCTTGACTGCGACTGGCGCAGCATCCGCGTCGAGGCCGCTCCGGTTGCCCCGGCCTACAATCACACCACCTTCGGGATCATGGTGACCGGAGGCAGCAGCAGTGTCTGGAGCGAATGGGAGCGGCTTTCCCTGGCCGGGGCCAGCGCCCGCCAGATGCTGGTACTGGCCGCGGCCCAGAGCTGGAAGGTTAGTCCGGACTCCTGCCGCGTCGCAAACGGAGCGGTGCTCGGACCCGCGGGGAAGCGCCTGGGTTACGGGGAACTGGCGGCCAGGGCTGCCAGGCTACCGGTCCCCAGGGAGGTGAAGCTCAAGGACCCCAAAGAGTACCGGCTGCTGGGAAAACCGATGCAGCGCACCGACAGCCCTTCCAAGACCGCCGGCACCGCGATCTTCGGAAGCGACGTGCAGTTTCCCGGCATGCTGACCGCCCTGATCGTCCGGCCGCCGGTTTTCGGAGCCACCTTAAAGAGCATGGATGCCGCCAAAAGCCTCCAGGTGGCGGGCGTGCACCAGGTCGTCGCGATTCCGGCAGGGGTAGCGGTGGTCGCTGACACTTTCTGGCAGGCCAAAACGGGTCGGGATCAGCTGGTTATCGCCTGGGAGGACGGGCCGGGCGGGCAGCTTTCCACGCCGGGGATGCGAGCAGAATACGCTCGGCTCGCCCGGACCCCGGGAGCGGTCGCCCGCAGGGAGGGCGATGCCGACGCCGCTCTTTCCGGCGCGGCCAAGCTGCTGGAGGCGGAGTACGAGGTCCCCTATCTCGCCCACTCCCCCATGGAGCCGCTCAACTGCTTTGTCGACCTGAAGCCCGACCGCTGCCTGGTGCGGGTCGGCTCCCAGTTCCAGACCGTGGACCGCGCCGCGGCAGCCAGGGCGGCCGGCCTCAAGCCGGAGCAGGTGACCCTGGAGACCACCTTCCTGGGCGGCGGTTTCGGGCGTCGCGCCAACCCGGCCTCAGACTTCGTCATAGAGGCGGTGCAGGTGGCGCGGGCGGTGAAAGCGCCGGTCAAGGTGATCTGGACCCGCGAAGACGACACCAAGGGGGGCTTCTACCGCCCGATGTGGTACGACCGGATCAGCGCCGGGCTGAGCGGCGCCGGGAAACTGGACGCCTGGAAACACACCATCGTGGGGCAGTCGATCATCGCCGGAACCGCCTTCGAAAAAGCTCTGATAAAAAACGGCATTGACGACACCTCGGTGGAGGGAGCCGCCGACCTCCCCTACTCCGTCCCCAATCTGCTGGTGGATCTCCACACCACGAAGAACGTCGTGCCGACCCTCTGGTGGCGCTCGGTAGGCCACTCGCACACCGCCTTCGTGGTGGAAAGCTTTCTGGACGAAGTGGCCCACGCCGTGGGCAAGGATCCCTACCGCTACCGGCAGGAACTGCTGGCCAAGCACCCCCGGCATCTCGGGGTACTAAACGCCGCCGCTCGACTGGCCGGTTGGGATCAGCCGCTGCCCGCAGGCCACGGTCGCGGCATCGCGGTCCACGAGTCGTTCAAGAGCTTCGTTGCCGAGGTGGCGGAGGTATCGCTCGATGAAAGCGGGGGGTTGCGGGTGCACCGGGTCTGCTGCGCGGTTGACTGCGGCAAGATCGTGAATCCCGACACCATCGTGGCGCAGATGGAATCCGGAATCGCCTTCGGGCTTTCGGCGGCCCTCTACGGCGCCATAACTCTGAAAAACGGCCGGGTCGAGCAGTCCAACTTCGACAGCTACCCGATGTTGAGGCTCGACGCCATGCCCAAGGTCGAGGTCCAGATTATGAAGAGCGCCGAAAAGCCCGGCGGAGTCGGCGAAACCGGAGTGCCGCCGATTGCGCCCGCCGTCGCCAACGCACTTTTTGCCGCAGTCGGCGCGCGGGTGCGCGCCCTGCCCTTGACGCCGGAAAGGATCGCGGCAGCACGGAGTAAGGCCTAACTGGCTGCGTTCGCAAGGTTGTCGTTAGTTATCGTTCCCACGCTCCCGCGTGGGAATGCATCTGCGGACGCTCCTGCGTCCCCGATCTTGAGGCACAACAAGGACAACAAGGACACTCGCATGAACGAATTGCACCTCTATGAAGAAATCGTCCGCCTGAAGCGGGCGGGTGAACCGTTTGCCCTGGCGACCGTCACCGAGAACAGCGGCTCCTCGCCCCGCAGGGCGGGCGCCAAGATGCTGCTGCGCCGCGACGGCTCCCTCCTGGGGAGCGTGGGTGGTGGGCGCGTCGAATCGGAGACCATTCAGGCCGCGCGGGCGGCCCTTGAGGAGGGGACGCCACGCACGCTCCCCTTTGAACTGAGCGAGGAAAACGGCTTTGCCTGCGGCGGGACCATGACAGTCTACGTCGAGCCCTACGGCAGCGCGCCCCGCCTGGTGATGTTCGGCGCCGGACACGTGGGAAAGGCGGTGGCGGCCCTGGCCAAGGGGTGCGGCTTCCACGTCACGGTGGTCGACGAGCGCCCCGAGCTTGCCACCCGGGAGGCCTTTCCCTGCGCCGACGAACTGGTCCTGGCGAAAGTCAGCGAGGCCTTCGAACTGCTGCAGATCGCCCCGGAATGCTTCGTGGTCGTCGCCACACCCGGGCACCTCACCGACTTCGACGCGGTACGCGGCGCTCTCGCGAGCGAGGCGCGCTTCATCGGCCTTCTGGGAAGCCGCCGCAAGCGCGAGGCGCTGCTCAAGACCTTGAGCGAAGAGGGTTATTCGGAAGCGCAGCGTGCCCGGGTCGTTACGCCGGTAGGGGTCGCTATCGGCGCCGAGACGCCGGAAGAAATAGCGGTGAGCATCGTCGGACAACTGGTTCAGGAGAGGAGAAAAGATGCCAGGTAGCGTGGCGGCGATTCTGCTGGCGGCAGGGGCGTCCCGGCGCATGGGGACCTGCAAGCAGCTACTTCAGCTGGAAGGTAAAACGGTTCTGGCGCGCTGCCTGGAAACGCTGCTGCACGGGGGGATCGCTGAGATTGTCGTCGTGGTGGCTCCGAGCGGTGACGAGGTGCCGGGGGCCGCGGCATGCTACCCGGTGCGGGTGGTGCGCAACGCTCAGCCGGACGGAGATATGGCCGCCTCGATCTGCACCGGCCGCGCTGCCTTGCCAGCGACGGTCACCGGCGTGGTGGTTGCACTGTGCGACTACCCGCTGGTCCGGGCCGAGACCATCGCCCGCCTGGCTGAGGCGCACCGCCAGGCTCCCGGCCATATCATAGTGCCCTGCCACGACGGCCACCGGGGGCACCCTCCCCTGCTGCCGCGCCGGCTGCTGGACGCTTTGGAAATGCCTTTGACCTTAAGGGATCTGCTGCAGGACAACAAGGAATTGGTCCAGCACCTGGAACTTCCCGATGACGGCGTGCTGATAGACATGGATACCCCGGAGGACTACCACCGCATAGCCGCGATGCACCGGTCTGAAACGTGAGCAGGCACTCTCGTGGGGTGAATCTTCACGGCAGCGTCACTGTCCGACCCGCACTTTCATCGCCTTCGATATTGTGTCACGTTCACTGAGGAGTTTCTTTACCTGATGCAATGCATGCTTTTCTGACAACAACATGACGAGGTATTGATTCAGGCTTACTCTGTCCTGTTCTGCTGCTTCGGCGAGCTTTCGGTGCAATAGCTTAGGAATACGCAGCGGAAACTTGCCGCTGTAACGATCCTCTTGCAGAGATTCAGGCAAGGGTATTTCCATGCCGTCTTCTATCGCTACCGTAAGCCACTCAAGCATCGCATCTTCAATCATTGCCAGCGCATCAATCCTGGACTCGCCGACCGACATGCATCCTTCCAGCTCCTTTACCTTGACAAAAAAACTGCCCTCATCAGGGATGATCTCAATGGTGTAGGGAAGAGCCAGGTATTCCTCAACGGTTTTTTTCATGCCACTCCTCCAAATTCAAAAGAGCAATGACGGCTGTCACGTATCTTTTGTTCACGGGCTTATCTCTCGGGACAGATATGGGCATACTGCCAGCTCTACGAAACACGTAATGGCTGCTGCCAACTTTCGGTTGCCTGCATTCATAACCGAACCCCTCAAGGAGCCGGCGCAACTCGCCAAAGCCAACATCTGTCCTGTTGTGCAGGATATCTTCCGCAAGCCTGACGAGGCGTTTTTCCGCCATATTCTGTCACCTTAGCGCTAAAATAATATCACATAAGGTATCATCCGGCAACAAAATGAACGACAGGAAGTCGCCCGCTGCCTGAAGGTTTTTGGAATCATTGATACACCGTCAACAGGAAAATACGCGGACGAGCATTCAAGCAGTTTAACCCGTCACGGCATATATTCAATCGATAGCATTTAACAAGCACTCGATCATCCTGGAGGAAGTTCATAGGTGGTTTTGGTTATAGTATTTCGATTGGCGACACTCACCTTCAGACCTGGCTCATGGTCTAGCTTGGATATTTTTCCGACCGCTTGATTTAACCAGTGACCGGTTGAGTGGCTGATACTTTTCGCCATTGGATTTAAGCAAAACAAACATGAACCTATTTGCCAAGGTTCTGCTGCGGGGTTACAATAGTGCCAGTTGCTTTCTCGACACTGACTATAAAACCGGAGCTGCCATGTTTGAATCCGCGGAACTCGGCCACAAGATCGACAAGGTCACCTACCATCGCGAGGTCCCCGTACTGCGCGAGGCCCTGCTCGATGCCCAGCTCGACCTGCTGCAAGCAGGAAAGTTTCCGGTCATCATCCTGATCGCCGGGGTGGACTGCGCCGGAAAGGGCGAGACGGTCAACATCCTCAATGAATGGATGGATCCGCGCCATATCGAAACCCACGCGCTGCGCCGGCTGACCGACGAGGAACTGGAGCGTCCACCCATGTGGCGCTACTGGCGCGACCTTCCCCCCAAGGGCAAGATCGGCATCTTCCTCGGCACCTGGTATTCCAATCCCCTCCTGGAAAACGTCCTTGGCACCATCAAGAACGCAGAACTCGACCAGAGGCTGGAGCGGATCATCTCCTTTGAAAAGATGCTCTGCGACGAAGGGGCGCTGATCCTCAAATTCTGGCTGCACCTCTCCCGCGACCAGCAAAAAAAACGGCTCAAATCCCTGGAAAAGGATCCTGCTACCCGCTGGCGGGTCACCGACACCGACTGGAAGCACTTCAAGCGCTACGAAGATTTTCACCGAGTCTCGGAACGGATGCTGCGCGCCACCAGCACGGCCAAGGCCCCCTGGCTCATCGTCGAGGGGAGTAATCCGCGCTACCGCTATCTCACCATCGGCAAGGCGGTGCTCCAGGCACTCAGGCACCGGCTGGACGAGCCCGATGCCACCAAGGGCGCGGAGTTCATGCCGCCCATCACCGTTGCCATCGACGGACTGAATATCCTGCAGGCCCTGGACCTGACGAAGTCGCTGGAAAAAGTACGCTACGACCAGGAACTGGAAAAGTGGCAAGGGAGGCTGAACCTGCTCTCGCGCCACCCGAAATTCGCGGCAATATCACTGGTGGTGCTCTTCGAGGGGAGCGACGCGGCCGGCAAGGGTGGGGCCATCCGCCGCGTCACCCAGGCCCTGGACGCGCGGCTTTACCGTATCGCCCCCATTGCGGTTCCGAGCGACGAGGAGAAATCGCAGCCCTACCTATGGCGTTTCTGGCGCCACATGCCGCGCAGGGGAAGGCTCGGCATCTTCGACCGTTCCTGGTACGGCCGGGTGCTGGTGGAGCGGGTGGAGGGATACTGCTCCCCCGCCGACTGGATGCGTGCCTACGGCGAGATCAACGATTTCGAGGAGCAGCTGGTGCGCCACCGCACCGTCATCGTCAAGTTCTGGCTTGCCATCAGCCAGGAGGAGCAGCTCAAGCGCTTTAACGAGCGCGAGAAGATCGGTTTCAAGCGCTTCAAGATCACCGAGGACGACTGGCGCAACCGGGAAAAGTGGCCGGACTACGAGCAGGCGGTCTGCGACATGATCGACCGCACCAGTACCGAGATCTCGCCCTGGGTCCTGGTGGAGGCAAACGACAAGCACTATGCCCGCATCAAGGTGCTCAGGACGCTGTGCAAGCGGATAGAGGCAGCGCTGGAGGAGCTTTAAGCGGGGCTCTTTGCCAGCTTAGTCAGCCGGCGTTTTCCAGCTCGACCTCTCCTACCATTTCAGTCATCAGCGGTTCCGGTTCGGCAACGGGCACCGGACGGCCCGACTTGAGCGGCTTTTCCGGGAGAAAGAGAATGATGGCAAACGCGGTTACGGCGACCGCCGCCCCGGCAAGAAAAGTGGAGCTGATGGCGTTCCGGTACACGTCGAGCACGATGGCGCGCTGCGCTGCCGGCAGCGTTGCAATCTGCTGGATCCCCTGCTGCACAAGCGAGTGAGTTCCGGAGCCGCCAGCGGAATTAAGCTGCATATGGTGCAACTGGGTGGTCACGATGGCGCCGGAGAGCGCGACCCCGAAGGCGCCTCCCAGGGAGCGGAAGAAACCGGCCGTAGCGGTCGCCATCCCGAGTTCATGCGGATCGACCGAGTTCTGGATGGCAACGGTGAGGTTGGGCATCACGAACCCGAACCCGAAGCCGAGCAGCGTAAGGGCGCACTCGATGAAGGGTACCCCCGCTCCGACTGCTGAAGCCCACATGACAGCGAGCAGTGCCGAGGCGGTGCAAGCGAGGCCCACGACGGGGAAGATCTTGTAGCGGCCGGTCCGGGAAACCAGGCGCCCGCCGAGAAAAGATGAGGTGATGAGCCCGATGGTCATGGGGGCCATCATCAGTCCGGCGCGCGACGGGCTGAAGCCGAGCACGAGCTGGAAATAGAGGGGAAGAAACACCGCCGTCCCCAAAAGCGCCATGAAGGTGAGCCCAATGACGACGGAAGCTATGACGAACACCTTGTTGCGAAAGATGGCCGGCGAGAAGACCGGTTCCGCCGCGCGCCGCTCCTGGTGCACCAGCAGGAAGAAAAAGAGCGCCGACCCCGCCGCCAGGGTGATGATGAGCGGCGAGGACCAGGGATAGGCGACGCCACCCCAGGTGAGAAGCAGCAGCAAGGAGGTGGTCCCGGCGCTCAGGTAAACCACCCCGGGGTAGTCGATGCTGTGGGCGACCGAGCGCTGCGGGCGCCGGAAGCCGAAAACGATCAGAGCCAGTGCCAGGCCGCCGACCGGAAGGTTTACGTAGAAGATCCAGCGCCAGGAAAGGGCATCGGTGATGAAGCCGCCCAAAAGCGGTCCGGCGATGCTGGAGAAGGCGAATACCGCCCCGAAGAGCCCCTGGTAGCGGCCGCGCTCCCGGGGAGCGACCAGGTCAGCGATGGTCGTCTGGGCCAGCGTGATCAGCCCTCCCGCGCCGAGCCCCTGGATGCCACGGAAGATGATCAGCTGGGTCATGGAGCCGGAAAGCCCGCAAAGGCACGACCCGGTCAGAAAGATCAGGATGGAAACCACGAAGAGCGGTTTGCGTCCGTACATGTCGCTCAATTTCCCGTAGAGCGGGGTCGTGGTGGTGGAAGTCAGCAGAAACGCGGTCACCACCCAGGAGAGATGCGAGAGCCCGCCCAGGTCGCTGACGATCCTGGGGAGCGCGGTGCCGACGATGTTCTGGTCCAGCGCCGCCAGGGCGAGCGCCAGCATGAGACCCGCGAAGACGGTGCGGACCTCGCGGGGGGTGATCGTTTCAGTGCTTTCGGTTGCTTGGTGTTGGCTCATGTAACCTGTTCCTAGTGTGTATTCTGGTCCGTGCTGGCCTGCAACCTCCCAGCCCAGGGCACCCGCAAAAGCTGCCCCTACCTGGAGTTTTTTGCAGGGATACCCTTCACGGGTATCCGCATGGGAACTGCTGCCGATAAGCCGAAATTCTGTTTGGCAGGTGATGACCTTCAGCCGCGGAAGGCTCCGGTTTCGTTTTTATCCACTTCATCCAGCAACTTCTCTATCTGACGGTGATAAGGGAGCGCTTCGTATTGAAGCCAGCCCCCGTCGTGACCGACCTGGTACAGAAACCAGGCTCCGGTTTCCGGGTCCTTAGTGAAGCGGGCGACCTTTCCCGAAATCCACATAGCGTGGTCGTCCCATACCGGCCTGGACTCGAAGAGTGTTACCTCGTCTTCGCGAATCCGGTACTCCATCTTGATCTGGCTCTGCAGGTTGGCGGGAATTTTTTTCACGCAGTAATCGGCAAAGATTTTTTCCAGGCGCTTCAACTCGAATTCAGACAGGGGCACAGCTACCTCTTGATCCATGTTTTGGGGGTTCACTTTAGCATGCTTCTCGGGCGAGCAGGCAAAATAAAAGACGACTGCGAGCGGGGTTAGCGTTTTTTCCAGTAGGGGGCTTTTTCAGGCATGATCCAGCGCACGCCGCCGCGCGGGTCCTCGGTGTCGCCGGCATAGCGGGGGATCAGGTGGATGTGCAGGTGCATGACCGTCTGCCCGGCGGCAGGCCCGTCATTGATGCCGACATTGAAGCCGTCGGGGCCATGCTCCGCCAGCAGGAGTTGTCGCATTCCGGCCACCAGGTCAAAGAGCGCGGACCACTCCTCCCCGGTTGCCTCGAAGAAGGAGGCTATGTGCCGCTTCGGCACGATCAGGCTATGGCCGGGGGTGACGGGGAAGCCGTCGGGAAAAGCAAGGGCGTGATCGTTGAAGAGCAGGGCTTTGGAGTGGTCCAGATGGCAGAAGGGGCAGATTGATTGGGTCATTTCATCACTTTGTCGTGGGGTGGTTACATTGCTTCGGAACTAACGCGCTACTTTGACAAATTTTTCGGCAAAAGTATAGAAAGCTTTGCTGTAAACGTCAAAATGCCAACTCATCCTTGAGTTGGCAAAGCTGGTACCTTTTTCCTCTCTGTTTACCCTGGCAGTGACAGGTCCGCGTTGAAGGCTTCTAACGCGACGGCAAGTTCGCTTTTCCTGGAGGGTATGGCGAGCTCGACTAGTGCAGGCGGGACTTTCCATGGTCCGGCTTGAGGAAGGACAGACCGACGAGCAGCACCAGGATGGAGGTCTGCAGGGTGGCGGCCACCGCGCCCCAAAGCCAGGTGCGGTGATAGGTGGCGCCTAATTCGAGATGCCAGGAATCGGGAGGAGCCAGGGACTGCAGTCCGGGAGCCAGCCAGAAGGCGCCAAATATCAGCAGCACCGTGGTTATGGCGCATTTTTCGGTGATCCAGCGGTGCCCCCTGAATCCCCACGGCTTCCCGACGCAGAGATAAAGACCGGTCAGGGTCGTCAGGCCGGCCGACGGCGTGATAAGGAACTCGTCTATCGCCTTGATGGAGCGCTGGAAGGCAATGGCCTCTTGGCTGCCGCTTGGGTTTCCGGCAAGTTTGAGCAGGATCAGTATGGCCAGTCCGCCGCCGATCCAACCGCATACGGCGATGGAGTGCAGTGCCTTGCAGATAACCCTCGTAGTGCTGCTATCAAGTGCCTGTCGCATCTCCGGTATCCCCCTGAATAACTCTTTCATTGGTTCCTACCGTGCTGGTAGCAATGTCGATGCCGTTGGCCGGGCCGCCATTGTTGGCTGTACAACCAGGCAGTTACGCGCTCGATCCGCGATGCAGCCGGGTAAAAACCGGGGGGGGTTGGTTGGGCATTGAACAGGCGAGACCCAAGAAAGTGCAGGGGCCTCGGTTACCAGGTAGCAATGACGGGGAGAGAAAAGCGGGAGACCATTACCGTTTGCACATCCACTACCGATGTGTAAAAATCGCTTGCAGTACCAACTTCGGCGCCAATCAGGGACAACCGTGAACTACTTATTCCACCTTTTCCTTTCGGGTGACGATCCCGAGATCATAACCGGCAACTTCATGGGCGATTTCGTCAAGGGGCAGTTGGGGGATGACCACCCTCCCCGCCTGCGCCGCGGCATCGAACTGCACCGGCGCATCGACTCCTTTGCCCGGGACCAGGAGCACTTCAACCGCAGCCGGCTGCGACTCGGTCCGGAATTTGGCCTCTATCGCGGTATCCTGGTCGATCTCTATTACGACCATTTTCTTGCCGTCAATTGGAGCCAGTGGTCGAGGGAACCGCTGACGGTATACCTGGACCGGGTCAGGCTACTGGTGGAGGAACAGCGCACGCGACTGCCAGAGCGCCTGCAGGAAATGGTGCCGCTCATTTTCGAGGACCTGCTCCCCTCCTACCGGGAACCGGCGGGGATTGGCAGGGCGCTCGAGCGTATGGGGAGGCGGGTGAAAAGGGAAAACCCCCTGGCCGGCGGCGGCGCGGAGTTGGTCCGCCACTATGACGGGCTGCAGCAGGATTTCCACGGTTTTTTGCCTGCGGTGCAGGCATTCGCCGCGAGGTTTATTGAATCTGGCTGAATCCAGCATAATAAAGCACAGCAGTTCTCCCCATCTTACTCTCCCACGTTGAGCCCTCCCCTCATCTTCAGAGCAAATAAGTGCTGCCAACCAGGTCAGACAGGTCTCGCTGCAAGCGCGAACCGGCCGGAAATTCATTGAAAAAGTTGCCAGCATCGCACTGCGCAAGGCATTAGAGCTAAAGTTACCCCCGGGTCACCCGATAACTATACCCAGTA
>Ga0209123_1003440_pt1 | contig 11838 bp, 9 predicted proteins | sample BarGraIncu00431A_FD_184500 | JGI IMG/M metagenome (GOLD analysis project Ga0209123, IMG submission 184500) | Arctic peat soil microbial communities from Barrow, Alaska, USA - Barrow Graham LP Incubations 004-31A (SPAdes) (version 2) | ecosystem: Environmental > Terrestrial > Soil > Wetlands >...
TCATCCGGTTCACCACACAAAGTAAATGGTGCGCCCGGGGGGACTCGAACCACCGGCACACGGTTTAGGAAACCGTTGCTCTATCCGCCTGAGCTACGGGCGCAGGATACAATATAAAGTAATATGGTGACCCCGGCAGGATTCGAACCTGCGGCCTCTTGATTCGTAGTCAAGCGCTCTATCCAGCTGGGCTACGGAGTCATTTATCAATCAGCATCTCTACTCACCGACAAAGAGTATTATACCATAACTATATTTTAAAGTCAAGCACATGATTTGCTATTTTTTATAACCACAGGATAAATTAAGATTTTTCCTGCGGTTTAAAGAATTAGTAAAAAGCAAGGTTTTTCTCAAGATTATTGCACAAAACATGTGGATAACTTTATCCACATGTTTTTATCCACACCTTTTTCCCTATTTTACCCGTAAAAACCCTTTATCCTTGCGAATGGTTACAATACTTTTACCGACTTATCCACAATTATCACCACTTTGTTGATAAGTTTGTTGATAAGTTTGTGGGTTGTGCATAAAACAAGCAAACGTCCTTCATGATGCTAAAAAGGATTTCCCCTCGATAATAGCGAGGGGAAATCCTCTTTTTATGCAGAATAAAATATTTTTTCATACATTTTATTCGCCCTTATTTTACAGGCATATGGGCTCTGCTTTCAGCCTCCCGACATAATTCTTCCTGACTATTAATGGACTTCCCTCGTCTGTCCGTCGGCCCGTAAGTACCATCACTTTTCATGATATACGCTTTACGATTATCCTTAAGCATAATCTCTAAAATAGCTTTTACCCGGGCAACGATTTCTTGATCTTCTAGAGGGAAACACAATTCAACCCGTTCACTTAAATTACGTTTCATCCAGTCAGCACTGGACAAATAGATGTTTTCTTGACCACCATTGGCAAAGTAGATAATACGGTGATGCTCTAAAAATCGCCCCACAATACTCCGCACGGTAATATTATGGCTAACATTTGTGATCCCAGGTCTTAAAGAGCAAATGCCACGTACAATAAGCTCAATTTTAACCCCTTTACACGATGCTTCATACAATTTTAGAATAATATCTTTATCCAATAAGGAATTCATTTTTGCAATAATGTGTCCACCTTTACCAAGTTGAGCAAAATTAATTTCCCTATTGATGAGTTCTTTCAAGCGAGGTCTTAAACCTAGGGGTGCCACCACCAGTTTCTCCCACGTTGGTTCAGAATAACCCAATAACATGTTAAAAAAATTCGATGCATCTGCACCAATTTGTTCATCAGCAGTAAACAAACTCATATCACAATACAGACGAGCTGTCATATCATTATAATTACCAGTACCCATATGTATATACCGTCGAATACGCCCCTCTTCTTGTCTGATGATCAAAGCCATCTTACCATGCACTTTTAAACCTACCACACCATAAATAACATGACAACCTGCTTCTTCTAAACGCCGTGCCCATAAAATATTATTTTCCTCATCAAAGCGAGCTCTCACTTCGATGACCACCGTCACTTGTTTCCCATTTTCGGCAGCTTGCCCCAATGCTCTGACAATCGAAGAATTGCCACTGACTCGGTACAGAGTTTGTTTAATGGCTAGCACCTTGGGATCAAGAGATGCCTGACGAATAAAATCCACAACAGGTGAAAAGGATTCATAGGGATGGTGCAATAAAATATCTTTATCCCGAATCATATCAAACAAATTTTCATCTTTAAGACCAACAGGAATCTGCGGCATTAATGGTTCGTAGCGTAAATGGTCATAACCTGGCAAATTGGTTACTTGCATAAAACAGGAAACATCAATTCGTCCACTAATTTTATAAGCATCCTGCCCCGCAATTTCGAATTCTTCCAGCAAAAAATCTTTCAAAAACGTCCGCCGACTTTTAGCAATTTCTAAACGTACTGGTTCTCCCCGTTTACGTTGTCGCAAGGACTTTTCCACTTCAACAAGTAAATCTTCAGCGCCTTCCCCGTCAATCAACAAATCTGCATTCCTTGTAATGCGAAAAGGGATAACCTCTTTAATCAGATAACCGCAGAACAAATAAGCACAATAGCTGGTAATCACATCTTCCAGAAAAATAAAGGTATGACCGTGCCCTTGATTAGGTACTTCAATAATCCGCGTTAATACACTGGGTACTGGAATAATGGCAATTTGGCTTTCTTCTTTCCCCCGACTGAGCAATACGGCTAAATTCAAAGTTTTATTGGCCAATAAAGGAAAAGGGTGGCTAGCATTGATGGCTAGAGGCGTCAGAATAGGATAAATTGTATTATAGAAATAATCATCTAACCATTGTCGCCCCGCCGTTGACAAATCCTCTACCTCTTTAAACAAAATATTTTCTTGCTCTAGGCAGATTATGATTTTTTTGACATAACGGTCTTTCTTTGTTTCAAAAGCACGCACACTATGATCAATTAATATGAGTTGCTGAGCAGCGGTGAGACCCGTATCGTCTTTTTTAGTAATACCACTCTCAACCTGCTGTTTCAAGCCAGCAACTCGAATCATGAAAAATTCATCTAGATTAGAACTGGCAATGGCTATAAACTTTAATCTTTCCAACAAAGGCTTATGAATGTCATCGGCTTCATTCAGTACCCGCTCATTAAATTTCAACCAACTTAATTCTCTATTCAAGAAATATTCTTCTTTATCAAGCATAAATGCACCTTGCCTATATTATTTATAACATGATCTAAACATTATATTCGTCATTTTTTTTTAAAGTTCCTGCAATGTAACCTCCGGCAACACCGTTGCCTATTGTGTAATTGTTAATTTCCTACTATAGAAATAACCACTCTTCCTTTGACGTCTCTAGAATTTAGTATAACTTATTTCTATGAAAAAATTTTATTTAATTTTTTTGTCTTTCAAGAGAGGATTTTAAATAAATAGTGCTAATACTTAACAATATAACTACTAGCAGTAATGCACAAAGGAGAACTACATTTATGAGCCAACGAATTGCGATTATTGATTTAGGATCAAACTCTGCTCGTTTAATTATTGTGGAAATATATGAAAACCGGGCCTATAACCTTATCTATCACCAAAAAGAAACCATCCGTCTGAGCCAAGACGCGGATAAAAATCAGCAACTACAGCCTGAAGCCATGGCACGCGCCATGATCTTACTGCAAGATTTTTCCCACATTTGCAAATTACAGCATGCCGATAAAGTCATCGCTGTGGGTACCGCAGCCATACGCAATGCCCGCAACGGCACCGAATTTGTTGCCGCCGTCAAAGAACAAACAGGAATTGTCATTAAAATCATTAGTGGCGAAACCGAGGCCCAATTAGGTTACATCGGTGCCATTAACACACTTAACGTTACCGATGCGGTATTGTTCGACTTAGGTGGCGGCAGTACTGAACTAACACTCATTAAAGATCGTAAGGCTGAGCAATTTATCAGTTTACCTTTCGGTGCCGTTACGCTGACAGAACGTTTTAACTTGCAAAATAAGGGGAGCGAAAGCCAATTAGCCAGTCTAACTGCCTTTATTGTCGAAGAACTTGGGAAAATTCCCTGGTTAAAGAACTTGGAGGTACCCCTCATCGGTATCGGAGGAACAGCCCGGGCCATTGCGAAAATGGAACAGAAACGTAAAAATTACCCGTTACTCAAACTCCATAACTACCGCACCAGTTCTATCGCTTTTGAGTCATTATGGCAAGATGTTCAAGTTATGTCCGGTGAGCAGCGGCGTAAGATACCTGGTCTCAGTAACGACCGAGCTGATATCATTCTGGCTGGACTGGCCATTGTCAAAAATTTATTTGAAGAAATCCAAAGTACCCAGCTCATTATTAGCAGTTGTGGCGTACGCGAAGGATTATTCCTCCAGTATTATCTGGCACAAAACGGACAAACAGATACCTTAACCAATCCTCTAACCCAAAGCACACATAACACTTTATTGTCTTACAACGGCAATACCAGTCACGCCTATCATGTTGCTAAACTAGCCAATAATTTATTTGACGACTGTCTGGAAGTATTAAGCCTAAATGCTGACGATAAAATGTTATTGCATGTTGCTACTGTACTCCACGATATCGGCATTAGCATTAATTATTATGACCATGCCCGCCACAGTGCCTATTTAGTAGAAAATGCCCGTCTCTTCGGCCTTTCTCATCGGGAGCAAATTATGGCATCCCTCATTGTGGGTTGGCATCATAGTTCCTCCGCCAAACACTCCTTCAATAAAATCTATAATGAATTTTTAGATGAAGGTAACTGGCAAACAGCCCGTAAACTTGCCTTATTATTGGCAATCGCCGAAAGTCTTGATACAACCCAAATGCAACTTGTGGAAAAAGCAACCATCACCTTTATCAATAAGCAAGCCCAACTCACATTAACAGCCCACCAACCCATCCCCCTCGAGTTGTTGGCGATCAAAAAACATAGTAAATGGTTCAAAAAAGAAACAGGTTTTGAATTGATCATTAACCAATCATCATAATAAAGAAAAGCCTCCGCATTCGGAGGCTTTTTTTATATAAAGCACTTACTTTTTAATGTTAATTACTATAAACTAAAGCTATAAACTCCCAAAATAAGAGGTGCGCTATGAATCTTTTCTCCAACTTCGTAAATAGCCTTACCCTAATCAATACCCTCATTCGGATCACTTTCCCCCAAATAAACCAAGAACTTAGTTACTGGGCAAATTATGCTGAAACCCACGCCTGTCCAGAGCTGAAAGAGCAAGCTTTGGCTAGTATTAGCCATAAAAAATTTCATTGCCAAGGTGGCAGTATTTACAGCTTATATCCCGGCGTACAGACTGCCGACTTTATCACCTTAGTGGTTGCTCTCCAAACCATTAGCGATTATTTAGATAACTTATGCGACCGGGCTGGTATCGCTGATGAACAAGCTTTCAGGCAATTACATCAGGCTATGACTGACGCTCTTAATCCTGAGGCCATACCACAAAATTATTATGCTTTTTATCCCTTTACTGATGATGGCGGTTATCTGACCAAGCTTGTTACCACTTGTCAGGAAAAGCTTAACAAGTTGCCCTCCTATCAATTGGTAAAAGCAGACCTACTCAAATTGGCCAGCCTCTATAGTGATTTACAAACCTACAAACACCTGGACCCTAACATGCGCGAACAAAAAATGCTCCACTGGATCGACCAGCATCACCTGCGTTATCCTCAAATCACCAACTGGGAATTTGCAGCCGCCACAGGTTCAACCCTTGGTATGTTCATGTTATGCGCTGCTGCTAGTGATAAGAACTTGAGCGCCAACACTGTTACAAAAATTTCTACAGCCTACTTTCCCTGGATTAGCGGGTTACATATATTGTTAGACTATTTTATTGATGCTGCCGAAGATAAGGCCAATGGCGACCTAAATTTCGTTGCTTATTATACTGACAAAACTCAAGCATTGTCCCGTCTAACCCTCTTCACCAAGCAAGCTTTCCTCCAAGCCCAGACCCTACCTCAACCTCTTTTCCATCAAACCGTAGTCCAAGGCCTACTGGCTATGTATCTTTCAGACCCCAAAACAAATCCACCAAACCAGCAAGCTATAAAAAAATCCCTGCTGAAAACAGCAGGCTGGTATACGACTTTCCTCTACATGTTATGTAAATTGTTACGAATTAAGAAAAAATTATAAGAACCGACTTGGAATGGGAAAAGTGTTATATGTTCTGATTCCAAAAAAAATCCTGAGTGTGATAAAAACGCTCAGGATTTTTTATGTACTTATTTTGCCCTTATGATTGCTGTTTTGATCAAGGCAATGACCAATTCAGCACTGTTATACAGATCCACTTCTTTAATATATTCATCAGCCGTATGCACTTTACTCATACCAACCCCGAGCACCGCAGTGGGTACGCCATAATTGTTAAAGAAGTTGGCATCACTACCACCGCCTGTGGCGCATATTTGGGGGATCAGACCAATACTCTGAGCAGCTGTAACTGCCAAAACTACAGCAGGATCATCTTCAGTTAAGACATAAGGACCATAAGACTGTTTTACACTCACTTCAGCGCGTGCCCCATTTTCTGTTGCAATTCGCTCAAAAGTTTCTTTCATATGATTAGTTTGTGCTGCTAATTTTTCCATATTGCGGCTACGCGCTTCGCAGCGTATTTCGACCCAATCCGGTACGATGTTTGTTGCAGTACCGCCATTAATTGTGCCAATATTCGCTGTTGTTTCAGAATCAATCCGTCCATAGTTCATAGCCGCCAGGCATTGACCCGCCACGACAATGGCATTAATCCCATCCTCGGGGGCAATTCCAGCATGGGCTTTCTTCCCATGGACGATGGCCGTAATGTTGTTTTGGCCAGGTGCCATGGTAATAATCTCACCTGGTGCACCACCAGAATCAAGAGCGTAACCAAAATCAGCCTTTAGTAATGATGGGTCCATATGTTTAGCACCATTAAGGCCTCCCTCTTCAGCTACCGTAAATAACACCTGAATAGGCCCATGTTGAATGTGCCTTTCCTTAACAATCCGCAACGCTTCGAGAATAGCCACAATGCCCGCTTTATCATCCCCACCAAGGATGGTCTCACCAACTGAGGTAATAATGCCATCTTTCAGCTGTGGTTGTATACCACCACAAGGTTCAACCGAGTCCATATGAGCACTCAACATAATTGTCGGCACCCCTTGCGCTGTACCTTTGCTATAAGCAATGACATTACCGCAATTACCGCCAATTTTTTCTCCTGTATTATCTTCAGTAACTTCCATCCCCAGGGATACAAGTCGGGCTTTTAAAAGATCGGCCACCTGCCGTTCATCTTTAGTCGAACATTTAATTTTTACTAACTCAAAAAATTCTGCTAACATACGTTCTTGATTAATCATGATTTTTACCTCCTGGAATTTTTTTTTGACCATCACACATACTATAATAGTAATCATTAACCAACAAAGGAAGTTAAACACTATGACTAAAACCATCGCCTTACAGTCGAATGACCAAACACTCCTCAATCGTCTCCATGAACAGGGCTATAAAGTCATGGATATGTATGAAGCCCACCACCAACGAGCCATCGTTGATGCCTATTTGTATACTACCCATCATCCTGATGCTTTTACTACTTACAATAGTGTAGCCGATAGCGAGGATAGTATCCTAGACGATACGCCCCCCATCAACAAATCCGCCAATACCATCATGCTTAATATTACCAATTTGGAGCCTGAGCAAATACTCCTGACCCTCGAACGAAGATTGGAAGAACGGGAATGGGTTTTTTGATATAGAATGTGCTACACTATTGCTATGGAGGTGAGCGCATGACAACCAATCATCGGCGATGGATTATTCACGTTGACATGGATGCCTATTTCGCTGCCGTAGAGCAGCGGGATAATCCAACCTACTTTGGCAAACCAGTCATTATTGGCGGTCTCAGTGGTCGGGGCGTCGTGGCGACAGCTTCTTATGAAGCAAGAAAATATGGCATTGCATCAGCCATGCCCATGGTTGAAGCTCGTCGGCGCTGCCCGGTCGGCATCTTTCTCCCGCCTAACATGGCTAAATATGCCCATGTCTCTGATCAAATCCGCCAGATATTTGACTGTTTTTCACCAATTGTCGAACCCTTATCAATGGATGAAGCCTTTCTCGATGTGACGGGCATGGAATACCTATACCCAGACATCACTGCCATCCCTCGTCAAATCAAAGAACGTATTAAGGAGGAATTAAACCTTACAGCCTCCGCGGGGGTAGCGACTAATAAATTTCTAGCCAAACTAGCTTCCGACCTACAAAAACCCGATGGTTTAGTCGTCATTCGCCCCGGTGAGGAACTAGACTTATTGGCTCCTATGTCCGTCCGGAAGCTTTGGGGCGTTGGCATTGCAACAGCCCGTATCCTCAAGACCCTTAACATTGAAACCATCGGGGATTTTCGTCGTTGTGATCTGAAACTAATCGAACACCATCTCGGCACATGCCCTACAGAATTATATAACCTGGCATGGGGCCGGGATGACAGACCCGTCGTTCCTGACCGGGAGGCAAAATCAATTGGTAACGAAACTACCTTTACCAAAGACCTATGGTCAAAAGATGAACTCAGAGGAGTACTTCTAGCTCTTGCGGAAAAAGTTGGTTGGCGACTGAGAAAATCCGGTCTTTGCGGCAGAACCATCACCGTCAAGGTCCGTTTTTCATCCTTCCGCACAGTGACCCGTAGCCTCACTCTCCCATCAGCCTTATCCCTTGACGAAAGCATTTACCAGGCAGCCTGTGAAATGATCGGTAAAATTCCCCTTCATGAAGGTGTCCGTTTACTTGGCATTACAATCTCAAAGCTTGGGCAAGGCGTCAAACAATTTTCCTTGTTTGACGAGCCTAATGAACGGCAAGAAAAACTAACTCTCGTCATGGATAAACTGAAAGATAAATTTGGCGAGAGTATCATCACTCGAGGAAAAATATTATAGTCCTATCAATCCCATCAAAAATTCCATAAAGGCCGGTGCCACCGTGGAAAGTAACAATAATAGGGTTAAGATAATTAACACCACCGTGAATGTCCAGGCTACAACATTATACCATGTAGCATTTTTATATTTGCCCATAACAGAGCCATTACTAGCAATCAGTACCATAAAAATAAGAATAGGTGGCAGCAGTACTCCATTTACAACTTGGGAAGCTAACATGACAAGATCGAGGGATATACCTGGCCACATGGCGATGGCTGCCCCAAAGACGATGGTCATGGTATAAACACCAAAAAAGACAGGTGCTTCTTTTGACGATTTACTAACACCACTTTCAAAACCAAAGGCTTCACAAACCGCATAGGCAGTACTAAGAGGCAAAATAAAGGCTGCTAACATGGAAGCTCCCAGTAGTCCAAAGGAAAACAAGGTACTGGCATATTGCCCCGCTAAGGGTTTCAGTGCGATGGCGGCATCTTTCACTGTGGTAATGGAAATATTATTGGCATTGAGGGTCGCTGCCGTAGCGACGATGACAAAAAACGCAATGACCCAGGTAAAGAAGGCACCCAACATAACATCCCAAAAGGTATATTTATAGTCTTTGGCGGTTATGCCTTTATCGACGACGGCTGCCTGGATGTAAAACTGGCCCCAAGGCGTAATGGTTGTACCAATCAGGCCAATGGCCATCATGAGAAAATCCGCATCACTGGCAAAGGTCGGCGTAACGGAAGCCAATAACACTTGCTCCCAAGGAGGATTTATAATAAATCCCGATACGATATAACTTAAAAAAGTGGCACATAAGACAAAAAAGACTTTTTCGATTCGGGAATAACTACCTTTAAGCACGGACCACCATACTAACAGCCCCATGATGGGCACGGCGATAAACTTACTCACACCGAAAATTTCAAAACTGGTCGCAATACCAGAAAACTCCGATGCCGTCGTGCCAATATTGGCGATGAGCAGTACGATCATGGCGAAAAATGTCCACTTCACACCAAATAACTCTCGAATCAAATCGGATAAACCACGCCCCGTCACGGCACCAGTCCGTGCGGAAATTTCTTGGGCAATGGCCAAACAAATGGTGCTAATCAGCAATGTAAATAATAGGCCATATCCATATTTCGCGCCAGCCGCCGCATAGGTGGCAATACCACCAGCATCATTATCCGCAAAAGCAGTGACGACTCCGGGACCCATTACGGCCAAAAATAGTCCTAAACGTGTACGCGTATTTTTGATCATATTCATCATTATCGCCCTCGTCCTCCCCATTTACTCAGCGCAAACCAAGAATATGTATCAAGCTTACCCCGATCGGGTACCAATATATCAAGAATATCATCTACTGTGACAATTCCCAGAATAATCCCCTGTTCATCAACCACTGGTACCGCCAATAATCCGTATTTATTGATGACTTCAGCCACGCGTTGATGGTCATCCTCAGGCTGTACCGTGACCAATTTAGTGTGCATCAACTCGCGCAACGTGCTACTCGGCGAGGCCACAATGAGTTCGCGCAGAGATAAAACCCCTTGCAAATGTTCTTCTTGATCAATTACATATAAATAATAAATTGTTTCGGCTTCAGGTGCCAGTTTCCTCAGCTGATTAATCACATCTTCAGGCGTTAACTCAGCGGAAAAGGCGATATACTCGGTGGTCATCAAAGCCCCCGCAGTATCTTCTGGGTATTGCATGAGTTCGCGCACGTCCTCGGCATCATCCACTTCCATCAACTTCAGCAAACCTTCCGATTTCTCCGCCGTCAATTCAACGAGGATATCCGCAGCCTCATCGGGTGCCATTTCCTCTAAGAGATCCGAAGCCCGTTGTTCATCCATTTGTTCAATAATTTCTACCTGTGCTTCTAAGTCCATCTCCGCCAAAGCATCAATGGCTTGTTGATCATCCAAATGATCAATAAAACTGGCCCGTCGTTTATAATCCATCTCCTCGATCAAATCAGCCATATCCGCAGGATGTAATTCACTCAGTTGTTGTTTTTCGTGATTGAGTTGCAAGCTAGAATTCCAGCTTTCTAAGGGTTTAATATATTGCCACCCTAGCAAGTTATTCTTATAGTTCTTAAACAAAAACTCTAACCCCAGCCTACGAAAGAGTCCTCTTACACCAATATCCACGGCCACTAACACCATGCGTTGCAGATCCTCCTGCATAATCCAAGACAAGGTAATGTCATTGACTCGCACAATTTTAGAACCTTTTAAATCAATAATTTGTTTGTCGAGTAGCCATCTACTAATATAAATATCCGTGTCATGTAAGGTCACGGTTTTTTCACGATCAAAGTTTTCTTTTAGCCTTACTTCCTTATAACTACAACTCTCTATTTGGTCAATGGGAATTAATTCATGTACTTTCTTCGCATGCTGAATACCCACAATCTGCGGGTAAATACCATCCCAACGCACGGCCATATCGCAGATTTTGCCAATATTACGGCCACTTTTATCATAAATAGGCTTGTTTAACAACTGACAAAAATAAAACTCACCTAACAGTTTAAATTCATTCATTGTCTAATCCTCCTTTTTTTGCCGGATCCCATCCACTGTCCATACAATGGCAGAGTCATCCAGAATTGTAACTATTATATGATAACCATCCTCAGGATCGGGATCCATAAAACACCTCCTATTTCAATATCTTTCCCCACAATACACAATCACATAAATGGGTAAATTAAAAAGACCTCCCCGAACAGAAGGTCTTCCCGTGTATTGTAATACTATTTGACCTTCCCCCTCGTTGAGCTTTAGCACTGTATATCGTAGAGAGCAGAAAAACTGTCCTCAGCTACGTTAAGTAAAACCTTAATCCGGTAGTACCTGTTATACCCATTGGCGTCTTTCGACGTTTCCGGGCAGTAGCCTGTGTTTATACAGGAGCCTCACCTAACAAAGAAATCATATTCACTTATCATAAGAGTAGCATTTAATTTTATTAAATGCAATTCATTTTTCATTAAGTTTTTATTAAGTTGAACTGAAAAGCCCTGAATATACAACAAACGCCTTCATCTTATTATCAAGATGAAGGCGTTAAACTTTTAAAGAATGGCGGAGCGACAGGGATTCGAACCCTGGCAGGCCTTACGACCTCTAACGATTTAGCAAACCGTCCTCTTGAGCCGCTTGAGTATCGCTCCATAAATTAAAGATGGCGGAGGGGGTGGGATTCGAACCCACGGATCCCTTTCAAGATCGCTGGTTTTCAAGACCAGTTCCATGAACCGCTCGGACACCCCTCCGAGCCCGTTGACACATTTATTATTTTAACATTAAAAATATGGT
>Ga0209123_1003441_pt1 | contig 11833 bp, 8 predicted proteins | sample BarGraIncu00431A_FD_184500 | JGI IMG/M metagenome (GOLD analysis project Ga0209123, IMG submission 184500) | Arctic peat soil microbial communities from Barrow, Alaska, USA - Barrow Graham LP Incubations 004-31A (SPAdes) (version 2) | ecosystem: Environmental > Terrestrial > Soil > Wetlands >...
CCGTGTCATCCTCGATGCGTGCGAGGTTGATGTTGCCGATGATGCCGGTCAGCATGTTGTTGAAGTCATGGGCGATGCCTCCTGCAAGGACGCCCAGCGACTCCAGCTTTTCCATCCGCTGAAGCTCACTTTCGAGACGCAACCGTTCGGTGATGTCGCGGGCGATGTTGAGCACCACCGATTGGCCTCCGAGCACGAACAGGCTCGCGCTGACTTCTACGGGGATGTGATGACCGTCGCGGGCTTTCAACTCACCAGCAAAGCTTGTCTTTCCATGCTCCCTCAGCTGGCGCCCCATGGCCTCAGGCATCTCAGGCGTTGCGTTGACGGAGACGTCGTTGATGGTCATGTTCCGCAATTCCTCGCGTGTGTAGCCGGACCATTGACAGGCGACGTCGTTGGCCTCGATGATCGAGCCCATCGTTTCATCCGCGTTGACCACATGGAGAAGGATGGCGTCCTGCGCCTGGTTGAACAACTCCCTGAACTTGAGTTCACTCGCCTGCAGGGCGTGTTCCGCACGGACACGGTCGGTGACGTCGACACCGGAGGAGATAATTCCAGAGACCTGGCCTGTGGAATCCCGTAGCAGGGAGTCATGCCAAGCGACGATGCGCTCTTCACCGCTGCGTGTGACAGCGGGGTTTTCCGTGACGATGGGGAGGATCTGCCCCGCGAGTTCGCTGCGGATCAATGCTTTGATCTTGTCGCACTCGCGTTCTGGCAGTCTCATGGCGAGCCAGTCCCTGCCGACGATCTCTTCTGGCGCATATCCGAAGAAGTCATAGCCCTTCTGGTTGAGGCGTACGAGCCGGAGGTCCGTGTCGATGACCTCCATGATGACCCCCGACGCATTAAAGTAGGTTTCGGCCTTGGATGTCTCGATGCATGCTGCTTCCTGTGCGTCATGGCGGGCTGTCGCGTCATGGACGACCAACAGGACCCGTTCGTCCGCGAGTGGGCTGATGCGGACCTGGAACCAGCGCTGAGACCCGGTGATGTCGTGGCTGAACTCGGTTTCGGTCGTCATATGTTCAGACAGCGCCTTCTCAATCTGGGCGAGGACCGCATCGGCAGTCTCGGGAGCGACCACGTCGCGTGCACTCCTGCCGACGAGGTTGTCCGGCGAGTACCGCGGAGATGCTCCGGTGGGCACTGCCTCGATACATCGGCCGCTGCGGTCCAGGATGACGATGACATCGTTCATGCCCGCGAACAGAGCACGCATCCGCGCCTCGGAGTCTCGCACGGAATTCTCGGCTGCGACGCGGTCAGTAACGTCGGCCATTGCGACAAGGACTCTGCGCAGACTCTCTTCATCGCCTGGCGCGACCATCCACTGCATCGAAATGAAGAGGGGTTCACCGTGCACGGTGGAAGCAGGCCCTTCCCATTGGAAGGAGAGGTCTCCGCCGGTGATGTGGACGAGTAGGAGCTCGAAGCGATCGAGGCCCTCGTCAGGCATGGTGGACATGAGAGAGCCAATCAGTTCGCTCTTCTGGCTGGCGCCGGCGAGTTTAAGGGCTGCACGGTTGACATCGATGACACGGACGAGCGATACGAGTTCCCGGACGACCTCGGGGTGGGAGTGCAGCCACAAAGCGACGTCTCCCGTTCCCGGAGGTAGCACCTGCTTCAAGCGCTTGCTGAGTTCGGAGAAATCCTCCTCCCAGAGTGCGAAAGGGGCGTCTTCGAATAGTGACCGATAGCGCAATTCGCTCTCCTGGATGGATACTGCGGCGCGTCGACGCTCGATGGCGACCGCGATCTGGTCCGCGACGAAGGAAAGGATGTCCCGGTCCCGTTCGGTGTAGCGATAGCTTCCATGGTATACCTGGACAGCGATGACCCCGATTGCCGTCCCCTTTAGCCGCAGCGGGACACCGAGCCAGCTGATGGGGAGCGTTCCCGTGGGAGTGACGCTTCCCGACCTGACCGGTTCTGCCTCGTGGAATTCGCTCATGAGCAGTGGTGTGCCCGTGCGCAGGATGAACGCCGTCAACCCGGTCTCAGCCATCTGCGGGTCGGGGGGCATGACGTTATACTCGTCGATGTAGTATGGGTACGTAATGAACCCCGTCCTCGGATCCCGGAGTGCGAGGTACAGGTTCTCGGATGGCATCAGCTCGGTGATAATGTGGTGGATGCGGCCGTATAGTTCCTGCAGACTCCCGGAGGACGCTGCTGCCTGCGAGATGCGGTACGTGGCGTCTTGTACCTGCCGCGCGTACACTGGTCCCTCGATGTCAATAATGCTGCCTTCGATAACGACTCTCCCATCTGGCATGGCCAGCGGGCGCCCTTGCTCCCAAACGGCTCGATCGCTGCCGTCAGGCTGGATGAGGCGGTACTCGAGATGGAAGGGTTCTCTCCTATCGACCGCTGCCGTGACGGTCTCGACGTAGCGAGACGCGTCGTCGGGATGCATTGTCTGCGTGAGAATCTCCGGCTTCCCGACCAAGTCCGCCGCTGAGCGGCCAAAGATGCGCTCACACCCTCCGCCGACAATCTCGAAGACGAACGGGGTTTGGGCAGAGGCGCGGTAGACCATACCCGGCAGACCTGCCATCAGCCGGGTCAACTCCCGGTCGTCTGCTGCATTCTCCCTGACAGGCACGTTCCTATCGCTTATCTCCACCTCATCACCACAAGTGTCCATAGGTCGAGGGCGACGAGACAATGACGGTTGCCAGGACTCATGATGTCACGTAGACGGCTGCGCGTACGGAGAGCCCGGGTCTGGAGGACGCCGGCAAGTCCAGGATAGACCACACGACGGCCGCGATCGACAGCGCCATCGAGAGAGCATTGCTCACGAAGAACATCAAGCCGCTCGGAAGGACGAACAGCCACCACCACAATTGCCTTCGCACCATGCTTTCTCCTCCATACCGTTCACAGTATGATGGAGAACTCACTGTGTGCAAGGAGAGCTGCAACGGCACGCCAACAACGATTATCGGGATTCGTCTGCTTTTCGCTCGTCTTGGCAAGGCTTACTTCGAGAGTCGCCGGCTGTTGTCGTGTCGGACCTGGCGTGGTGCACGCCATGCCTGTACCAGGCCAGCAGTCTGTGAAGGACAATTCGTACTCTGCCGTTTGCATCGATCCCTTGATTATCTATACTCTGACAAGTATGAGCGAATGCTCAGAAAATGAGTGAGCATTCAGGAAGGAGTCACAATGCCACAGAAACAGGAGCAGGATACGCTGTCCAGGCGCGATCGCCGTATCGAGCGCCGACAGGAGGAGATTCTCCAGGCGGCTGCCTCGGTCTTCGCCGCCAAGGGATATGCGCAGGCGACGACCAGGGAGATCGCGGCAGCGGCCGATATCGCCGAGGGCAGCCTGTACAACTACTTTGCCAGCAAACGCGATATCCTTGTCGCCATTATCTCGCGGTCGCCGTCACCTGTAGACCGTCTGTGGTCGGAGGCCCAAAATCTGGCAGACCGCGATGGGTTCATCGGGCTCGTCGAGCGGGCCCTTCTGGCGCCTGCTTCCGAGCAACCATGGATACGCACGGTCATCAAGGAGGCGTGGACGGACGATGAGCTGTTTCGACAGTATCAGGCAAGTCACGTTCGGGAGACGGTCGCTCGTGTCGCGCGTCTCATCGAATGCGGCATCGAAGCCGGATGGCTCCGGCAGGTGGATCCCGAGCATGCTGCACAGGCTCTCGTCGGTGCGCTCATGGCGTCCATGATGCCGTTGCTGCGCCGTACCCAGGGTTCCGAGGAGCCGGGGGAACGGGAGAAGGCAGCGCGCGCGACAGCCGATCTCCTGCTGTTCGGATTGATGATGCCAGAAAAGGGAGTACATGCGTAGTCTCCTGAAGATCCTCACGTACCTGAGGCCATACCGTCGAAAGGCTGTCATCGCATTAGTTGCGTTGACTGTCTCCATCCTGACCGACCTGGCGGTGCCGCGTCTCATCCAGGCGATCGTCGACAACGGTATCTCGAAGGGAGACATGCACGTGGTCCTGGGGACGATGGGCATCATGCTGGGCGTCTCGGCACTGGGGGCAGTCGTCTCGATCATCAACACGCGTTACTCGGTCGATGTAGCAATGGGATTCGGGACCGACGTCCGCGAGGCGACTTTCCGCAATATTCAGCACTTCAGTTTCAGCAACCTCGACGACCACCGCACCGGAGCATTGATGACCAACCTGACCAGCGACGTCACTCGGGTGCAGGGCACCGTGCAGATGGCCATGCGCATCATGACCCGCGCGCCGCTGATGCTGCTTGGCAGCATCGTACTCATGCTGGTGACCAGCCCGCACCTTGCGGTCTGGGTCGTGCTGCTCCTGGCTATAACCGGCGCGATGGTCGTGGTGCTGTCCATGAAAGCGCAGCCCATCTTCCTGCGCGTCCAGGCGAAGCTGGACCGGCTGAATACCGTGCTCCAGGAGAACCTGGCGGGCATGCGGCTCGTGAAGGCGTTTGTCCGTTCGAACGAGGAGAACCGTCGGTTCGGCATGGTCAACGATGATCTCATGGACCAGAACGTGCGTGTTCAGAGGCTGTTCGCGGTCATCATGCCGACCATGACCGTCATCGTCAACCTCGGCATGGTGCTCGTCATCCTCATCGGCGGACGGCAGGCGATTGGTGGCACATTGACAACAGGCCAGCTCATGGCGTTCATCAACTACCTCATGATCACGATGTTCCCGCTGCTGATGATGGGAAACCTGCTCGTGATGCTGTCGCAGGCTGAGGCGTCTGCGGGACGCATCAATGGGGTGCTGGACACGAAAAGCAGCATCGTCGACCAGCCAGGGGCCATCGGTCTGTCCGACGTCAGGGGCAGGGTGGCCTTTGAGCACGTAACGTTCAGCTACGACCACGGGTGCGGTGAGTTGGTACTCCAGGATGTGAATTTCGTCGCCGAGTCGGGACAGACGGTGGCGATCCTTGGCGAGACCGGTTCGGGCAAGACGACACTGATCAACCTCATCCCGCGCTTCTACGATGTGTGCGGCGGCCGCGTGACGGTCGACGGCGTCGATGTCCGGGACGTGACCCTTGCTTCGCTGCGCAACCATATTGGCATTGCGCTGCAGGAGGCCGTGCTCTTCACCGGCACGCTCCGGGACAACATACGCTACGGTCGTCCCGGCGCCAGTCAGGAGGAGGTGGAAGCGGCGGCGCAGGCGGCGCAGGCCGAGGAGTTCATCCTCAGCACCCCGAAGGGGTATGACACCATGGTCGAGGAACGTGGGGCCAACCTCTCGGGGGGTCAGAAGCAGCGCATCGCCATTGCCCGTGCCCTGCTCCTCAAGCCGAGTATCCTCATCCTGGACGACAGTACCAGTGCGGTCGACGTCGACACCGAAGCGCACATTCAGGAGGCGCTGCTGCGCTTGCACGGCCAGTGCACCGTCTTCATTGTCGCCCAACGTATCAGCACCGTGCTGGCTGCAGACAAGATCCTGGTCCTGGACAAGGGGGGCATCGCGGCTGAGGGAACGCATCAGGAGCTGATGCAGACCAGCCCCATCTATCGCGAGATCTATGAGTCCCAGCTCGGAGGAGGAACCACAAATGGCTGATCAGAACGTACGTGGGCAGGTTGCCCGCGGGGGCGGCCCGATGGGAGGAGCCATGGCTACGGCCAGGGCGGAAAACGCACGCGGCGCGGCACGTCGGCTCATTGCCTACCTGAAGCCCTACCGCGGGAAACTCGTGCTGGTCACGGTCCTGCTGGTGGTCGGAGCGGGACTGTCTCTCGTGAGCCCGCTTCTCATCGGGCAGGCAATCGACACGATTATCAAGACGCACAGCGCTCAGGGTCTGCCGCGCATCGCTGTCCTGATGACTGCAGCAGGGATCGGCACATGGCTTGCCGGGTCGTGGCAGGCATGGATTATGGCAGGTGTCTCGCAGTATGCCGTGCGTGACATGCGGCGCGGCCTCTTCGAACACCTGCAGACACTGTCCATGAGTTACTTCGATCGCCATTCCCAGGGAGACCTGATGAGCCGCCTTACGAATGACATGGACGCCATCAGCCAGACGCTCTCACAGGACCTGACATCACTGGTCAGCAACGTCTTCAGTGTCGCAGCCATCATCGGCATCATGCTCGTCCTCAACAGGTGGCTTGCGCTTGCTGCCTTTGTCATGATGCCGTTCATGTTCCTCCTGACGGGTGGGATCATGAGCCGGACACGTGCGCTGTTCCTTGAACAGCAACGCACGGTCGGGGCACTGAACGGCGTGATGGACGAGACGGTCAGCGGCCAGCGCGTCGTGCAGGCGTTTGGCCAGGAGGCTACAGCTCTCGGCGTGTTCGACAAGAGCAACCAGACGGCGCTCGTGGCAGGACGGAAGGCGCAGTTTGTCGCCCTGCTCGCCATGCCGCTGCTCATGGTGCTTGACCACATGGATATCGCCATCGTCGCGGGGGTTGGTGGCACGCTAGCCATCAAGGGCATTGTCACGGTCGGCGTTGTCTCGGCCTTCATCACGTACACGCAACGACTGTCGCAACCTCTGCTGCAGGTGGCGAACCTCCTCAGCACCATCCAGGCAGCTCTGGCGGGTGCGGAACGCGTGTTCGAGGTCATCGATCATCGGCCGGAACTGCGCGACAAGCCGGACGCACCCCAGCTCGGCGAAATCCAGGGTGATGTCGTGTTCGACCACGTCGACTTCGGGTACCTCAGGGACGTCCCGGTCCTGCGTGACGTCAACCTGCATGCGCTGCCAGGCCAGATGGTAGCGCTGGTCGGCCCCACCGGGGCCGGCAAGACGACCATGGTCAGCATCCTCTCCCGGTTCTACGACATCCAGGGTGGGCGTGTCACGATCGACGACACCGACATCCGTGACGTACAGGTGGACAGCCTGCGGCGTCAGCTGGGTATCGTGCTACAGGATGGATTCCTGTTCTCGGCCAGTGTCAAGGAGAACCTCCGCTACGGACGCCTCGACGCGACAGACGAGGACATCGTGGCGGCGGCGACGCTTGCCAACGCCGACCAGTTCATCCGGCGCCTTCCGCAGGGATACGATACCGTCCTCGCCGAGAGGGGAAGTGACCTCAGCCAGGGACAGCGCCAGTTGCTGACCATCGCGCGTGCCATCCTCGCTGACCCCCGTATCCTCGTCCTTGACGAGGCCACATCATCCGTTGACACCCGTACTGAAATCCACATTCAGCAGGCGCTGCTCAACCTGATGAAGGGGCGCACCAGCTTCGTCATTGCCCACCGGCTCAGTACCATCCGCACTGCGGATCAGGTCTTGGTCATCGATGGGGGGCACATCATCGAGCAGGGTACGCATACGTCACTGCTGGAGCAGCACGGGTTCTACTACAACCTGTACATGTCGCAGTTCAAGGGGACCGCGAGGCCGGCTGCTGTCTCCTGAATCGCAGTCGTGCGCGCGGGCCATTCCTGCTACACTGTTATCGGAGGGGGAGCCATGACACAGGAGAACGATGTGGCGACATGGATTTATGTGGTACACCTGACCAGGCCTGCGGCGATGACGTCGCTGACAGAGGACGAGTCCGCCGCCATCGACTGTCATTTCGTGCGTCTGCAGCAAGCATGTGCTGCGGGGACGGTACGAATGGCCGGGCCCGCGACGGACGGGGGTTTGGCATTGTGATCTTTGAAGTAGCAGACGAGACTGCGGCGCGCTCGTTTATGGCAGACGACCCGGCCGTACGCGCAGGCGTTATGATCGCGGAGCTGCACCCGTTCCGCGTATCACTGGAGCACCTGCCGTGCAGGTGATGGAGATCGAGCTGCTGCCAGTGCTCAGTTACGCGCTGGTTTCCATCTTCACGCCGGGTCCGAACAACATCACCTCTTCGTCGCTGGGGATGTGCATAGGGTATCCCCGCACGCTGCGCTTCATCGGGGGTGTCGTCACAGGGTTCTTCTGTATCATGGTTGCAACGGGACTGCTGACGGAGTTCCTCGTCTCGGCCTATGACAGAATCGCGATTGTGCTGAAGATCGCGGGCGTCGCGTATCTCCTTTGGCTGGTCTACACCGTCCTGAGGCCTGAGCGGGGACCACACACGAGTCACGAAGCCGGGGCTCGGTATTGCGACGGACTTCTCCTTCAGCTCGTCAATCCAAAGGTGATCCTGTTCGGACTGACGATGTACGCCACTCTGCTGGCTCCGCTGGCGAAGAGCTGGATGGCAGTCATTGTCTCTGCAGTATTGCTCGCTGTCCTGAGCTTCTGTTCAACCTCGCTGTGGGCACTGCTGGGAGCCGGCATCCAGCGCTTCATCGCCAACCCAAGGGTCAGGTTCGCCTACTCACTCTTCCTTGCAGGACTGCTCCTTTATGCTGCCTGGTCGATCGTCGCGTCGTAGAAAGAACACGGCACACGACGGGACATTGGTGTACTCATCGAGTCATCTCCTGTAAGCAGTATCAAGACAATGCGCCGCAGTGCAACTCGCGCGTGTTCAGTTCGTCCGGATGCCGGCCAGTGCCGCGCAAACCGCCTCTGAGAGCTCCTGAACACTATACGGCTTGGGCAGGAACCCGTCGGCGCCTCCAGGCGCTCCCACCAGTTTCTGGATGCTGCCGCCCAGCGAATACCCCGACGAGATGAGGATAGGGGCCGTGCACCCCAGCCGTCTCAGTTTCCACAACACCTGGTCCCCCGTCATGCCTGGCATGGTCATATCCAGCAGAACGAGGTCCACGGCGGCATGGTTCCCCTGGATGATGGCGACCGCGGACGGACCGTCTGCAGCGGTCATCACCTCGTAGCCGGAGCGTTCCAGCATGCGCCTGGTGAGCTGCAGGATCATCTCCTCGTCGTCCACGACCAGCACGGTCTTGTGCCCTTGTGTTGGCTGCGTGCGTGGTTCCTGCGCCGCCGGAGCCTTCGCCGGTTCCCTGCCCCGTGGCAGATACGTGGAGAACGTGGTCCCTTCTCCTGCCGTCGTGTCCACGATGATCCAGCCGCCAGCCTGCTGGACTGTTCCGTAGACGACCGCCAGGCCCAGGCCGGTTCCATGACCGACGGGCTTGGTCGTGAAGAATGGCTCGAACAGGTGCTGCCGCACCGCGTCGGTCATGCCGTCGCCGGTGTCGGTCACCTGCAGGAGGACGTGTTCGCCCGGCCGAGCCTCGAGATGCGCCTGGACAAATCGCTCGTCCACGTCGACGTTGCTGGTCCGGATGGTCAGCGTTCCTGTGCCGTTCATGGCATCTCGGGCGTTTACGACGAGGTTGATGACGAGCTGTCCAAGCTGAACCTGGTCGATGAGAACGTTCCAGAGGCCCGGTGCATAGTCCCGGGCGATTGTTACGGAGGGCGGCACCAGTTCCGCGATCGACTGCAGCGTGAGGTCGACAGACTGGCTGAGGTTGACGCACGTCGGCGCTGGGCTCCCATTGCGGCTGAACGTCAGTAGGTTGTGTGTGAGTCCGGCAGCCCGCCGGGCAGCCCGCTCAGCCTGGGCCAGCGGTTCTGCGATGGAGTCCGGCTGGCCTGCCTGGTCGCGCACGATGCTGAGGTTGCCGAGGATGCCCGTGAGCAGATTGTTGAAGTCATGGGCGATGCCGCCTGCCATGAGGCCGAGGGCATCCATTTTCTGTGCCTGGAGCAGGCGCGTGGTCATGCGCTTGCGGTCAGTGACGTCCATCAGCAGAGCGAGCTTTCCCATGCCCTTGCGCAGCGGAGTGACGTGGAGGTCGTAGGAGCGCTCCACCCCGTCACGGACGAAAGCCAGGTCGACATCAGTGCCCGAGCCTGCGGATGAAAGGGCAGGCAGGACCTGCGTCCCCTCGACGCCCAGGACTTCGCGGGCAGAGCACCCCAGGATTGCTCCGGCGGCGGTGTTGATGTCGACGATCCGACCCCGGGCGTCAAGGACGAGCACCCCGTTTGGACTGGCCTCCAGCACGAGTGAACGGGGGATGGGGACGAGGTCGAGGAAGCGTAAGCGATACACGGCGAGGAAGAGGGCTATGCCGCTCAAGGCAAAGGCGAAGGGAGTGAGGTCGACGCCGGTCACGGGAGTCCATCCAACCAGGAACAGGACATTGGCGGTCCACGGTACGGCCATCGCGACCAGAACGGCGACCGTCTGGCCACGGTAGGCAGAAGGCACCCTGAACAGGCCGCGCAGCAGGATCACGACACCTGACAGCAGGAGTGCATACTGGTATGCACTCCAGACCCAGAACAGTGGACCAAGGCGTGTGCCGACGCGCAGGAGTGCGCCGGGGGCCATGATGGGTACGGCGACGGCCTGAGTCCAGAGCAGGTGGTGCAGGTCGTTGAACCAGGCCAGGACAAACACCACTGTCGGTTCTACTGCTGCAAGCGCCGCAATGCGAGTGACATCGCGCAGCGATCTCCCATCGTACCTGAGGGCGAAGACCAGCCATGCGACGCCCAGGGCTCCGCCAAAGAACGACATCTTCACCCAGAACAGGAAGGAATCCAGCGTTGTACTGCCGAGGAGAAACATCGAGACGAGAATGTTCAAGACCACTAGACACATGGTCGCCGAGAAGGCACGGGCGCCCGGGGAAGGCCTGCGTCGCCAGGCAAGGACTGCGACGGCCGCTGAGATAGCGGCTGCTGCCAGCAATGGCAGTGTGTACGGTGTCGCCTGTATGTTCAACCCTTTTCCATCCATTTTATGTGCGCGATCGCTCCACTGGAACAATTTCTGGTCCTGTTTTTCCGCAAGGCCGCTTGTGTGAGCAGTCTAGCCACAGATGTGCGCGTGTCAAAAAAAGCGGAGCGGCATGAGGTCCACGCGGAGCGCCCGGGAGCGAACGACAAAGCCCCGGGACCGTGGTCCCGGGGCTGATACCTGAGTGATGCAGGGAAGACTACTTGGCGTTGTTCGTCGCGGGCTTGGGAGCCTTCTGTCCCCGCTGGGGCTTCGCGGGAGCCTTTGTTACCTGTGCACCTGGTCTTGATCCAGGCTTCGGAGCAGCCACCTTCAGGGCTTCCTTGCCGCCTCGGACCACAGGGGTCTTGTTCACTGTTTCCGGTTTCTTCTCGTCTGGTCTTGCCGGTGCATGCTGTGATTGGGCTGTTTGCCGCCCACGGCGTGGAGCGTTCTTTGCAGGAACCTTTGTCTCGACAGGATTCTTCTCGGCGACCGTCGGTGCGATTCCGGCCCGTGGCTTCTGAACGCTGGGTGCCTGAGGTGCAGGTTTTGTCTCAGCGGTCACCGGGCGTGATGACCTGCGGCCGCGTCTGCGGGACGGAGCGGCGACGGGAGTGGTCGTGGAAGAGGCAGATCCGGACTTCTCTGAGGGACGTTCCCTCGTGGGGGAGGCAACAGGTGCCTGCTGGGGCTTCGTGTCCGTGGAGCCGATAAGACCGGCCGCCGCCATCGCTGCGCGTACTGCGGCGCGGAAGTCGACAATGGGTCTGGCGGAGCCTGCAGGTCTTGTCACGGGGGCCGAAACTGAAGGCACCACTGGGGTGATCCTGGCCTCGACGACAGGACGCTGAGGCGTCGTGGACGGAGCGGGCGTTGTCTGGACGACAGGCGCCGGTGTCGGCTGGGCCGCCTCAGGCGTTGGTACAGGTGCCGATCTCTGTTCCCGGTCACGGCGTTCAAAGCGGCCACGTCCTCGGCTACGATTACGGTCATGCTCAGGAGCACGCTGAGGCGTCGTGGACGGGGCGGCGGCCTGAACGGGAGCAGGTGCTGGAGCGGTGATAGCCGGCTTCGTTGCCGGTTGTGCAGCCACCGCGGGTTCGGCGACACCGTTTTCCTGATGGTGGACGCGTCCATGCACATCGATCAGATCAGGCTGCTGACGGGCGGGCGTCCCGGGACGAAGGCGCGAAAGGTCGGTCTTCACTCC
>Ga0209123_1003442_pt1 | contig 11829 bp, 8 predicted proteins | sample BarGraIncu00431A_FD_184500 | JGI IMG/M metagenome (GOLD analysis project Ga0209123, IMG submission 184500) | Arctic peat soil microbial communities from Barrow, Alaska, USA - Barrow Graham LP Incubations 004-31A (SPAdes) (version 2) | ecosystem: Environmental > Terrestrial > Soil > Wetlands >...
AGCGAACTCTTAACAGAGGACAAAAATATGGTATAGCTACAGGGCTTGGAGCAACCACATCGGATTTAGTGTATACTATTATTACTTTGTTTTTTTTGAGTTTTGTACTTGATTTTATTGAACAACATCGTTTAGTCATTCAGCTTGTTGGTAGTGCGGTTGTTGCCGTTTTTGGATATTATATCTATCGTAGTAATCCGTCCACTCAGCCCAAACCTAATGAATCGTTTAAGCATAGTTTGATTGGTGACTTCTTTAGTTCATTTCTGCTTACTCTCTCTAATCCACTAGTTCTTTTTGTGTTGATCGCTCTTTTCGCTCGTTTTGAATTTATTGGAAATAAAACAAAGCTAATTGATTCAGTTGTTGGGATTTTATCTATTTTAGGCGGTGCCTTGTTATGGTGGAATATGCTTACATTTTTGATAAATAAGTTTAAAAATAAGCTGAATATGAGAGAATTGAAAATTATCAATCAAATTACAGGAGTGATAATTATTCTCATTGGCTGTGTTGGTTTTGTGCTAAGTCTGTATAAATAAAAAAGCCAACCCGTTTCACAACGAATTGACCCGGTATTAATCTTAGAAGATTAATAAACAAAATGTCTTATTGTCAGTTACGATATAGAATCGGTAATTTTATTGTTAGTTTCATGTATTTCAATTGCCTTTCCATTGCATGAAAATGAATGCATCATTTCTTCTTTGGACATTTTGCCTGTCATCCAGATTAAACTCAGTTCTCCTTTTTCTTTAGTACAATAAGCATATCAGCATTGTCTTTCCCACTCACCCGATAGTAAATATTTACTCTTTCGCCTTTGTCTCGGGCTTCAACGGCAGTTTCGAAATTCCCTGCATCAATAATCTGATTCAGTTCCTGTATCACCGCTTTCATTAAAGGTGAGTCGTAATGGACATTCAGCGTCAGAATCTTAATTCCCTTCATTTTCGACATTATTTCTTTGTCATTTTTCCCTACTCCTCCAAATGATGATGCGAAATTCATCATCCCTTTTCCAACTGATACATATTCAAAGCACTCATCATTCCCATATTTTTTAAACAGTCCTTGAAGTGTTTGGAGTGAAGAGTTTCCCAAAATCCCAAGTTGACCCCAATTGGGGTCACAAAATGAAACGACAGTTTCAGTCAACATTAAGACAAACCATTCTAAATCATTGATTCGGAACGGTTCTTTGCTTTTACATTAAGTCAGTAAAAGCCAGTTTTAAACCTCTAAACGCCAATAAATCGTTACCAAATCATTACCTGTTTTTCTCTCTCTGTATTAGGTGACGATTTAATTGATTTATTTTAGCTATTTCATTAATTGTCAGCAGTTTGTCCATTTAGCTTTCATATGTCAGTAATTAGGGAGAATATAGTATTTGAAATTTAATATGATTTTTTTGTAACAAAAGAAAGAATGTCTGACTCATTGCTGAGTGCAAACATTCTTTCTAACCTTAAAAAACTAATCGAGTGATAATGAATTTAATCCAGTAAATATATTAAAAGTGTGTTTTTTGAATTGCAATTGCCTAATTTTATCGACAAAAACTAAGCAATCCAAAAAACTCTGGACAATGAAAATTTGGACATTCGGTTGCTATCGGATTCCAACTGACAAAATGCGGAGTTGTTGTCCCGTCAGCACATTTATAAAAATTTCCTAACAAAATATCTGGAAACTCATTCGGATTAATTCCAAGTATCTCAAATGGAATCTTAACTATCAATTCCCAGTAACTTGTTCCTTGCTTTTCCGAGAAAGGTTGTTTATACAAGGGCGAGAAACGTTCAATTTTCTTCAACTGATCTTCTGAAAATGGAATCACATCAACATCTCGTCCTTTTCGAGTTGTTGCAACACAAGTTCCAATACAGTTAAATTCAAAATTCATGTATGTATCACTTTGTGGTTTTTTGCAGAAAAACTCTACACAACTGTCTTCCCATATCGGCTCTTGGTCATTTATATATAAAGATCTAATGTTAGTTTCTTTAATTTGAAACTTTATATACAATGCGCTTTCAGAACGAGCTATTATAAATTTCGAATCAGGGCAATAAGAAAACACTAAAGGCCAATTAACATTATTGATATAATGATATTCTTTCTCGTCACTTAGAATCACTGATGCAATTTGTGCATTCACATTATTTAAAGCTTGTAAATATTGAATATTAATTGCATTCATAAAAATATCTTATTTGTAATTCGTAAAACAACTTGCTTTTAGTGTTTTCTTTTAAACACAACCATATAAGGATAAATACAACCTGATTATTTTACAATAAATTTAACTTGTTCGTTGTTATTACCTTGTATTATATACAAACCGTTTGCAAGTCCGGATAGTTGAATTTTACTACCTTTCCCTTTTAAGACGTTGTTTCCTAGCATATTGTATATGGCGTATACTGTATTTTCATTTGCATTAAGCAATGTAATACATTGATTGCCGGCTACTGGATTAGGATAAATCACAAGTTGTTTATTATTATTGACATCATCTACATTGCTAATGACCATTGGAGCTTTTTGAGCTTGAACAGATGTAAGAGCCCATTTTTGATTGTCAGTATAATTACCCGAAACAACTTTTACTTGTGTTCCTTCAGAAGAGTTTGCAACGCTTAAACATTCATTACCATCAAGATTGATAATTCTGTAATAACCATCAGATTCTTTCTTTAATCTCCATTTTTGATCATCTATATTTGTTGGTGTCCACTGGGCAGCATAAATATAATTCTGATGAAGGAAAAGACTACTGTGTAGTGCCTGCGCAGTGTATACGTTGTCTGAGATATTACTAAAAGACCAAATCTGATTATTGGTAGAAGCATATGTATTTTGAGTGGCTATCGCTCCTGACACAGTAGACGAGTTAGGTATTGTGATTACTTTTCCGCTAAGCTTTGAAACAATTTTATAATTACCATTGGTAATTTTGTCATTGTCCGGATTATATTGTTCTACAGTGATCAACTCCCACTGTTGGTTATAAGCCGAAGTAGTTGTTTGAACCCTTATAGCTGCCCCTTCAGTAGTTTGAGAACCTTCCACTGCAAGACACTTGTTGTCCTTAGTGTTTACAATAAGATAATAGGAAGTTCCTGATATCTGTTGCAATACCCATTTCTGTTCTGCTAAACCATTAGCTTTCCATTGTTCTGCATAGGAATTGTCGTTATTAAGGTATAATTCGCTATGCTTTGTTTTGATAGAATAAGTATTGTTTTCTTGTGAAACCAATAACCATTTCTGATAATCAGAGCTACTATAGGTGCGTTGTTCAGTATATTCGCTAGGATCAAACGAACCATTATGAACTGTAAGTACTTTTTGGCTATTTCTATTGACAATTTTATAATACGATTGTCCTTGGCTAACAGCTACCTCATCAGCACCCATTTCTATGCGGTTGTTCATAACCCTATTTTCTAAGTCAATATCAAGATCGTTTGCAGCTACAGAATAGGTCGAATCTCCTGCATTAATTGCCGGTGATGTTGAAGCAATGTGTAGGTTGGGAGTAGGCAATTGTCCAGATATAAAAGCTGGGTTGGCAAATATTGAATGTTGGTCGAGCGTTTGAACTTGGCTTTTGTAGTAATCGAAAGTGCCATACCATTGTTTCCCAGCATTTGCCAAGTCAAAATATTGTAGAGTAGAATCATTATAGTATAAATTATAGTCCATTTGCAAATTTGAAGTTGAATTACTGGCAATAATAAGAGGAAGATTTCTACCATAAAGTATGTTATTCTTAAAAGTAAGATAATTACTGCGTTGAATCGTAATTTCGCCCAAATAACCTCCTATAGTTGAATTTTTATAGAAAGTATTTCCCGAAACCAGTGTGTTGTCAACAGAAGAACTTGCTGTGCTAGAACCAATAATAAGTCCGGCATTCGCATTGTCATAAACAAAATTTGAACGAATAATATGATTTCCAGAAGATGAATTTGGCACTTCGCTACCTAATGAGATTCCCACCGAATTGGCGTAAATTGTATTGCCTTGAACAGTAATATATCTTGAGCCATCAAGGTAAATTCCTGCTGAAATAGCTACCGGTGAGATATTATGATGGCAAATATTGTTTTTAATAATCCCATTTCTTGAATAGTTGTATTCAGCAGTTACAGTCCATTGAAGATTGTCAACTACCCAAGGGTAATTTCCTGCAGCACAAATACCTATGTTTTTATTGTTATATACCACATTGCTGCTAATTTCAAATCCATCCACATTTCCATTTACAGTTACAGCCTCGGTATAACCAGGCGTTAAGTTGTAAACCTCATTGCCTGATATTTTAACATCTGTGATAGCCTGATTGGTTGTACCTACCATGTTAATACCACCTAGGTTATCAGAAGGCGACGGTATGGCTCCGGGAGTTTGTGTCCATGACATATCATGTACTTTATTGTTTAAAATCTCAATGTGAGCCACATAATTGTTTATAGAAATACCAAATTTCACGTCTTTAATAACCGTTCCATTCGCATCGATGCTATCTAGGGATGGATTATCGTTAATTTCTGAAAGATCTAATCCTTCTATTCTCACGTATTGAGCACCGTCACTGATTGCAACAAGTGCTGAGAACTTTTTAGAATATAGGTTTGTTCCTTTTATTAAAGCCTGTTCACCTGAATAATTTTTGATAGCAAACCATTTTCCATCTTTACCACCACGTACAGAGTCAATAAAAATTGAGTAATCAGGAGTATAAGTACCTCCACGCAAGATAACATTAACATCTTCGGTGGCAACCCTCGGAATGTTAAATAACGCATAGCGAATTGTTTTGAAAGGATTGGCTAAAGTACCCTTTCCGATAGAATCAGTGCCAGTTGGACTCACATAATAGTCAGCAGCATAACTTTTTGGCACAAAACACAATGCCAATACTACAAGGCACAAAAAAGAAGTTAGTTTTTTTTTCATTTGTAAATAATAATTTGGTTAGACAATAATAAATTATAATAATTAAAAAATAGTAATAAAAAGATTTACAGTCAATTAAATAGCATTCATTTTTTGCAAATGGTTTGAAGACTAATATTTTTATAATTCTATTCAACTTTCGAATAGGTTTTCTAAGACATCAAGGTGTTTTTAAATAAGCTTCATTTTTGTCTATTACACCTTCAAATAATTCTTTTGAAACCTACTACGAATGTGTTAGAAATCATCTGAAAGTTTAATTTGTAATACTATTGAAGTCTTTATCAACAATCAAAGCCTATTAAGCCATACCTCTAACAATATCAATAATTTGCTGAGCCAGTTCATTTGCCAGTTTAAGACTTGAAGCCTCAGAATATATTCTAATAATTGGTTCCGTGTTTGATTTGCGTAAATGCACCCATTTTTCAGGCCAGTCAATTTTTACTCCATCAATGGTGTTTATATCCAAATCGCGGAATTTACTAGCAATTTTATCAAGTATTGCGTCAACATTCGTTTGGGGTGTCAGCTCAATCTTTTGCTTAGCCATAAAGTAAGTTGGGTATGAGGCACGTAGCTGGCTTGTTTTCTTTCCGGATTTTGCAAGTTGAGTTAGAAATAAGGCAATACCAACTAATGCATCACGTCCGTAATGACTTGCCGGATAGATAATACCTCCGTTTCCTTCTCCACCAATAACTGCATTGGTTGATTTCATTTTTTCAACAACGTTTACTTCTCCAACTGCTGCGGCTTCATATTTCTGTCCACGATTACGGGTTACATCCCGCAATGCACGGGTAGAACTCAAGTTTGAAACTGTGTTTCCGGGAGTTTTTGACAGTACATAATCAGCAATAGATACCAATGTATATTCTTCACCAAACATTTCACCATCTTCGCAAATTATAGCTAATCTGTCTACATCCGGATCAACAACAAAACCTACATCTGCTTTTCCTTGTTTCATCATTGAAGCTATTTCGGTCAAATGCTCAGGAAGTGGTTCCGGGTTGTGTGGAAACTGGCCGTTTGACTCACAATACAACTTTTCAACTTGTTTCACCCCAAGGGCTTCTAGCAATTCAGGAATAACTATGCCACCAACAGAGTTTACACAATCAATAGCCACTCTAAAATTGGCTTTACGAATAGCCTCTACATCTACTAATTCCAAAGCGAGAACAGACTCAATGTGTTTTTTTGAAAATGAATTGTCTGAAGTTTCTTTGCCCAAATGATCTACTTCAGAAAAGGAAAAAGATTCGTCTGCAGCAATTTTCAAAATTAATTCCCCTTCGACAGCATTTAAAAATTCCCCCTTTTCATTTAAAAGCTTCAACGCATTCCATTGTTTGGGATTATGACTGGCAGTAAGAATGATTCCTCCAGCAGCATCGCTCATTACGACAGCTAGTTCTGTAGTTGGTGTAGTTGCTAATCCAATATTTATCACATCGAATCCCATGCCCATAAGCGTTCCAATAACGATATTTGAAACCATTTCACCTGAAATACGGGCATCACGACCAACAACAATCTTTTTCTTTAAGTTACTCTGACTTATAAAAGTGGCGTATGCGGAGGTGAACTTCACTATATCAAGAGGACTCAAACCTTCACTACTTTTACCTCCGATTGTACCACGAATTCCAGAAATTGATTTTATTAATGTCATATTAGTTTTGTTGATTTATTCTGTTTGATTGTAATTTCTGTTCCCATGCCCAAGCACTGCGCAGTGTCTCTTCAACTGTTTCCATAGCTGTCCAACCAAGTACTTTATTGGCATAGGATGGGTCAGCCCACACTTGTTCTATATCACCTTCACGGCGACCTACAATTCTATAAGGAACCTTTACGCCTGTCACTTGTTCAAATGTTTTTATGACCTCAAGTACCGACAAACCCTGTCCGGTTCCCAAATTAAATGTTTCTATTGGAGACTTACTTTCTGAACCTAAGATTCGTTTAACCGCAAGAACGTGTGCTTTAGCTAAGTCAACAACGTTAATATAATCACGAATACAGGAACCATCGGGTGTATTGTAATCATCTCCATATACCTGCAATTGGTTAAGTAATCCAATAGCAGTTTGGGCAACAAATGGAAGCAAATTGTTAGGTATCCCGTTTGGCAATTCACCAATTTCGGCGGAATGATGAGCACCTATAGGATTAAAATAGCGTAAAATAATTCCTTTATAATTCGGATTTGCATAAATCGCGTCATGGATTATTTCTTCACCAATCTTCTTTGTATTTCCATAAGGCGAAAGAGGTTGTTTGATTGGGGCTGCCTCAGTTACCGGTAATATGTCGGGCTGGCCATAAACTGTACATGACGAAGAAAATACAATATTTTTTACGTTATATATAAACATTAACTGCAAGAGATTCATCAAAGATCCCAAGTTATTTCGGTAATACATCATGGGTTTTTCAACCGATTCACCTACTGCTTTACTTGCAGCAAAATGTATTATTGCTTTGATATTATCCTCTTTATCCTTGTTGTATTTTTCAAATAATTTGTCCATCGCCAAATAATCAGCGCAATCAATATTCTCGAATACAGGTCGGATGCCGGTAATTTTCTCAATTCTATCTAAAACCTGAATGTTTGAATTTGACAGGTCGTCAACAATTACAACCTCATATCCTGAATTCTGAAGTTCTACTACAGTATGTGAGCCTATATAGCCGGTTCCACCTGTTACTAAAATTTTTGCCATACGTTATTCTTGTGAAAATAGTTCTTCAGGATAAATACCCAGATTTATTAGGTTGTTGATTTCTTTCACTGTTTGTGGGCGATCCTGAGCGTAAGTTACGCCAAACCAGTTGGAAGGCGTATCCAATACTTTACAAGTAACTTTCCCCTGAACAATTAGGTTGTTCACAGCTAGCGGGATATAAAATTCCGATTTGAGCTTCTGACCATTTTCAATTAAAAAATCTTTGAAGAAATCCAGTGAATAATCGAAGTAATCCGGAGTAAAGCCCCACATGTTCATCGATACAGGTGTATTATGATCAATTGTTACGCTCTCGCCAGTTTCTGTCTGATAAATAATCTTGCTTTCTTTTTCTTCAATATGAGTACGTTCCACTACGTTTTTCAGAAAACCATTTTCATCAACCTCGCACACTCCCCTGCTTACAGCTCCACTCTCTGATAATGTGTTACCCACTCTGTACCCAACCATACAGTATTCATTTTGTTTCCCAACCATATTTTTCAGAAAATCAGCCAAAATTGCAAAAGATTCCTGGCCGTAAAAATCATCGGCATTAATCACGGCAAACGGTTCTTTAATGACATCTTTGCCCATTAATACCGCATGATTGGTTCCCCATGGTTTTTCGCGTTCTGAAATGTAATTATAACCTGCGGGAACCTTATTGAGCTCCTGAAAAACAATATCAGTCTCAATTATATTTTTATACTTATCTAAAACAATATTTTTGAAATCTTTCTCGAAATTTTCACGAATAACGAAAACGACTTTTCCAAATCCAGCTTTTATGGAGTCATAAATAGAATAATCCATAATAGTTTCACCATGAGGTCCCAGACCATCTAATTGCTTTAATCCTCCGTAGCGACTTCCCATGCCGGCAGCCAAAATAAATAAGGTTGGTTTCATTTTTGTGTTTTTGTAGTAAAGCTACGAAGCCTTACTTTTACATTAAATTTAATTTTATCAAATAATTTTATACTCTACAAAAGCTTCAATAGCTTCGTAAGAGGCAAGTCCTAACTTGTTGTACAAATTGGCTGTTGCCTGATTGCGCTCTTCGGCACGTTGCCAAAAAAGACGTTCGTCATTTCCTAAGAAAGGTGCGCTTTCCATTTGCGATTGGTGTTTTAGGATTGAGTTTCGTTTTTTTCTGAGTTGTTCGGGACTAATAGGCACCGCCATTTCAATATGATCAATTTCCCATTCTGCCCAAGCTCCACGATACATCCACACACGACATTCTTTCATCCAAAGTGTAGCTTTCAATTCGTGAATGGCAGCCAACGCAGCATTTAAACATACTTTATGCGTTCCATGAGGATCTGCCAAATCCCCGGCAACAAATATCTGATGAGGTTGAACATCTTCCAACAATGGAATTATTTTTAGAATGTCTTTATCCGAAAGTTCTCCTTTTTGAACTTTCCCGGTTTCGTAAAATGGAAGATCAAGAAAATGGACATTATCCGGCTTAACTCCAATGTAACGACAAGCAGTACGAGCTTCTTCCCTTCGTATCTGAGCTTTAATGTAAATTACATCGGCCGTATCTGAATCACCAGCCTGTTTTTCCAAACTCAGGAAATGAAGAATATCTGAATATTTTTTTCTTACCAAATCATTCTTTTTATCAAAACGTTCAAGCACATTTTGCATCAATGAAACATATCGGACTACTTCTTCATCGCCAACGGCTATGTTCCCCGAGGTCTGATAGGCTATGTGTACTTCATGGTTTTGATCCACTAATCGTTGGAAAGTTCCACCCATAGAAATTACATCATCGTCAGGATGCGGACTAAAAATCAGCACACGTTTAGGATATGGATTGGCTCGTTCAGGTCGATTGCTATCGTCCGCATTGGGTTTTCCACCCGGCCAGCCTGTAATGGTATGTTGCAAATCATTGAAAATCTTGATATTCACATTGTAGGCTGAACCAAAGAGTGCAAGTAGTTCGTCCAACCCATGCTGATTGTAATCCTTATTGGTCAGTTTCAGAATAGGTTTGTCGGTTTCGTTGCAAAGCCATACAATAGCACGACGGATAAGCATGTCGGTCCACTCGCAGGGACCAACCAACCATGGATGACTGATACGGGTGAGTTGTTGTGCGGCATTCAAATCAATGGCAGCCATCGCGTTTTTGTGTAATTGCAGAAACGATGCCGGTACGTTGTCATCGGTCTTCCCTTCAATCACTTCTTTCAAAATGGCTGATTTATTTTCTCCCCACGCCAACAAAATAAGCTGTTTGGCGTTAAGTAAGGTTGAAAGTCCCATGGTTATAGCACTTTTAGGCACTTCGGAAATAGAACTGTAATACCGTTTCAGATCCCGTTGAGATTCATTATCGAGCAGCATTAATCTTGTCAATGTACTTATTTGTGAACCGGGCTCATTGTAAGCTATATTACCCACCAAGCCCACACTTACCAGCACTAAATCCAATCCATCGTATTGATCAATCAGTTCTTCGTAATGGCGACAAAAGTCATATACACTCGAACGATTCACTGTTGCATCGGGAGTATAAAAGTTATCCGGATTAAAATCTACTTTATCCAGTAAGCTTGTTTTGATAAGTTTGGCATTGGAGTGATGTTCACCCTGATTTACCGGAAAAAACTCGGAAACATTAAACACAATTACATCGGCAAAACTCAGTCCCTCCTCATTGTACATTCTCACCAGTTCTTCATAAATTCCCAACGGAGAAAAACCTCCTGAGAGGCCTAAAATGCAGTGTTCGCCCTGCTTTTCCTTTTCACGGATAAGCGTGGCTACTTTCTGGGCTATGGAGCGTGCTCCTTCAGTGGTATCGGCATAGATACTGGTTCGCAGTTTTTCGTAACGGGTCTGACGAAGACTTTCTATCATATCGCCGGTACGGAAATACCTTTCCGGGGTACGTTCCAGCGTTATCTTTGAACTTAAGTCGTATTGCATGGTGGTTGAGTTGTTGATTGGTTAATTAGTTGATTCGTGTTTGGAAGTTGGAACTTAAACTGTTTTTACAATCCTTCAATTTCTTTGAAATAACGATAGGTTCCAACTTTTAATTCCTCGGTTGCTGATTCATCGCAAACGATAATGCCTTTCGGGTGAAGTTGCAAAGCTGAGATAGTCCACATGTGATTTACCGAACCTTCTACGGCTTGACATAAAGCCCTTGCCTTGTTATGACCGTTTACAATAATGAGTACCTCCTTGGCATCCATTACAGTTCCGACCCCTACAGTCAGAGCATGTTTGGGTACCAGATTGGTATCATTATCAAAAAAACGTGAGTTAGCAATGATGGTATCCTGTGTCAATGTCTTTGTACGGGTTCGGGAATGTAATGACGAGCCAGGTTCGTTGAAAGCGATATGCCCATCAGCACCTATCCCCCCTAAAAATAAATGTATGCCACCGACAGCTTTTATCTTTTCTTCATAAGCTTCACATTCGGCTTCCAGATCAGAAGCATTGCCGTTGAGGATATTTACATTTTTTGACAAGATATCAGTATAACTAAAGAAATTATTCCACATAAAACTATAGTAACTTTGAGGGTGAGTTTTTGGTATTCCTACATATTCGTCCATATTGAAAGTGACCACATGTTTGAACGTAACCTGCCCTTCTTTGTATAGCTCTATCAGCTTTTTATAGGTTCCAAGTGGAGTTGATCCGGTTGGTAAACCAATCACAAAAGGATGATCTTCATTTGGAGAAAATTCTTTAATTTTGGTAACTATATAATTGGCTACCCACGTTGAAATACCGGAGTAATCGGGTTGAATAATTAAGCGCATTTGATAATTCTGTTTTAGATAAATATTATTTTCTACGAATTTTGTAACCTACTATTCCAAAGTAAAGGATAAATAGATAAGCAGGAATAAAGATACAGTATGCATGCTGATAATCTGCAATTGTAGATACTTCGGCAGTTTTAAAAAGGTCAAGCAGGAAACCGAAAATCAACGGTAAGACTGCTCCACCCACAATACCCATAACCAACAGAGAAGCACCTGTTTTGGTAAACTTACCCAAGTCAGCAATTGCAAGTGGCCAGATAGCTCCCCACATAATTGAATTGGCAAACCCTATAGCTATCAATCCG
>Ga0209123_1003444_pt1 | contig 11823 bp, 10 predicted proteins | sample BarGraIncu00431A_FD_184500 | JGI IMG/M metagenome (GOLD analysis project Ga0209123, IMG submission 184500) | Arctic peat soil microbial communities from Barrow, Alaska, USA - Barrow Graham LP Incubations 004-31A (SPAdes) (version 2) | ecosystem: Environmental > Terrestrial > Soil > Wetlands >...
ACCATACCGGTTTCAATATTAACCTGGCCCTCATTGTAGGCGCCTACGAAGGTTTGGGATACGGCGAATCGGTTGGTAAGATGATCTCTCTCGAAGGGTTAACAATCCCCGAAATTTCATTCCTGCAGGATAAGGTCGTCAAAAATATTAAAACCAATGCAGACCATGCTGCAGCTGCCGCTGATCTCTCCGGGGTTATTCAGAAATTCAATCTGAAACCCGGATTCATGTCTATTCCCCATCCGTTTAAAAGATATTCGGTACAAGCAAAAGCCTATGAATTGGGAATCCCATTTACAGGTCATCCCATGTTTGGTCACGACATCATCTATAACCATCCGATGAATCACGGGGCGGCAATTGGCAGGGTTGCCCAGAACGATTTCCTAAGTTTTGCAAAGAGCGTCAGCAATCTTGACTATGGTGTATACATGTCGATCGGATCAGCGGTAATGTCACCCATGATCTTTGAAAAAGCGCTTTCGATGTCACAGAACCTGATTATACAGAAAAATGGTCATATCGATCACCACTATATGCTGATAGTCGACCTTGCCAAATCGGATTGGGACTGGCAGGCAAAAGGGGAACCGCCAATGGATAACCCAGCCTATTACCTGCGTTATTGCAAGACATTCCAGCGAATGGGTGGTGAAATGGATTACCTGACCGCCGATAACCGTGATTTTTTGCTGGCTATCTATCAGAAACTGACGGAGAAAGATTGAGAGAGGGAGTGCGGGTGTGAAGAAGTGAGTGAGAGAAAACGAGAATATGTGGTTTATATTGAAAGACTAATTTTTAAAGATGAATGACCCTGAAAGGGTCAAATATTAATTACCCCGGGTGAGCGACCGAACGGAGCGTAACCCGGGGAAACAACTAAACGACAGAAAAAAGGCGCATCTGGAAAGGCAAAATGAAACTATACCCCTCAATGCGCCGCAACAGGATATTTCAAACTAATACATTGTTACCATGAACAAAAATGAAGTACTAACATTAAAGCAGGAAGCAGAAAACCATCTTGTCAACGAACTTTTGCCCTTCTGGACCACCCGGATGATTGACAAAACAAATGGAGGATACCTGACCCATTTTGACAAAGACGGAAACGACACAGGTGAGGATGAAAAGTCACTAATTGCCCAGACTCGCTGTCTTTATACGATCTCCTCTGCCCATCGTGCAGGATATGGCGGCGGCGCCTATGCCGCAATGGCAAGCCATGGTGTCGATTTTCTGATCGATAAAATGTGGGACAAGGAATTTGGCGGCTTCTATTGGATGATGGACCGCAAAGGAAACGTAAAGATCGATCAGAAGATTATCTACGGCCATAGCTTTGCGATCTATTCCCTTAGTGAATATACACTTGCAACAGGTGACCGGCGTGGAATTGAATACGCCGAAAAGGTATTCGACCTGCTCCAGAAATATTGTGCCGATACGATGTATGGCGGTTACTGGGAGATGTTTCACCGCGACTGGACACTCTGCGGGCCCGGAAGCCAGGGTGGAGACCGGAAAACGCTGGATGTCCATATGCATTTGATGGAGGCTTATACAACGCTTTACGAATGTACGGGACAGGATGTCCACCGCAGGAAATTGCTCGAAGACATTGATCTGCTGATCAACCGGATTATTCATCCTGTTTACAAAACGGGTATCCCCCAATTTTTTAAAGACTGGACTGTTGCACCTCAAATCAAATTCGATATCATCTGGGGATGGGACCGTTTCTCTGAAGAAGGACAGAAAGGGAATGCAACTGATAACACCTGCTACGGGCACAATGCCGAATTTGCTCACTTGCTGATTCATGCACTTAAAATCCTGAAAATTGACCCGAAATCCTATTCTGACTTATTCCGTATTATTTTTGATCACACCATCAATAATGGAGTTGATGAAGAATTTGGGGGTGTTTTTGTTGAAGGTCCCCACTCCGGTGGTGTCTATGATAAGGAAAAAGAGTTCTGGCAACAGGCAGAAGTGCTGATTGGACTACTCGATGCCGTCATCCTGTTTGAGGATGAAAAGTATTGGAAGGCTTACAAAAACGTCCATCGTTTTGTGCTCGACAAAGTCGTCAACAAAGGTGTTGGTGAATGGTATCCGCTGCTTTCGCGTAAAGGTGATCCTATCTGGACGCACATGGGCCATTCCTGGAAAATCAATTATCATACTGTCAGGGCAATGATTCAAAGCATTGTCCGGTTGGATAAAATAGCCGCCAATCTGAAATAAAAATAACACAAACCCTATGAATTTATCACTGACTATTCTTGATTGGATCGTTTTGGCTTTAGTCGTGGGAGGAAGTCTCTCTTTTGGTTTGTATATGGCCTACCGCAAAAAGGCAGGACAGAACAGTTCCAATTTTTTCCTTGGAGGAAGATCGATGAAATGGCCGATCGTTGGTGCATCCATGTTTGCAACCAACATTGGCGCAGAGCATTTGGTGGGACTATCAGGTGACTCTTATCGGTACGGTCTGTCGGCAGGTTCTGTAGAGTTGACCTGTGCGATAACTTTAGGAGTTGCCTGTGCTGTTTTGTACCCTTATTACATTAAAAACAAGATTTTTACGATTCCGGAATTTCTTGAGATACGCTACAACAGGCGTGCCCGAACCTTGTTTTCTGGATTGATGCTCGTGATCAGCATCATGACAAAACTGGCCTTCACCCTATTTGCCGGCGCACTTGTTCTGAACAGCATCCTTGGGTGGAATGTTATGACAACCGTAATAATTGTAGGGATGGCTGTCGCCCTTTTTACAATGTTGGGCGGATTTACCGCCGTTGCTTATACCGATGTTATTCAGGTCGTTATTATGCTTGGAGGAACATCTATAATGCTTTTTATTGGCCTCGACAAGGTTGGCGGATGGGATGGCCTCATGACGAAAGTGCCTAATATGATGTCGATTGCCAAGCCTTACGACGATCCGGTTTATCCGTTCTGGGGTATTTTGGCAACTGCTTTTTACGCGGGGATCTTTTACTGGGGCATCGATCAGGTAAATGTGCAACGTGGATTGGCAGCTCAGGATATCCATCATGCAAGATGGGGTGCCATGTTCGCAATCCTATTAAAACTTTCGCCCATATTTATTTTCGCATTACCGGGTGTTATTGCTTATGCACTATTCCCAGGTGAATTACAGGGTGAAGCAACCAAGCAAACCTTTGTCCTGTTGCTGAATAAACTGCTTCCAACAGGATTGCGGGGCTTGTTGTTAGCCTCACTGATGGCAGCACTCGTGTCTTCTACAATTGCAGTTCTGAATTCAGTTTCGACACTCGTGGTACGCGATTTTTTGCTGGAATTCCGTCCAAACGTCGCTGAAAAGAAACAAGTCAGGTTTGGCCGGTATGTTATTATGGTTGTAGCTGTTTTAGGCATGGGTGCCGCATGGCTTGTTTATAAAAACGAAGAGGGGCTCTATAAATATTTGCAAACCATTTCTGCCTATCTTGTTATTCCTGTTTTCCCTGCCATCTTCTTCGGCATAATCAGTAAGAAAGTGACCTTAAAAGGTGCTGCTTTTTCAGTAATTGTTGGAATTATCCTTGCCACCATCTTTGTGATTGACCAATTGTTAGGCCCTGTTGCAGGAAAAGCGCTGTTCCCATTTCTTCATCATCCGCTCACTCTGAATTTTGGATACCGCGGACTCTGGGCAGAGATATTTATTACGGGTGTATTATTTGCTGTCTCTGCATTCACCGAAAAAACAGCGCCCGAAAAGCTGGTCAAGACAACCATTAATTATTCCAAAGGCATTCCCAAATTCGAAGGAATCACCGACTGGCGGCTAATTTGGGGTGTTCTCGCTTCAATTACCTTATTCTTATATATTTGGCTAAGTTAAATTAACAATTTTATTTATGAAGAAAATTATCTTATTACTCCTGGTATTGATGATTGGTTTGACTGAAATGACGGAAGCCAAGTCAAAATGGATTTCCCTCTTTAACGGGAAAGATCTGAAAGGATGGTTCGTCCGCGGAAAGGCAACCTGGACGGTGCAGGATGGCGTCCTGGTTGGCGAAGGTGGAATGGGTCATATTTATACCGATGCGACCTGTACTGATTTTGAGGCGAAAGGAATGTTCCGGATTTCGGGTGATAAAAGTAACAGCGGATTCTATTTTCGGGCCAACCCGCCTGCTGACAATCCCGATGGTTTTCCACGAGGTTACGAAGCGCAGATCTGTAACAGTCAGGATGCCTACACCGGCTGGCTATGGAAACCCGGCACGCCTACTGGTAAAGCCACCGAACTCTTAACCAAAGATGGCGAATGGTTCGAATACCGGATTAAAGTAGTTGGTAGTCATATTGAATTCTGGATCAACGATAAGCCCGTGATGACCTATGACGACAGCGAATACAAGACCGGGGTCATTTTGCAATTCAGGGTCATAACCCAGGGATGAAAATAGAGGCCAAAGCCTTGTTTTACCGCAACCTCGACCAGACAAAATAAACCGCAGTGACGAATTTTAGATAGTTCTTTTGAATATGATTAGAGCTTGTAGATAAGACTTTCTTGAAGGGTCCATCTATATATCTGGTTGGTAAAATTTTAAAAACAATCAAAGTCAATATTTAAATACCTATACAAGACTTAAATTAAATAAAACCATCTCTTTATGGCTTTTGATTGTGTAATAATATGTAATTTTACAAAAAGTTACCTATTATAAACCGGACGATCGGTAATTTTGGGAATACTGATGATTTGGATAACGGCGAAAGTCTTCAAAAAATAAATTTCACGCGAAATACTCGCATCGTAGCGTAAACCTTAAAACAAATTACTTCATTATGAAAAAGCTTTTACTCATTATTCCTGCATTGCTTTTCTCGATGTCAGGATTCTCACAAGGAATCGAGTTTGAACATGGTACATGGAAAGAAGTACTGGCGAAAGCACAACAAACCAACAAGCCAATCTTTGTCGACGTTTACACCACCTGGTGTGGTCCTTGCAAAATGATGGACAGGGACATCTTCCCCCTCGAAACAGTAGGTAAAGTTTATAATACAGCATTTATCTGCTACCATATTGACGCAGAGAAAGGCGAAGGAATTTTATTTGCCAAAAAATACGAAGTCAAAGCCTACCCGACCTATCTTTTTATCAAAGCTGATGGGACCCTCTTCTTTAAAGCCTTGGGGTCAATGGATGCCAAAGCCTTTATTGCAGTATCAAACACCGCATTATCCGAATTTAACGATCCTAAGTCATTATCTGATTGGGAAAAAGAGTATGCAGATAAGAAAAATGATCCAAAATTTCTATTGGATTATATGGATAAACGTTCAAAACAGAGATTGTCGAATGCCACACTCTTTGATGACTACCTAAAATTGATCCCTGAAAAAGAACGTACTTCCGATATTGTTGTGAAGTTATATATTGAAACGGAAGAATCTTTGAAAGTCAATTCATTTGCCTACGCAAATCTGAAGAAAAACAAAGATGTATTGGCTGGCAAATTATCTGGTCTTTATTTTCTTTACTTAGGTATTGCTAATACAGTGTCTGAAGCCGCCAAATCAAAAAATGAGCAGTTGTTTACTGAGGCTTTGTTGGCCTATGATCAACTACCAAAAGGTATTTCTCCTTTACGGAGCAAGGATGAATTAGATATGCAATACTTCCAAAGAACAGGAGAAACCGACAAGTATGTGAAGTATGCATCCAACTTCGGTAACAATAGCCTGATGAAAATTACTGACGACTCGATCGCATCGAAGGACAAAGTCAGTGCTCAATTGTTAGAAAAAAAGATAAGTGCCGGAGAATTTGCAAAGTTAGATTCCTCTCAGATTGCTCAAATCAGAGCTTACAATGCTCACGCGGAGCGGAATTTGATTAGTCTATCACTCAATGAAATTGCCTGGACAGTATTCCTAAATGTATCGGACAAAAAAGCACTTCAGGACGCACTAAACTGGTCGAAACGCTCAAGAGAACTCTCACCTGACAACTCCGGATATTTGGATACCTATGCCAACCTGCTTTATAAACTTGGACGAAAGGAAGAAGCAATCACCTGTGAAAAGGAGGCATTAGGCTACGATGAAAAAGTAAATAAGGCACCTAATGAAATAATGGTAGTAGCTCTTCGCAAAATGATTGCAGGCGAAAAGACATGGAAAGACTAATGCATTAATTAAGAATGGACTACCTTCGTTTTTGCAGGTCATATTCCTTAATTCATTTAATTTAATCTTTTGCAACATTTTATGATACCACAAGTGCGTAGAAGCGCACCTGTGGTATCGTTTTACCGCAATCAATGTTGAGTATTGCATTGTGGTTATTTAATTTTTGAATCAAACGCTTCCTCTTATTTTTTCAACTCAATTTTCACAACGGCATCATACTTTGCCGGTTTATCGGTTGTACTGCTTGCGGTTATGAATAGGTTACCGGTTTCCGTATTTCCCCACCATGTTTTCGAATAGGGCAGTTCAGCTCCCGACTTCAACAGCGTTACATTTTTCACATTCTCTCCGCTGATTCCTTTGGCGTTCAGTTGTCCAAGATTCGGGTACATCCAATGAGCGTAAATGGTACTGCCTTTTTGTGTGTAACGCCCCCAATCGGGTTTAGCCAGAGTGGCTGACCCAGATCCATAAATACTTTCACCATTCTTGTCCAGCCATTTGCCAACTTCGGTAAGGATTTCAACACATTCTGCAGGTATATTTCCGCGTGCATCGGGCCCGACATTCAGCAGCAGATTGCCGTTTTTACTCACGCAATTAACAAGGCTATGAACAATCAGTTCAGGCGATTTCCAGTTGTGGTCAAATTCGTTGTAGCCCCAAACACCGTTAAGTGTCAGACAGGTTTCCCATGGAATCGGATTGTTGTATTTATCTACAAGCGGTACATCCGGAATGCCTTGCTCCGGCGTTTCGAAATCACCCAGATTACTCACCATCCTAAGTTTGGAAGAAGACCCTTCGTGTGTCGATAGCCGGTTATCGATAATGATATCTGGCTGGTATTTGCGGACCATTGCGACGAGTTCTTTGGCTTTCCACTTTTCGCCGCTGTATTCGTCAAACGAATAATCGAACCACATGATGTCAAGCTTCCCATAGTTCTTCACAAGTTCCTCAACCTGACCATGCATGTATTTGAGGTAGTTATCCCAGTTGAACGTCCGTTTCGCATATTCCTTATCATCGCGTTGCGGATGATTTCCCACGTTCGGATAATCGGGATGGTGCCAGTCGATGATCGAATAGTAAAGGCCGACTTTAATCCCTTCGGCACGAAACGCGTCAAGGAACTCACGAACCAGATCGCGGCCTCCAAACCTTGTACTAAGCTTGTAATCTGTTAATTTACTGTCAAAGTTGCAATAGCCATCGTGATGTTTGGCAGTAAGTACGGCGTATTTCATACCGGCAGCTTTGGCAGTTTTGGCCCATGCCTTGGCATCAAAGTCAACCGGGTTAAAGGTGTCGATGTATTTCTGATATTGTTCCGTCGTCAGCTTTTCATTCGATTTTACCCATTCTCCGCGGGCCGGCACCGCATAAGCGCCGAAATGGATAAACATGCCAAACCGCGACTGGCGCCACCATTCTGTGCGCGCCATCACCTGTTCATAGTTGGATTTATATTCCTTCGAAGGGGCCTCCTGCCCGTTCAGAAAATTCAGTGCACCCCAAAGAACGAGGGAGCAAGTTATGAGTAGTTTTTTCATCTATATTTTTTGTAAAGTAGGTATAAATCATTTGAATATTCATTGAGGAACATTTATATTTTTAACATATCTCCTCTATCACAAGTTAATGCAATTAGGCTAAGCATTTACTTTTTTTTGTTGCGTATTCTTTGGACTCCGAATTTGCTTCTGAGCCCTCAACAATTTCTGAGCTTTAATAAATTCACTTAGAGCTTTCTCTTCTTCCTTCGTCATAGGATCTTGTCCACCAATATAGTCCACATCCAGTTCTATCGATTTTCGTTTCATTTTGGAAAATATTTATTGATGAGTTTTAATGCTGCATCAGTATTAATGATCATTATGCGTCCTCCGAAATGTATGGCACCTAAAGTGTCAACATAGTGCTGTACGAGTTGTGTCTTAGAAAAAAAGGAAACATTTCCTTCGTGTCCACGCTGAAAAGAAAGTTTACATGCGAAAGCAACTAAGTTTCCAGGCACACCGGCGTAAACTTTGATCTTACCTTTGTTAAATGGAGCACTCTCAACTAAATGCATATAAACGTGGTCTGACTTTATCTCTAAACTTAAAAGTCCTTGAATTACTGATTGATTATTAACAATCGTCAGTTTGTATACGTCTTTCTCTGGTTGTTTCAACTCCAATTTCCAGTCAAATAACCATCCATTTTTCTTTGTAACTGTTTTAAGATCAGTAATTGAAATAATAGTGACGTCAGTTGCAAAACGGTCGCCTGTTACCACATTTTCAATTGAGTTTGTCAATTTGTCAATCTCAAAATCAAGTCCTATTTGATCGCGCTTTTTCACTAATCAAAGATACTAAATATGCGATAGAAATTGCTAAAAAAGCTTGTAACCTATCCATAAATATCAAGTTAACCCAATTTTCACAATGCTTGCCACCAACGCAATCAGTGTGACCAAACAGCTTCAATAATTCAATTAATTCATGCTTACTTCTTTTGATGTTTCAAAAACCAGTCGAATAAACCAGCTTTATCGTATGCATATATCCATGCGTCAGAATGACCACCTTCAGGCAAAACCGTATATTCCACATCGGCGCCAATTTTCTTCAGCGCATCAACCATGATCGCAGATTGTTGCTCAGGAACAGATGTATCTTTCTTGCCATGAAACACCCAAACCGGCGTATTTTTCAGTTTTGATACAAGCAGCGGATTACCGCCTCCGCAAATAGGTGCAACTGCCGCAAAATAATCGGGAAATGTCGTCGCCAGTTCCCACGCACCGAATCCGCCCATGCTTAATCCTGTGAGGTAAACACGACTTTTATCTACATTGTATTTGGCCAACACATCGTCAATCATTCCCTTCAACAGGAATATATTCCACCATTGTCCTTCAGGACATTGTGGTGAAATAACAATAAAAGGAAAATCAGGATTTTTCTCAACAATGGCGGGTGGTCCCCAGGCTTTTACTTTTTCAAGATCGCTACCACGCTCGCCCGACCCGTGCAGAAAGACAATCATCGGCGAAGGTTTACCAGTCTTCACATAATCTTTCGGCAGGAACATCAGGTAGTTGATTTCCGCCTGGATCGTGGTTTTCATTTTCTGCTGTGCGGACTGGCCCATCGAAGGAACTACCACGCTAAGGCTTAGCAAGGTAATCAGGATCAATTTTCTCATAATGCTTTAATTTGTTGGTTCGTAAAATTGTGTCAAGTAAAAAACAGCGACTGCCTGCTTTTGGAAAGATCTATTTGATTAACAAAAATAGTGACTTTGGCGGAAGTTCCGCATTTCAAAAACATTATAATTCTATTCTTTTGTGAATTTCATTTAAACGTCAGAAAATAACATAGCCCCGGCTAATGAAAGGAGGGGCTACGTCAAAGATATTCCATGGAATTTCCCAATAGTGGATGAATCCTATTTGCAGGACAAAATCATATGCATTAGCTCAATATTTTTTTAGCGAATTGAACACACTTTGTCACTTCCTTAGCCGCATCCGAATCGGCGGGGACGTCGTATTCAAGTTCAACTTCAACGTAAATGGGCCATTTTTCCTTCTTTAGCAATAAAAGCACATCAGCGATTGGCATTTCGCCTTTGCCCCAAACCTGGTTGGTATTTGGAGGCGTTGATTTTGGTCCTGTTTTGTCCTTCATGTGAATGCTGACAATGCGGTTGTGAAGCCTTTTTATCAAATCATTTGGGTGTAGACCTGTACTGCCGAAATAGTGGCCGGCATCAAAATTCAACATGTTGTTTGGTGAGTAAGCAAGAAATTTGTCAAAGTTCCATCCAGGCTCAACTGGTTGCATGTGCTGATGGAAAATGGCATACATTTTATGTTTTTCGGCAAATGGCCCCAGACGTTTGCAGGCTTCGTCGCCGATTTCGTTGGTAACCCCTATTGCACCCATCGCTTTTGCTGCATTAAACGCGTAATCAATCTCTTCGTCGGTCCAGTTGGCAGGCGAAAATTTCACAATGTGTATATTGATACCTGCATCATTGAACAACTTCCGGAGATCGGTATATTTTTGCATCGGAAACGAAATCCGCCATTTCCGCTGAGCTTCGGTTGCATCAGCCAGTTCCTTTTCATACTTTTCTTTTTGCTCTTTGCTTTGAACAACATCACGCGGTGGCCTTGCCGGACCCTGCGGTAATCCGAGATAATCTTCGGCAACGTTACTCATTAATTCCAGATCGCTGATACCTGCCTGCAAACAATAGCTGATAATGTCTTTCGGCGTAGACGGCATACTGCGCCAGCTATAGGTAATGGCACCAATCTGAACACCTCCGAATTTAGAATTGGGTTTAGCTGCTGCAGAAATACTTGTGAAGCCGTAATTAAAAGGGATAGCAGCCAATGCAGCAGCGGCAGCAGCTGTGTTTAGAAATTTACGGCGGGATAACCTGTTTTCCATACATTCTATTTTTTTAATGATGTGTTTGTGAAATGCTTTAGTAAAGTGGGAAGCCAAAGTTATATATTTTAAAGTACCAACACTAAAGCTATTATTAGTAACTGATCTAAATGAAATTTTGTTTAGCGAAAACGAAGAATTTTACGAATACAAATAAGTTCTTGTTTGGCACCCCAGAACCGGGGATCAGCAAATCAGGTCTTGTTTTCCGGTCTAAGGAATTTTAGGTAACCAAATCAAGTCGTGTTTTTCGATCTGAGGAATTTTAGGAACCAAAATCAAGTCTTGTTTGGCTTCTTCGAAAGTCCGGAAATCCAAATCCAGATCTTGTTTTCCGATCTAAGAAATTTTAAGTAACCAAATCAGGTCTTGTTTGGCTTCTCCGAAAGTCGGGATTAACCAAATCAGGTCTTGTTTGGCTTCTCCGAAAGTCGGGATTAACCAAATCAGGTCTTGTTTTTCGATCTAAAAAATTTTAAGAGACCAAATCAGGTCTTGATGGCTTCTCCGAAAGTCGTGATCGCCTAAATCAGTATTTCTATTAAAAAGAGCCCCTTCCAAATCTGAAAGGGGCTATAATGATGAGCTGTAGAATCGACTTTTTGTCTGGTCCAAGTTGGATTTATTTCAATGTTATTCAGTTTGTTAATAAATAACTAACCTATCTTTATTGCGGGTAATTTTAACGCAGACGTTTACTTTTTTTCGAGGTAAAGCCGGTGAACCATCAGCGTGTTTTTTCCCGATTTCTGAGGTTTGTCTTTCAGTGTCAGCGTAATTGTGTTGGTTCCTTCTTTGATGAAAAGTGTCCCGATGTACTCTTTTTCGACAAAAGTATTTTCAGCGGCATATCCATCCATGCTTTTTACCGGAATTTGACGTTGGTTCACTTCAAACGGATTGCAGTCCGGTCCTTTAAAATACGATAGGTACAATTTGTACTCACCGTTTGACGGAACTTCCAGTTCAAACTTAGCAAAACCATTACCGGGCGCTGTAAGTTTGAAGACTTCATAATTCCTGCTGCTCTTTGCATCTTTGCAATCTTCATACGAAATGGATGCACCATGGCTGAAAGCTTTAACAGGAAGTAAGGCAAGCCAGTATTCCTGTAAGGTGGGTGATTTTACTTTTTCCAATAATTCCGTTGATGGCAAATTATTTGAAACCGGCGGCC
>Ga0209123_1003445_pt1 | contig 11819 bp, 12 predicted proteins | sample BarGraIncu00431A_FD_184500 | JGI IMG/M metagenome (GOLD analysis project Ga0209123, IMG submission 184500) | Arctic peat soil microbial communities from Barrow, Alaska, USA - Barrow Graham LP Incubations 004-31A (SPAdes) (version 2) | ecosystem: Environmental > Terrestrial > Soil > Wetlands >...
GCACCCGATTTCGAGATAACCCTCGAATCGGGCCTATAGCTCAGTTGGTTAGTAGCACCTGACTCATAATCAGGGGGTCACAGGTTCAAGCCCTGTTGGGCCCACCCCAAGATTAGTAAGCACTTACGATGAATGTCGTAGGTGCTTTTTCTTTTTAGTGGCTCTTTATCAGAATAATTCCAACTGTTGATATGGGGTCTCCACTTCCGTATATTTTTTTCCCTGAAACAGCTCCATCACCCACATTATTCGGTATTCATTAAAGCGATCCATTAATTACAAGCTACTTTACCGGATAACTGATTTTGCGTAGTTCTCCGCTAAAACATTTGTAAAGAGAGGCTGTGGTGCGTTGTACGCCCACCATTAAAGGACTCCGATCACCATCTATCACCACCTCTATGGTGGGAATTTGCAGCAACAATTGTTTCAATTCTTTTGTCAATTCCTGATAATCACACCCTTTCTCAACGATATCGCACACCACATTATCCACATAAGGGCGATAAGGGTCCATCACGTCATCGGCAAGGCAATAGGCATTGTAACGGTTGCGATGATGGATGCCAAAAGTTGGCAGCAAGCCGCTACTGACAAGAGATCGCGCTACAACTGCTCTAAGTATTGCATATCCGTAATTCAACAGATTATTCGGCGGATCCTCCTCCCTGCCACGCCGAAAATCGGGTAATGACGGAAATATGTTACCCCAATAATATGCGGCAGTTTTACCACCAACTGCTCATCTCGCTTCGACAGACAGGTAAGCAGGATTACCAAAATAGAGCGTGCGTTTGATCATGGTGTTGTTATTTATAAGTTTGTATCGAAATTATATAACTATCCAAAAAAACCGATAAAGGGGTTAAAATTCGTAGCAAGAATATTTCTACTTTTTAACAAAATAGCCATCACGTTCAATATCAATTGTTCCGCCTTCATATCCGCAAACGCCCATCCGTGGTGAATTAACCAAAGGCAAAGCCGCATAATCTTCAAAGTCGTTGCATATTTTTGCATGCTTTTTTGCACATTTTTCGCAAAACATGCTTTCTTCATTCCAGCCGTGTGCTGTACAAATTTGAATGGCAGGTTGCTTACCGCACGATTCACAGAAAATTTCCAGCGGCTCATTCCGCGAAAGTAGCACTACCGGTTTATCCGCTTTGAAAGAATATTCGGCCAATGTAGTGATAAACAATTGGGTAGAACTCCCAAAATCATATTCATACTCCAGCATAAAATCCAGATGAAACACATCCTTAGCTTTACGACTCATCGGAATTTCTCCGGATGCTTGCTCCATCAACTCTTCATACTGTTTCGTCTTTCCGGATGCCAACAATTCTTCCGCCTCGAAAAAGTCCCACATGGCACCGTTTTTTCTTGCCGCCGGGTCGCGAAACGCGCTCATGTGCCCGCAGCACTCGAGCCATATCTTTCGCAAAAACGCATCCAACTTCTTCATCGTGGTGCCACCATCTACCCATAGCGAAAGGAAGTAGGGAAATCCGCTATAACGGGTATCAGGCTCCACTTTCAACAGGAAAGATGTTCCCTCTTTATTCTCAAGGCCTTTGCCCTCCAGATGGGTTTTCAAGTGGCGGTTTATTCCTGCTTTAGCAAATGTTTTGCCACAAAAGTAACATTTGCCTTCCGATTTGATTTTGTTTTGCATATCCATTTTACACTTTATTTTTTGATGAATTTCAATTTTAATACCTAGCAATTAAAGTTACGTTGTTATCAATCGATCAAAGATATAATTCTGAAAGCAAATCACAACGACTTCAGATGGCTTTTGATTCAGAAGTGAAAAAAATCTCTGAAAGAACTTGGATATATTACAAATATGCTATATATTTGTAGAAACAGAACATGAAATGGAGCGAACTAAGAAGAAAGGCCGAACAAAAAGGCTGGTACATTGTCAGGCATGGCAGCCGGCACGATGTATATGCGCATCCAGACAATGATTTTCAGATTGAGATTTGCCGGCATGATTCGGAAGAAGTTAAAACAGGATTATTTCACAAACTAAAAAAGCAGATAGAGTTTTAATCCCTATCTGCTGAAAAAAGGAAAAAGCGATGAAAACAACAGCACTAATTGAAAAAGGGAAAGACGGAACCTATGGAGTATTCACTCCAGACATTGATCATACCATTATCGGATCCGGAGCCACCGCGTCGGAAGCCAAGGCCGATTTCGAGAATTCGGTGAAAGAAATGTTGGCATCCTACATCGATATCGGCAGACCCATACCAAAGGAATTACAAGGCATTGCCTTTGTGTACAAGTATGATCTTGCGTCACTCTTCAACTACTACAACTGGATCAATGTGACACAGTTTGCTAAGATTGCAGGGATCAATTCCGGACTGATGAGACAATACAAAACTGGTGGCACGTATATTTCCGAAACGCAGACTCGGAAAATCGAATCAGCATTGCATCAGTTGGGCGACGAATTGACAGCCGTGAAACTGTAAATTTTCTTTAATTAGACAATGACCCACGGGATGGCTGTCCCCATGGGTTTTGTCCTTTATTACCAACGAACGTAAAACCATCTTTGTCATGTTTTTCATGGTAAAGATTTAAGGTTAGTTGTTATCAATCAAAGGTACAATTCTGAAAGCAAATCACAACTATCCATCGAGTCACTATGTAATTTATTGGGGCTCGTTAAATGCAAAGATAGAGCCTCGCTAGCATTCCAGCGAGGCTCGCAAGCAACCATCGAAGATGGATCCGAATATCCATCATGGATGGATGGTGAGTATGAAATAGTCTATAAGTTTGAGGTAGCCAGCTTACTGGAATACTATTCTGGAATATTAAGCTTATCCGGATTAGAAAAAATTACCGGCATCCATCAAAAACAACTCTGGAATTATCTTCACAGAAAATCAAAACCACGTCCGGCACAAGTCAATAGAATAGAAAAGGCATTACACGCCTTTGGATCAGAATTACAGTCCGTGTCGCTTTAGTTTGTTGTTTGACAGCGCAGATTTCAGCGTGGACGCCCCTGCTTTAACCGGCAGGGGTTTTTTTATTAGAACCGGTAGGGGTTTTTAATTCTACTGTAAGAATATTTTCCATTACAATCCAAATCCTATGGAATATTTTCCTAAGGCTATTTCTTCAACTTAATAATCTTTTGAGTCAAGTCAGCCATAAATAACGGTATATTAATTAATCCGCCGTCTTGTTTTAGGTTTTTCAGAGAGTAACGAATACTTAGTTCGGGAGAAAACTCTTTGCGATAAAAAGTAAGGCTCTTGCCTGTAACGTTTTCATCGGATTTAACTTCGATAGGTATAATATCATTTTCATTTTGTACCAAAAAATCGACTTCGGCACGGTTTTCTGATGCCCAATAGTGTGGCACACCCTCAAACTGTCGAACAAGGCTATTGAGAATGAAATTCTCGGTCAAAGCACCCTTAAACTCAACAAGCAGGCGATTCCCCTCAGCAATTGCACTTGGAGATAATCCGGATAATCGTCTGAGTAATCCAACATCAAGTGAATAAATCTTGAACGCCGACAAATCTTCGTAAGAATGAAGTGGAAGAACCGGTTTGGTTGAGCGATAAACGCGATAGACAAGTCCTGCATTTACAAGCCACGACAAGGCATCTTCATAATCCCTGGCCCTCGCACCCGGCTTCACTGTTTGGTAAAGAAATTTTTTATTTTCTCTTGCCAGTTGCGACGGTAACGAAGTCCAGATATAATTTATCTTTGGAATAACTTTATTTTCGGCGTGTTTACTAAAATCGAGCGTATAAGCATTCAGAACAGCTTTCAAAACATCCTGCACCCGTGACACATCACCGCTATCAACCATTGTTGCAATCGCTTCGGGCATACCGCCTGTAATAAAGTACATCTTAAACTTGTCGAGCAGTTGGTTAAAGAAAATATCAGGTATAGGTTCGATTGCATCGATCGTGACGAGATAGTTTGCCAACTCAGGCTCAACTGCCGATAAAAATTCCATAAACGAGACGGGGTAAATTTGCATTAAATCGACTTTTCCCACAGGAAACGAAGCCCCCCTGCTCATTGCCACGCCAAGCAACGACCCTGCGCAAGCGATGCAATAATCCGGAGCCTTTTCACAAAAATATTTCAGCGTATTGAGTGCTGCATTACACTCCTGAATCTCATCAAAAATGATAAGCGTTTTTTGAGGTTCGATGGTTTTACCGTGGACAAGCGATAGATTTTGAATGATCCTTTTGACATCTTTTGTGCTTTCAAAAAACTGTTTCAGTTCTGGATTCTCGTCAAAATTAAACACGGCGACACTCTCAAAATTAGTCCTTCCAAACTCTTTGAGTATCCAAGTTTTACCAACTTGTCTGGCACCTTGAAGTATCAGTGGTTTGCGGGCAGGCTTATTTTTCCACTGAACAAGAGCATCTAATGCATTCCTTTTAATATTCATATATCACATAAATTGTGTAGATTATGTGTAATATTTCACATAATCCGCATTATTTACTGGCAAATATACTTTTTATTTTTAAATTACATTTGTTTTTCGTGATTTAATGACAATCTCCACCTACCTTGCCCGCATCGGCTCAAGCTTTAAAATGGCCTGTTGAACCGGGCAATCTTCGGAATGGGCACCCGGAAGGTAACCGATACTCATCAAAAATTCATTGACTATTTCACCTCCCGTGAAACGAAAACTTTTCTTAAATAGTTTCACCCATTCTTCCTTAGTTTTAGGATGGTGATGTTCCAGCCATTTCTCAAAGGAGCCATACTCTAGTTGGATGCTTAGTATGGTTTTCGCATTTTCTATTGCGGCATTAATTTTCAGCCGGTTGCGGATTATTCCGGCATCGTTGAGCAAACGTTCCCGGTCGGATTCGGTATAAGCAGCCACTTTTGCCACTTCAAAATGACTGTATGCAGCCCAAAAGGATGCTTCTTTTTTCAAGATGGTTTCCCAGCTCAATCCGGCCTGATTGATCTCAAGTATTAAGCGGGCAAATAATTCATTGTCATCATGAATGGGAAATCCATAATGGTGGTCGTGATAGTTCTTGTGCAAATCACGGCGTTCTCCGGGTGGAGCGTATTTAATGTAGGAGCAGTAGGACATTTTGGTAAAAAAAGGCAACAGGGCTGTTGTAAATGCCCTGTCACTTTAAATAGTTAGAATTCGAATTTTTCTATTTTGAAGGTCGCCAAAGCCGAAAGTATCGCTATGTTTTTCACAAAAGGAGCACTCTTTTCGTGAAGGGAGAGCGACTCACTATCTTTCCAGGTTTCGCAAAACATCAGGACATTGGGTCGGGTTGCGCTTTCATAAATATCGTACGAGATGCAACCTTCTTCAAGTATCGAAAAGCCGGTCAATTCTATGGCTGCTTCCAGAACCTTGGCACGGTTTGCTTCTTCTAATGAAATAAATACATTTAATCGGATCATAAATTAGTGTTTTAAGTGAATGCTTATTACAAATATAGGGATTTCGGGAAGTATATTTTTACAAAGGAGGTGATAAGTAGGTTATTTGTTCAACTGAATAATCCGATGTGTCATGTCAGCCATAAAGAGTGGAATATTTATTAATCCGCCGTCTTTTTTAAGATTTTTCAGAGAGTAACGAATACTAAGTTCGGGAGAAAACTCTTTGCGAAAAAAGGCAAGGCTCTTGCCTGTGACGTTTTCATCGGATTTAACTTCGATAGGTATAATATCATTTTCATACTGTACCAGGAAATCGACTTCGGCACGGTTTTCAGAAGCCCAATAGTGTGGCACGCCTTCAAACTGTTGAACAAGGCTATTGAGAATGAAATTTTCGGTCAAAGCACCCTTAAACTCTACAAGCAGACGGTTTCCCTCAGCAATTGCACTCGGTGCTAATCCGGATAATCGTTTGAGTAGTCCAACATCGAGCGAATAAATCTTGAATGCCGACAAACCCTCGTATGAATGAAGCGGCAAAGCCGGTTTCGTTGAGCGACAAACACGATAGACAAGTCCTGCATTGACAAGCCACAACAAGGCATCTTCGTAATCACTGGCCCTCGCTCCCGGCTTCACTATTTGGTAAAGAAACTTCTTATTTTCTCTTGCCAGTTGTGACGGTAACGAAGTCCAGATGTAATTAATTTTAGGAATAACTTTATTTTCGGCGTATTTACTAAAATCGAGCGTATAAGCATTCAGAATATTTTTCAAAACCTCCTGAACACGTGAAACATCACCACTATCAACCATAGTTGTTATCGCTTCGGGCATACCGCCTGTAATAAAGTACATCTTAAACTTGTCGAGCAGTTGATTGAAGAAAATATCGGGTATAGGCTCAATAGTGTCGATTGAGTCGAGGTATTTAGCCAACTCAGGTTCCACTGCCGATAAAAATTCCATAAACGAAACGGGGTAAATTGGCATAAAATCGACTTTCCCTACAGGAAACGAAGTTCCTCTGCTCATAGCCACTCCAAGCAAGGACCCCGCGCATGCTATGCAATATTCCGGAGCCTTTTCACAAAAATATTTTAACGAGTTGAGTGCGGCATTACACTCTTGAATTTCATCGAAAATGATTAGGGTTTTTTGAGGATCGATGGTTTTGCCATATATAAGCGAAAGATTTTGAATGATCCTTTTGACATCTTTGGTGCTTTCAAAAAACTGTTTCAGTTCGGGATTCTCGTCAAAGTTAAATACCGCTACAATCTCAAAATTAGTCCTTCCGAATTCTTTGAGTATCCATGTTTTACCCACCTGTCTTGCACCTTGAAGTATCAATGGTTTGCGTACAGGCTTATTTTTCCACTGAATAAGGGCATCAATTGCATTCCTCTTTATATTCATTTTCCACGTTAATTGTGCGGATTATGTGAAAAAAAACACATTATCTGCATTATTTACTGGCAAATATACTTTATATTTTTAAATTACGTATGTTTTATAGGTAATAACTTACAATCTCCATCTACCCTTGCCCACATCGGCTCAAGCTTTAGAGTTTCCTTATAAACCAGTCATTTTTCTGAATGCGCACCAAGCAGATAACCGATACTCATTCGAAAGTCATTAACTATTTCACCTCCTGTGACTGGCTATATTCTTAACAAAAGGAGGAGTCTTTTGGTGGTTGCTTAACTTTTTCTTGATTTCATAGATTGAAAGGCAAATAGCACCGGCTGCCAAAGGTAAAAACCAATCAACCAGATGTAATGGCGCAGTATGAAAATAAAGATTTAAAACTGGTAGATACACTATGAGTAAAATGCAGGAAACAGAGAATGCAATGGCTAACAAAAGATATATATTTGAAAATAAGTATTTTCCCAAAGCATTTCCATAGGTACGTCTGGAAAGCAAATTGGCATATTGTCCGAAAATAATCGAAATAAAGGTAATGGTTATGGCTTTTTCGTAATTATTGACGACGTCAGGATGGACGAAAAATGAATACAAAAAGGCTCCATAGGCCATTAATCCCATAACAATACCTGAAAAGGCGATTCCCAACATAGTCTCTTTGGTCAGTATTTTAGCTTTCGGATTTCGTGGATTGTTTTCCATGATGCTTTTTTCAGGTGGATCATACGTCAGCATGATAATCGGGAACATTTCGCCAACAATATCAACGAGCAAAATCTGCACCGCCAGAATTGGAGTTGCCACACCTAAGAAAACACCAACAAACCCGATTAATACACAAGTCAGCTCTGCCACATTGGATGAAAGATTTGTTTTTATTGTTTTTTCCAGATTTCTGAAAATGGTTCTTCCTTCTTTTATTGCGACAACAATGGTGGAAAAATTATCATCCAACAGAATCATATTGGCAGCCTCCTGCGCTACTTTCGAGCCATTCTTACCCATCGCTACGCCGATGTCCGCTCTTTTCAGGCTCAGGGTGTCATTCACTCCATCGCCTGTAACAGCAACGATTTCACCCAGCTTTTTCAATAAATCCACAATGCGGAATTTATCATCGGGAGATACTCTTGAAAAAATCAAAGCCCTGTTTTTAAAAACGGCTTTTAGTTGAGCGTCAGTCATTGCAGGTAAATCAGCACCCTTTATGACGATGGGATATTCATCGCCCTCATTCATCAATCCAATATTCTTAGAAATGGCTTTTGCTGTGACCTCATTGTCGCCAGTGATCATAAACACTTTCAGATGTGCTTTGAACACCGATTCAATAGCGGCCTTAACCTCTTTGTGTGGAGGATCAAGCATGGTCACAAATCCGGCAAAAGTCAAATCCTTTTCAGCATCATCCATGGTATATTCTTTTTTGCTTTCAAGATCCTTATAGGCAATGGCAATTACTCGCAATGCTTTTTCTGAAAAGGCTGTTGACATCAAAAGAATTTCCTTTTTTTGATCGCTGGTCAATTTACTTATTTTACCATCGGTTATCGATTTTGTTGAAGCTTCCAGAATAGACTCAATAGAGCCTTTTACAAAGGAAATGACCTTTTTTTTGTGGGTTCGGATCATTGTTGCTTTTTTTCGAAAAGAATCAAAAGCAAATAATTTAACCAAAGGATACTCTTTTTCAACAACTTCCAGTTTATAGCCGGCTTTCATAGCAAGGGTGCTGAACGAAGTCTCCGTTGGATCACCTATGGAATACCATGACTTGTGAAATTTATCGGGTGGACTGATTTTGCCTATGGATGACAGAAATCCGGAAAGAAAAAATATTTTTAGATCTCCCATGGATTCATTTTTCAGGACGTTTTCTTTATCGTCTTTTATTTCACCCGTTGGACTATAACCCAATCCCGATACTGTATAGGATTTCCCATTGAAATAGCAACCGGTAATGGTCATTTCGTTTTTGGTAATCGTACCTGTTTTATCTGTAGCAATGACAGTTGCAGATCCCAAAGTCTGGGCTGAAGCTATTTTTTTGACTATCGCTTTTCTTTTTGACAATCTTCCTACAGCCAGTGCAAGTGCCATGGATATTTGGGCCGGCAAACCTTCCGGCACCATGGCTGCTGCTATACTGACCGAAAAGACCAGCGCTAAAGCCAAGGAATCGTGCATAAGCAATCGGACGGTAAAAAGAATAAGAGCAATAAGTATGGTGATAAATGTCAATTTTCTGGATATATCTCTTATTTCAACTTGAATGGGTGCATCAGTCGTTTTAATCTTTTCGGCGGTTGTGCTGATTTTACCAATCTCCGTATTAATTCCGGTTGCATAAACGATACCGGTTGCCTGTCCTGCTGCAACGGTGGTTCCCATGTAAACACAATTCTGTATTTCTGATAAAGGCAGGTTCTTATCTGTTAGAAATAAGGAATCTTTGTGGGCCGGTAAGGATTCGCCGGTGAGTATGACTTCATTGACAGAAAAGCCATTTGATTCAAGCAGGCGAATGTCAGCCGGAATGCCATCGCCTTCATTTAATTTTACAACATCCCCCGGAACTAAGTCCTCTGAGAGTATTTCAACACTTTTTCCATTTCTGATAACAGGACATTTATCGACAACCAGACTTTTAAGAGAAGCCAGAATATTTTCGGATTTCCACTCCTCGTAAAAGCCAATCATGGCATTCAATATCACAATAAGCAGAAGTATCGATCCATCGCGAAACTGCCCCAAAAAAAACGAAACGGCTGAAGCGACCATTAAAATAAGAACAAGCGGACTAATAAACTGGCGAAAGAGAATTTTAATGCTACTCACTGTATTGGTTGCTTTCAGGATATTGCGACCATACTTTTGAAGGGCAAGTTTAATTTTACTTTCATCCAGCCCATCTTGAATAGAACTATTCAGTTCTTTTAAAACTGCCTCTGTCGTTTCTTTATAAAATTCCATGTTCAAAAATTTTAATTGGCGGAAAAATTAAACGTAATGTCCGATTAAAATAGACCTAATTTACCTATAAAAGTACTTTTTCACACCTTTCAAAACTTTACATTTCTTTGAGAAAAAGTTACATGATTCACATTTTTAAATCTTAAATAGCATCGCTCTTAACCCAATCTACACATCCATGTTACAGCCCTGCAATATCATCTCCTTTTCTTTATAAATATGTAAATAGTCACTTTATATGAAAATACATATCGCTTCAGAAACCCAGTTTCTAATAAAAGGGAATGGCGTTCACACAGCATTTATCGATCATGTTGGACTCTTAAACTCCAGGAATGATCTGGAAACAGTGGTAAATAATGCTGGCAGAGGCGATGTATTTCACTGCCATACGTATGGTCCGTACTATTTTCTCAAAGGCCTGAGGTATAAAGGCCGGCGCATTCACACGGTACACGTTATCCCAGATTCCATAAAAGGTTCGCTCCCCATGTGGCAGTTGTTCAAACCCTTTGTAAATTGGTATTTCAGGCAGGTTTATTCTTACGCCGACATTTGCATAGCCATTTCGCCCATGGTGGAAGAGGCCATTAAAAAAACAGGTGCCAAAACGGAGATTGTCAGAATATGCAACCCTGTTCATATTGATAAATGGAAAAGTACGGCGGAAAACAGAAAAAAAGGTCGGGACTTTCTGGGATTGAAGGACGATGAGTTTGTGGTGCTTGGGGTAGGACAATTGCAGGCTCGCAAAGGGGTGGAAGATTTTATGGATGTGGCGGCAGAAATTCCGGAGGCTAAGTTTGTTTGGGCAGGTGGCCGACCTTTTAAATCTATGACAGAAGGTATTTCCAGAATCGACGCCAGGATTGAATCTTCTTCCGGAAATATTCAGTTTAAGGGTTTGCTGGATGTAGACTTTGCTCTCATTAACTGTCTAGTAATTTGATATAAAGACACACTAGTGTCCCGTTAAAAGTCGCTGAAACTGAATAACAGAGGATGATCATCCGAAATCCGTTCAATTGAAGTTTTGTTAAATATCTCATTTATAGGCATTTTCTCAAAATGGGTTAAGTCTAAAGTCAGAGAAAAAGTATATAATGATTGCTCAATACGCATCCTTTTCTTGGCTATAGCAATAAGCAAGTAGGTGCAAATGGCAATCCAAATCTGGGAATAAACAGCATTGCGAGTGGTTCCGTAAAAGGACTTTATTTTAAGGTGTTGCTTTTTCATATTTTCATCATTTCTGTTGTTTCTCTTAACCTATAGGAATCGCCGTTCATATTAACCAGATGTGCATTGTGGGTTAGTCGATCAACCAATGCTCGCCTAACGTGAACGGTTAAATCGGATTGCACACGACAAGTACCAGTATGCTCGTTAATAAGTCTTTGCGCTGAAAAATGAGGTAAAACATATAGGCTGAATGTTTTATGCCAGCCTCTTCTTATTAAATCGTTGTTAATGCAGGAACACACAGAAATTGCATCGCCATTAACTCTACAGACTGAATCCAGCAACCCGTTAAATTGATTATAAATTTTCATACGATCGTAATCAGGCCTCTCATTGCCTACTCGATAGGGCAAGATGTATTCACAAAACTGTTTAAACGTAATGTCGATGCCCCATGGCTGTTTCTTCCATACCATAAATGCTGCGTCAATGTTGTTTATAAGGAATTGTGCTTTTAATTCCAGCAGGGCAATGTTTGTAATGAGAAATTACCTTTTCTAGTTCGATACGGTTTTCTCCGGCTTTTTGCATTGCCGCTTCATAGGTATTACTTTATGTTGCCTTGCAGGATGACAAGCATAATAAAGCAACAGCATAAATCGTAACCATTCGGCCTAGTGCATATTGCCCACCTCTTTTCCTCCCTTTACCTTTGTTTTTAAAATTAAACAAAGATGAAAGATCGAAGAACGCTGGCGGATGCCAAAATCCTGATGGAACGCCATCAG
>Ga0209123_1003446_pt1 | contig 11819 bp, 9 predicted proteins | sample BarGraIncu00431A_FD_184500 | JGI IMG/M metagenome (GOLD analysis project Ga0209123, IMG submission 184500) | Arctic peat soil microbial communities from Barrow, Alaska, USA - Barrow Graham LP Incubations 004-31A (SPAdes) (version 2) | ecosystem: Environmental > Terrestrial > Soil > Wetlands >...
TGCGCGTGGGAAGATTTCTTTTCTTTTTCCCCGGACGCTTGGATGCATAGCCCATGGAGACGGCTGCCTGTTGCACCGCATCTCGAGTCTCTTGACTAATGGTCTGATGGCCCGCAAGCGCTCGCGAAATTGTGGACGTAGAGAGCTTGAGTGCGCCAGCGATGTCCTGAAGGAGGACACTTTTTTTCGGATCTGGACTAGACATAAACCCTTCGGGTGAGTGGTATCGGCTCTGACATTGCGTTGATTGTGGCAGCAAAACGATTTCAAAATCAGTAGGAAATTGAATGCAAATTGCACTCAATGTGCATAACTATTGCATTTATAGAACAAATTTATCGCTAATTTAATGCAAATTATCACTTTAGTTTCTTTCATTATTGAAGATTGGCATTCATTTTTCATTGGGAGAATTTTATGAATTCAGAATCAGTACTTGATATAGGGAATTTCCCTAGCATTTGCATTGCAATTGCAATGACTTGGCCATTAAAGTCGAAACCGGTTGGCAGATCGTTACTGCAAACCAAGGTCGCAATGCAATGTCCGCGGCCACATAAACCTGGAGACTTAATGAAGCTGAGCCTTAAGCAAATTGCGGCGTTATGCACCGCATCTGCACTCCTGGCTGGCTATCAGCAATTCTTCGGACCAAAGCCAACCAACTAACTAGGAGTCATTCATGCAATCCAAATTGTGCAATTCGCACCACACGTTCCGCCTGTCGGCTATCGCCGCAACGCTTTCGCTGATGGCCGCGGTGTCCACCGGTGCCAACGCTGCCGACAACGGCAAGTACCGCATCGGCGTGGTCACCTTCCTGTCAGGAGCGGCAGCCGGTCCCTTTGGCGTGCCGGCGGCAAATAGCGCGAAGCTGTTGGTTGAAGCCTTGAACAACGGCAAGGTGCCCGCTCCCTACGGCAAGAAGGGCATCAACGGTCTGGAAATCGAAATGGTCCTGCTCGACGAAAACGGCGGTGCTACCAAGCAAACCGAGGAATTCCGTAACCTGGTGCAGCGGCAAAAAGTGGATGCGGTGATCGGCTACATCTCATCGGGCGACTGCCTGGCGATTGCCCCCGCCGCCGAGGAACTGGGCGTCCCGACCATCTTTTTCGACTGCGGCACCTCCAAAGTGTTCGAGGTGGTGAAAAACCCCAAATACCTGTTCCGTACGGGTCTCGACTCAGTCGTCGATAACATCGCCGCCGCCCATTATGTGGCGGAGGCCCGCCCGAACGTCAAGACCATTGCCAGCATTCAGCAAAACTATGCCTGGGGCCAGGAAGCCTGGGCCGACTTTGCACTGGCTTTTAGTCGGATCAAGCCCGAATCCAAAGTCGTGTCCGAACAGTGGCCCAAGCTCGGTCAGGGCCAGTACGGTGCCGAGATTTCGGCCCTTTCGGTGAGCAATCCAGACCTGATCCACTCCAGCTTCTGGGGCGGCGATATGGAAGCGCTGATGCTACAAGGCGGCGCGCGTGGCCTTTTTGACAAGAAGACCGTGGTCCTGACGGCGGGTGAAACCGGCATGGAACACTTCAAGGGCCAAGTGGCCAATGGCACCATCCTTGGGGGTCGTGGTCCCTTCGGCGCTTTCTCTCCGAAGAATGCCTTGAACGACTGGTTCCGTCCGGCCTTCATCGCGCAATTCAAGGAGTCTCCGACCTACCCTGCCTACAAGATGGCGCAGGCCATCCTGGGCCTGAAGGCCGCGGCTGAGAAGGGCGCCAAAGCCGGCGCCATGCCGACAGCCGATCAGGTCGTCCAAGGCCTGGCCGGCCTAAGCTACGAAGCCCCCAGTGGCACCGTCAATATGGCCCGCACCAAGGGACACCAGGCGGTGCAGAGTGTGTCATTTGGCGAGTACCAGTTTGACGCCAAGTCCGGCAAGGCCACACTCACCAAGGTCAAGACCTACGCCGGCGAATGCGTAATGCCCCCGGACGGCACCGCTCCCGCTGACTGGATCAAAGCGGGTTTCCCTGGCGCCAAGTGCAACTAGACCTGCCATAAGCACGGGTTGAACCCCGTGTCCGAGGGCGAGGCCCAATGCCTCGCCCGCAACCGAGACAGAATTGTTATGACCACCCTACTTGCCATCCTGATCGACGGGGCCATTTACGCCTCCTGGCTGTTCCTCGTGGCCGCCGGCATGACCATCATCTACGGTGTGATGCGCGTGCTCAACATGGCGCACGGCAGCTTCTACGCCATCGGCGCTTACTCCGCGGCTTCGCTCGTGAGTTGGTATTTTTCCGGCGAGCACGGCGGCCCCTATTGGAGCTTGCTGATACTGCCCGCGTGCGCCATCGTGGCCGGTGCCATCATCGGCCTGGCCATTGAACAGGGGTTGTTGCGCTTCCTGCGCGGCAGCGACGAAATCCTCATGGTGATCGTCACTTATGCCTTGCTGCTCATTCTGGAAGATGCCACCAAGCTGATTTGGGGCGTGAATCCCTACTTCGCCTACCAGCCCTACAAGCTGCTCGGGCAGACTGCGTTTGGCGCCCACCTGCGTTTTGCCAACTACGACCTGATGTTGATTGGCGTCGCGATCGTGATCGGTCTGTTGGCCTGGGCCGCGCTGAACCGCACCAACAAGGGCCGGTTGTTGCGCGCGGTGATCCACGACCGCGAAATCGCCATCGCTATGGGTGTCAACGTGAACGCCATGTTTGCCGCCACCTTTGCCATTGGAGCGATCCTGGGTGCGCTGGCCGGAGCCCTGACGGCACCGGCGATTTCGGTGTCGCCGGGTATCGGCGTGGAAGTCATCGTGCTGGCCTTCGCCGTGATTGTGGTCGGCGGTCTGGGCAGTATCGGAGGTGCTGCCGCAGGCGCGGTACTGGTCGGACTGTCGCGCTCCTTTGCGGTTCATATCGCGCCGGAAATTGAACTTTTTGTCATCTACGGTGTGATGTTCCTGGTGCTCGCCATCCGTCCGCAAGGACTGTTCGGACAAACCCTTGCCAGGAGAATTTGAATGTCGTTGCGAAAATTTTTTGCCTCCCCGACCGAGCCGGCGCTGCTGCTGGCCGCTGCCGTGTTCGCCGCTGGCGCGTGGGTCATGCCGGCCTGGCTCGCTTTCCTTCTTACCCTGGCCCTGGCCAAGGCGCTGGTAGTCCTGGGCGTCGTCATCCAGATGCGTGCCGGTCTGGTGTCATTCGGCCAGGCTTTGTTCTATTGCATTGGCGGCTACGGCGTTGGCCTTGCCAGTCAGTACCTGGGCGTTGGCGATGCCTTCGCACTGCTCGCTTTGGGCACGGTGGCTGCAACACTGATGGCGCTGGCCTGCGGCTGGCTGCTGACCCGCTACCGCGAGATCTTTTACGCCATGCTGACACTGGCGCTGTCCATGATTCTGTATGGCGTGCTGGTCAAGTCTTCGGCCCTCGGCTCTACCGATGGCTTCAACGTGTCACCGCCGAGCTTCCTGGGTTGGGTGCCCGAGGGCGATGCGAGAAAGCGCACGCTGTATCTGCTCACTGTGTTTGCCGCTGGCGCGGTGGCGCTGGGCTTTCACCGTTTCATGGTTTCCAGCCTGGGCCGTGTAACAGAGGCGGTCCGGGAAAACGAAATCCGGGTTGAATACCTGGGCCTCTCGCCGCAGCGGATGCTGTTCGCGAACTATGTCCTGGCGGCGTGCGTGTCAGGGCTGGGTGGGGGTCTTACGGCGCTGGCCAGCGGTCACATTGACCCCGACATGGCGATCTGGACCACCTCCGGCGAGTTTGTCTTCATTGCCATTCTGGGGGGTACCGGCCATGTGGTGGCACCCTTCATCGGGGCCATCGTTTTCTCGGTGCTGCGTACCTTCGCCATCCAGGAAGCGCCCAACACTTGGCAAATGACGCTGGGCATCACCCTGCTCGCCCTCATTCTGTTTTTGCCCAAAGGCCTGTGGAGCCTGGTTGATCGCAGCAAGCCGGAGGTGTCGGCATGAGCGCCATCATTCTCGAGACACGCAGTCTGACCCGGACTTTCGGCGCAGTGGTCGCAGCACGGGAGCTCAATGTTCGCATTGCCCAGGGCGAAATCGTCGGCGTTATTGGCTCCAATGGGGCTGGCAAGACGACCTTCATCAATATGGTGACGGGCTACTTGCCGCCCAGCAGCGGTGACATCCTGTTCGACGGTAACTCGGTGCTGGGACGCAAACCGCGTGACATCACGCGCATGGGAATGGCGCGTTCTTTCCAGGTTGCACAGCTGTTTCCGAAACTGACGGTCATGGAAAACGCCATGGTGTCCCTGGTAGCGGCCGAAGGCACGCAGCCGTCTTTCCTGCGTCCACTCGATACCCCACAACGGCGTGAACGGGCGAACGCGATTTTTGAAGAGTTCGGTGTCAGCCGGTATCGTGATGCCTTCGTCAGCACCGTGCCACAAGGTACGCGCAAACTGGTGGATATCGCCATGGCGCTGGTCAGTCGGCCGCGCATGCTGCTGCTCGATGAACCCACCAGCGGTGTCAGCTCGGAGGAAAAGTTTGCGCTGATGGACACGGTCATGTCCGTGGTGCGCCAGTATGGCGTCACTGTGCTGTTCGTCGAGCACGACATGGAAATCGTGGCGCGCTATGTGACCCGCATCATTGCTTTCTACAGCGGCGAAATCATTGCCGACGGACCACCCCGAAGCGTACTGGGCGACGCCCGGGTGCAGGAGTTCGTGATTGGCCGAGATCTGAATGTAGATTCAGCCGTTGGAGAAAGCGCATGAACGCCGCTCTTGAAGTTCGGTCCCTCCATGTTGCTATCGACCACGTACCCGTCCTGCGCGACGTAGCACTGGATGTGCCAGCGGGGAAAATGGTCGGTCTTATCGGCAGAAATGGCGCAGGCAAGACCACACTGATGCGCGCCATCATGGGCCTGCTGCCGTTCCGGGCCGAGCGCATTGCCGCAGCTGGCGAGGATATTCAGCTTTTGGCGCCCTATGCGTTGGCACGGCGTGGCATCAGCTACATGCCGGAAGATCGTCGCCTCATCCCCGCGCTGACCGTCGAGGAAAACATCCTCTTGCCGGCCTGGGCGAACCATATTCCGGAGGCCAAGGCGCGCCTGGACTGGATCTACGGTCTGATGCCTGAAGTCGCTGACTTCCGCGAACGACGCGCCATGCAGCTTTCTGGGGGGCAACAGAAATTGGTTGCATTGGCCCGCGCCCTGATGCCGGGTAACAAGTTGCTGCTGCTCGATGAACCCTTTGAAGGGGTAGCACCGGTGCTCTCGCGACGCCTGGTTGAAGTCATCGGTGGCCTGCGACAGGCGGGGCTGTCGGTCGTACTCTCCGAATCAGATCACACCCACAGCGCCCGCTTGGTTGATCTGGTCTATCGCATCGAACGTGGCGTGGTTTCGCTCGGCTGACCACAAAAATAATTTTTTGAAAGGATTCATCATGACGCAATTTAGCTTTGAAACCGCACCCAGGATCATCTGTGAACAGGGTGGGGCCAATCGTCTGGGCGAGATCGCCAAGGGTCTGGGGATTTCCCGACTCTTTCTGGTCACCGACGCGGGTTTGATCAAGGCCAAACTCATCGACGGTGCCCTGGCCTCATTGGCCGCCGCTGGTGTCGCAGCAACGGTGTTTTCCGACGTTCTGGCCGACCCGCCCGAGTTCAGCGTGCAGGCGGCGGTCGATGCAGCACGCGCGGCCAAGGCCGATGGCGTGGTCGGCTTCGGTGGCGGCAGCTCCCTTGATACGGCAAAACTCGTCGCGCTGCTAGCGCGCACACAGCAGGCGCTGCCCGACATCTACGGCATTGGCCTGGCACGTGGGCCGCGCCTGCCGCTGATCCAGGTGCCCACTACCGCCGGCACCGGCTCCGAGGTCACACCGATTTCCATCCTCACCACGCCCAGCCACGAGAAGAAGGGAGTGGTCTCGCCGCTGCTCTTTCCGGACGTGGCGCTGCTCGACAGCCGCCTGACTCTGGGCCTGCCCTCCACCGTGACAGCCATGACCGGTGTTGACGCCATGGTGCACGCGATCGAATCGTTTTCCACCCGCCTGAAGAAGAATCCGCTCTCCGACGCGCTGGCCATCAAGGCGCTGCAGCTGCTTTACGCCAACCTGCCAGCGGCAGTCAGCGACGGCAAGGACCCCACCGTGCGCGAGAATATGCTGCTCGGCTCGCTGTTTGCTGGCATGGCTTTTGCCAACGCCCCGGTTGGGGCGGTGCACGCGCTGGCCTATCCACTGGGCGGACACTATGGACTTCCCCACGGCTTGACAAATTCCCTGGTCTTCGTGGCGGTGTTGAAGTTCAATCTTGCGGCGGCGCAAGGCCTCTACGCCGAATTGGGCCGCGCCATCCTGCCGGAACTGGCTACTGCTGACGACAGGGAAGCCGCTGTCGGCTTTGTCGCGGCCATCAGCGCGCGCGTGGCGGCCATGCCCTACGCCCATACCCTGCGCGACGCCGGTGTCAAGGAAGCGGATCTGCCGATGCTGGCCGAGGACGCCATGAAAGTGCAGCGACTGCTGGTGAACAACCCGCGCGATGTCGCCTACGAAGACGCTCTGGCAATCTACCAGGCCGCCTGCTAGATTTACCAAGCCCGCTGGCGGCCAAGCAGTCGTCAACATTTCAGCCTTAACTCGGAGTAACTACTATGATGCAACTCAAAGACCCCACCCTGCTGCGCCAGCAAGCCTATATCGACGGCCAGTGGTGCAACGCGGACAGCGGTGAAACCTGTGCCGTGACCAATCCTGCCACGGGCGAGACCATCGGCACTGTGCCCAAAATGGGTGCCACAGAAACCCGCCGGGCCATTGCTGCAGCTAACCGGGCCTGGCCCGCCTGGCGCGCCAAGACCGGCAAAGAGCGCAGCGCAGTGATACGCAAATGGAATGACCTGATGCTCGCCAATGCAGACGATCTGGGCATGATCATGACCGTCGAGCAGGGCAAACCGCTGGCCGAAGCCAAAGGCGAAATCGCTTACGCGGCATCCTTTATCGAGTGGTTTGCCGAAGAGGCCAAACGCGTCAGCGGCGACACACTGGCGTCACCCTGGGCCGATCGCCGCATTGTTGTCATCAAACAACCGATCGGCGTCTGCGCTGCCATCACGCCCTGGAATTTCCCCTCCTCGATGATTACTCGCAAAGCTGGCCCGGCGCTGGCTGCAGGCTGCCCGATGGTCTTGAAACCGGCGTCGGCGACACCCTATTCAGCGCTCGCGCTGGCCGAGTTGGCCGAGCGCGCTGGCGTACCCGCAGGCATCTTCAATGTATTGACCGGATCGGCCAGTGCCATCGGCGGCGAGATGAGCTCCAGCCCGACCGTGCGCAAATTATCTTTCACGGGTTCCACCGAGATCGGAAGCCTGCTGATGCAGCAATGCGCCAAAACGATCAAGAAGTTGTCGCTAGAGTTGGGCGGCAATGCGCCCTTCATCGTGTTCGACGATGCCGACCTGGATGCAGCGGTCGAGGGCGCCATGATGTCCAAGTACCGCAACGCCGGACAAACCTGCGTCTGTGCCAACCGCCTGTATGTGCAAGACGGTGTCTATGACGCGTTTGCGAAAAAGCTGGTGGTGGCAGTCGAAAAGCTCAAGGTTGGCAATGGTGTTGAAGCGGGTGTCACGCAGGGCCCGCTGATTGACGACGCGGCGATAAAAAAGGTGGAAGAGCATGTTGCCGATGCATTGGCCAAGGGAGGGCGACTTCTCACTGGCGGCAAACGTCACGCACTGGGACATAGTTTCTTCGAGCCAACCGTGATCGCTGATGCCACGCCTGACATGCTGGTAGCGCGCGAGGAAACCTTTGGTCCCCTGGCGCCGCTGTTTCGCTTCAAGACCGACGCTGAGGCGATTGCCATGGCCAACGATACCGAGTTTGGTCTGGCGAGCTACTTCTATTCACGCGACATCGGGCGCATCTGGCGCGTTGGTGAGGGAATCGAGAGCGGTATGGTCGGCATCAACACCGGGATTATTTCCAACGAAGTCGCGCCCTTTGGCGGCGTCAAACAATCCGGACTGGGCCGCGAAGGTTCCAAGTACGGGATGGAGGAATATCTGGTGATCAAATATCTTTGCATGGGAGGTTTGGATAAGTGATTGTCAGCCAGGTTGTCGGCAGTATCCGTGAAAGACGGCCTCCCCGCTCCTTGATGTCATTCGTAGCCGCCGCGCCCTACCGCGTGGCGATTTCAGTAGTTTCCCTGTCCTAAGCATATCAACCAACTAGGAGTCATTCATGCAATTCAAATCGCACATTTCGCACCACGCGTTCCGTTGGGTTTGTCGGTCATCGCCGCAACCGTGGCGCTGGAGGCGGTTTCAACCTCTGTGAGCGCGGCGGACAACGGCAAGTACCGCATCGGCGTTGTCACCTTTTTGTCGGGCGCCGCTGCCGGCCCGTTTGGCGTATCGGCAGCCAATGGCGCCAAGCTGCTGGTCGAAGCCTTGAACAGTGGCAAGTACCCGCCCCGTATGGCAAGAAAGGCATCAACTGCCTGGAAATTTAAATGGTGTTGCTGGACGAAAACGGCGGCGCCACAAAGCAGACTGAAGAATCCCGCAATCTGGTGCAGCGTCATAAAGTGGACCCGTGATCGGCTACATCTCGTAGGGCGGCTACCTGGCCATCGCTCCCGCCGCCGAAGAACTGGGCATAACTGTAATAAGAGAAATCGTAGAGACGTTTACCAAACTATTAACTTGAGGAGAACTTAACATGAACCTGAAAAAATCCTATTTCGCAGCAATTCTCAGCGCCATCAGCCTGATCAGCCCCCTTGCTCATGCACAGGGCGTCTCCGACAACGTCGTCAAAATCGGTGTCATTAGCGACATCTCCAGCGCCTACTCGGACATCGGCGGCAAGGGCACGATCGCTGCAGCGAATATGGCGATTCAAGACTTCGGCGGGAAGGTTCTGGGCAAGCCGATTGAATTGCTTTCAGTCGATCACCAAAACAAGGCCGATATCGCTGCGACCAAGGCGCGCGAGTGGTTTGATCAAGATAAAGTTGATATGGTGATTGGCTTGGGCAACACCGCAGTCCATAATTCCGTCACAAACGTTGCCAAGGAAAAGAACAAGATCGTCATCAACACCGAAGCCGCCTCCAGCACCATCACTGGTGAAAATTGCGCGGCCAATGTGGTCCACTACACCTATGACACCTATGCCCTGGCAAAAAGTACGGCCAAGGCGATCATTGAAGCCGGGGGCAAGTCCTGGTACATCGTCGCCGTCGACTACGCGTTCGGGCAGTCCTTGAGCGCCGACGTAACGGCTTCCGTGGTCCAAAACGGCGGCAAAGTGATCGGCGGACTCAAGCATCCGCTCAACTCACCCGACTTCTCCTCGTACATGCTAACCGCGCAGGCCTCAAAAGCCGACGTGATTGCACTGGCCAACGCTGTGAATGACACCATAAATTCCATCAAAACCGCGCGTCAGTTTGGAATTACGGACAAGCAGAAAGTCGCCGCCATGCTGTTGTTCATTTCCGACGTGCATGCACTCGGCCTCGAAACGGCACAGGGGATGTTCGCCACCACCGCCTTCTACTGGGATCGGACGCCCGAAACCCGCGCCTGGTCACAACGTTATTTCCAGGTCATGAAAAAGATGCCTACCATGGCGCAGGCGGGAACGTACTCCGCAGTCATGCATTACCTGCAGGCCGTTAAGGCTGCTGGCACTGACGAGACGGCTGCGGTAATGACAATGATGAAGAAGACGCCGATAAACGACTTCTTCGCGAAGGACGGAAAGATTCGCGAAGATGGTCGCATGGTTCACGACATGTACTTGGTGCAAGTCAAGAAGCCCTCTGAATCGAAAAAACCGTGGGACTACTACAAGGTGCTAGCAACCATTCCGGGCGATCAAGCCTTCCGCCCTATGTCCGAAGGCAACTGCCCACTGGTTAAGAAATAGGCTGCACCTCGGGGGCCGGAACGGCGGGACTTTGCCGGCCTTGAAAAACGTAATGAAAATCAAAAAACTACTGATCGCTAATCGCGGCGAAATTGCCATTCGCATCGCACGTGCCGCATTTGAGTTGGGCATGACCACCGTGGCGCTGTTTTCGGAGGACGACGCCACGTCACTCCACTGCCGCAAAACCGATGAGGCATGCGCACTAAAAGGGTCGGGGGCAACAGCCTATCTTGATATTGAGCAGATATTGTCGATTGCGCGTGCGACCGGCTGTGACGCCATCCATCCGGGCTACGGTTTTCTTAGTGAAACCGCGCAATTCGCCGCCCGTTGCGCTGAGGAAAACATCATTTTCGTCGGTCCGACCGCCGAAGTGCTGAAATTGTTTGGCGACAAGGTCCAAGCGCGCAATCTAGCGCAACGGACCCAAGTCCCCGTGGTGCTCGGCACACAAGGTGCCACGAGTTTGCCGGAAGCACACGCTTTCTTTGCCTCACTCGGTGACGGCGGCGCCATGATGATCAAAGCGATCTCCGGCGGCGGCGGACGCGGCATGCGCGCCGTGTACGCTCACGACCAGATCGACGCGGCGTACGAGCGCTGTCAATCGGAGGCCCAAGCCTCCTTCAACAACCGCGCGGTGTATATGGAGCGGCTGGTGCTGAACGCACGGCACATTGAGATACAAGTGATCGGTGATGGCTCCGGCCGCGTAACCCACCTGGGGGAGCGCGAGTGTACGCTCCAACGCCGAAATCAAAAAATTATCGAAATCGCTCCCAGCCCAACCCTGCTGCCCGCAGTACGTGAGCGAATCATCTCCGCCGCCGTCAGGCTCGCAGAGGCGATTAATTACAGCAGCTTGGGAACATTCGAATTTTTGTTGGATACGGCGACGCAAGGCGACTCTGCCGCTTTTGTTTTCATGGAGGCCAATCCTCGCTTGCAGGTGGAGCACACGGTTACTGAGGAGATAACGGGGATCGATCTGGTCAAGTCTCAGTTGCAATTAGCCGGTGGCAGCACTTTGCTTGAGCTCGGCTTAACGCAAGCATCCATCCCCCAAGCAAAAGGGTTTTCGATCCAGCTGCGCGTCAACATGGAAATCATGGCAGCCGATGGCAGTGCCCTGCCATCCGGCGGCACACTAACCGCGTTCGAACCTCCAAACGGCCCCGGCATCCGCGTTGATACGTTTGGCTACACAGACTACACGACCAACCCGAACTTCGATTCATTATTGGCGAAGTTGATCACGCACACCCCTTTTGGCAGTTTTGCCGATGCGGTTGCCCGCACCTACCGCGCCGTGTCCGAATTCCGCATTCAGGGCGTCCAGACTAACATTCATTTCTTGCAAAACCTCTTGCGTCACCGTGATGTGGTGGCGAACCGCGTTAATACTCGATTTATCGAAACGCACATTGCTGCGCTTCTCGCCGCGCCAAGCTCGACCCACCGAAAATTCTATTTTGATAGCGGCGAGCAGTCGCGCAGTGCCGCATCAATCAATCTCAACCAACCGCGCAATACACATACTGCACCCGCCAACACCACGCCGGTTCCGGCGCCGATGCAAGGTGTGATTGTCTGCGTGAATGTGTCGGAAGGTGATGCCGTCCATGCTGGCCAGCAAGTGGCGGTGATCGAAGCGATGAAAATGGAGCACATTGTCACCGTCGAAACCGACGGCATAGTGCGCCGAGTCGATGTGAAGAGTGGAGACACGCTATTTCAAAATCATCCCCTGCTGTATGTTGAGGCGGCTGAGTTCAACGTCACTCGCAAGGTGGTTGAAGAAGTCATCGATCTGGACCACACCCGCGCCGATCTGGAAGAAGTGCAAAAACGCCACGCAGCGGGCCTCGATGCGGCGCGCCCGGACGCTGTTGCTC
>Ga0209123_1003447_pt1 | contig 11818 bp, 10 predicted proteins | sample BarGraIncu00431A_FD_184500 | JGI IMG/M metagenome (GOLD analysis project Ga0209123, IMG submission 184500) | Arctic peat soil microbial communities from Barrow, Alaska, USA - Barrow Graham LP Incubations 004-31A (SPAdes) (version 2) | ecosystem: Environmental > Terrestrial > Soil > Wetlands >...
TTTAATGCTTCACCAACCGATTTCAAAGGAATACAAACCGTGTGACCTTCAGTCTGGTTGATTTCAAATACCGCTGTATTTTCGATGAAAGAATAAACGTTCGTAAATTTCGATTGCTGTGCTGAGATGGTGAAACTTGCCAGAGTGATAAATAAACCAACTATTTTTTTCATTTTCGATTACATTTTTATCTTGATGGATGACTATATTTTTTCACAAAGATAGAAAAAAAAAGCTTTTGCTTTATCTGTTCTGATACAGAAAAATAGCTCAAAGGTTTGCACCCTGTCCTACCGGATATATTCTTCCAATTAAATGAAAGTTGTGCATCGCCACTGGGAACCAACAACCGGCACTACCATTTTTTCATTTAATGTATACATCCTATTTGACAGGGAAATCGTCTGAACCACGATTCAATCAGATTAAAAAGATGTAGCAGAAATCCTTATAATTAAGTTGGTTTATATTTTGTATTTATCAATCTTTTAAATTCCAAACTTTTACTCCCAAAATTTATCAATAACCCAACTTCTAAATTATATGCTTCCAAATAGTTTATTGCTTGAGCCAAATGTACATCTTCAAGTTTAATAATAGCCTTCAATTCTACAGAAACCACATCTTCCACTAGAAAATCTACTCTACGGGTTCCTACCTGAATATTACGATAATAAACAAACATCTCAAACTCCCTATTAAAATTTAAATTGTAATAAGGCATTTCGATAGCTAAAGCACGTTGGTATATCACTTCTTGAATTGCGTAGCTTCACGAACACTTAATAAAATATAAACTCTCCGTGAGTAAAACCATTACCAAGTACCTTATGAACCTGCATGGCTGCACCAATTACTTTTCCGGTTATTTCTTTATATTTAAAGTCTTCCATAATTACAATTTTAAAATGTTAGCTTATAAATTGTTTCTATCTAATCAATTGATTAACCTGATTATGATCTTTCTTTTCCTTCAGATAAATCTGTTTAATCTGATTTAATCGTGGTTCAGACATTTTAATCATGGGTTTGACATCTCCCCCTGTCCTACCGGATATATTCTTCCAATTAAATGAAAGTTGTGCATCGCCACTGGGAACCAACAACCAGCACAACCATTTTTTCATTTAATGTATACATCCTATTTGACTGGGATCTAGTATTAATATTGTTCCCGAAAATATTCTTGAAACGTAACTATTACATCCTGCTTTTTTTTAATCGCCAAACCGAAAATATAACTTTCCTGTAAAAGTATTTCCATTTGAAATATTTTTTTGTCCCTGAGGCCCTTCTTCTTCCGCTTTCGAAAATTTAGTACCAATGGCACTAATTCCATTTAGTATTGATAAATTTCCAGTTGGAAATGGTGGATTCACGTCTCCTTTTGAATAAATTGGCTTTTCTGGCGTAAATAAATGCAAATATAAATCTTTAGTTTCAGATACAATTGTTATGGGCAACTCTTTTGTTTCCACTCTAACTGCGTAAAAATTGGAATAAAACCCTTTAAATTCAGGGTAAATCCAGGTTTGTCCCGTAATAGTATTATTATATATTTTGTCGAAAACACCAAACTGAGTACCTTTCAATCGGTTTTTCCAAACATGATAGGGTCCGTTTGCCATCAAAGTAGCTCCTTTTACCTTACTTTCAGGATACGAAAACGTAATTCCGGTAAAGTAAAAAGTGCCTGTTGGATTATAATCATAATCCAGTTTCAACCAACCTCCCTGAAGCATAGTCCACTTTGCATGGCAGATACTATCGTAAACAAGTTCAACCGCATATCCATTTGGAACAGCGTAATGGGTTAGTTTTTTGAAGGATGTTTTAAAACCTGCAAATACAGGGCCGTTATCGAACGACAAAGTTTTACCGTTATTCTTCACCCCGGCAATTAACCCCGTACGTTTATTGAAAGTAACGATCGTGTTTTCAGATTGCAAATCCAGTAAACTATCCCGTTCGGTTGCCACTACTTTGCTTTTGTTTTCCGAGACTATTTGGTTTGCCATGACTGAGGGACTACTAATATTCCACGACCAGGTATTAAGTTGACGGTTGAAATTGTCAGTTGCAGTTATGTAAAGCACGTCAAATTCTTTCCAGTTTGCAGGTAAATTTAGTTTAAGAACACCGCTATCACCAGGCGCAAGGACAGGTGATTCAATAGCTCCGTTTTGCTTCTGTGAGTTTTTGCTGGATAACGGTTTGAATTTTACCAACTCATAGCTGAATTTACATACATTTAAGTTGGTGTATAAATAGCGATTGATAATACTCAAACTGCCATTAAAGCCGACCGGCAAAGTTGTTTGTTTAAAATGTACAGGCGACCAGATTTCTTTGATGGTGTAAAAGCTTCCTTCTTTTTCGTGATTCGGTCCTAATATCCCATCGGGAGCCAAATTGCCTTGTGTGTCAATGGAATCATTTTTGTCTCTTCGTTCAATGCCTTCATCGGCAAAAACCCACAGAAAACCTCCTGCCGATAGCGGTTTCGAAAGCATCAAATTCCAATAATCATCCAAACCGGCACCATGCCCGCCATCAAATAATCCATGTAAAAACTCGGTTGGGAAATAGATTAAATTACCATTTGTTAGTGCATTATACACGTAATTGTATTTGGAATAATGCTTAGTGTCGGTGCCATTTATCTTGGACCAGGGCTCAATAACCGTTCTGCCTTGTGGATCGTAGAGTGAGTAATCTGAACGGACATCTTTGTTGAAACCACCTTCGTTTCCATTGTCCCACAACACGATAGATGGATGGTTGACATCCCGGATAACTGTTTCTTTTATCAACCTGCGGGCAGTTGGCGTGTCGTAGTATTTTTGCCATCCTGCCAATTCATCCAGCACAAACATTCCCAGAGAGTCACACACATCCAGAAAATATTGATCTGGAGGATAATGGCTCATGCGCACGGCGTTCATGTTCATGTCTTTCATTAAGTTCACATCGTCGATTGCCAACTGTTTGCTGCTTGTGCGTCCGGTGGCAGGAGAAAAAGTATGTCGGCACACTCCCCGGAACATGATTTTTGTTCCGTTTACGTAAATTCCGTCAGCAAGCTTAAGTTCCACCGTTCTGAATCCAAATTTCTGCGTCAGTTGGTGGATTGTTTTCTTGCCTTTTTTTAGCGTTACAACTACCTGATAGCGGTTCGGTTCTTCCGGATTCCAAAGTTTAGGATTCGTAATAACGCCTTTGAGGGTATATTTTGATGAATCTACCCGCGTGTTCGAACGGATTAATTCACCAACATATTTTCCGTCTAATGTTTGAATTTGAGCTTCTAAAGAGAGGTTATTTGAATCATTCTGAATAAAGGCATCCAGATGAAACGAACCGTTGGCTTTGGCATCAATTGCCACACGTTCAATAAAGGTTTCCGGTTGGGCTTCCAGATAAACCGGCCGGAAGATACCTCCAAAAACCCAATAATCCGAAATGCGTTCGGCTCTGTTTACACTTGCATTGGCCGATTCTTTGCTAACATTTACTTCCAGCAAATTATCTCCTTGCAACCGGACCAATTTCGTAATGTCATAGTTAAACCTATAAAATGCACCCTGATGAACCGGACCAGCCAATGTTCCGTTTATCTTTACTTCGGTATCGGTCATCGATCCTTCAAAAACAATATATACCTTTTTGTTTTTCCAATGCGTTGGAATGTTGAATTTGTATTTATAAAATCCTTTTTCATTGGCCGAAAGGTTTATATTTCCATACAAATAAGATCCAAAACCTTGTTGTTCCCACTGGGATGGAACTTGTATTTTGCTCCACTTATTACTGTTCATACCATTGGTACAATAGAAATCCCACGTTACAGTATGGTCTTTATCCGTTCCTGAAAGGTATTTAACTTCCGTTTGTTGGGCATGCAAGTTGCTTGCAACTACAAATAGAAAAAGGAAAAATCTTATTATCTTATTCATAATATTATAGTAAGGTGTAATTTCACTTATGTTCAACTTTTTGAAAGGAAATATTAATAGTGATTTGTTTAAAACAAAAGTAATATCTTTTTTTGCAATAATCTTATCATACTTGCCAATATTACAGACTTATATCATTGCTTTGTATTGGCACAGATTACAAATCTGCGCCAGCGGGAGTTTTTTATTTTCCGTATAATTCGTAAGTCACTTTATATTTGTCTGAGAATGGTTTGTTGTTTATAAATCGGTTGCATTCATTTTCGGTTGTAGAAAAGTCTTTTGTCGATTCTAAAAGTTGGTTAATTGTTTTTCTCCATTCATGCTGAGCATTAGGCTGTTTCTCAATGATTACTTCACGTTTATAAGAACTAAACATTTCAAACATTAAATCGTACATTTTGTCAATAAGTCCAGGAAAAGCAGCTGCAATAAAACCATTTGAGACTTTGACGAGCTTATCGGTTTCTAAACTTGCAATTTTTTTTCTTGTTACTCTTGAGCAGTATTCTGCAATGTCAAAATAAATTCTAGCATTTTGTAACTCTGTCGAGTCTTGTTGCAATAATGGTGAATATTCTTTGCAAAAGACGGGAGATATATACCACTTTTCTTTTAATGTCTTGATTTGTTTTGCGTTCTTGGGATAGTCAAGAATTGTATGGATTTGAATGTTTGCTAGTGACTTTGCTTTATATTTTTCAAATTTTTTTAAGTCGACAGAATCTACGGTTTTTCTAAAGTCAGAGAACTGAATTTCTGTCTTTGGTTGCCAATAAAGAAAGTATTTATTTTCTATTCGATTTGTCTGGGAAAAAACTGTCAAACAAAATAATGCTGTCAAAATCACTGTTATTACTCTCATCTTTTATTTTTTTTTAAAGTACCCTCGCTGGCGTGGATTTGCAACATATGCCTTGTTCAACTTGCAATATTACTGACTTTTATCATTGCTTTGTATTGGCACAGATTGCCGCTCGGCTTTATCTAACGTTGGTCACCTCGCTGCCGCACGATTGCATCGTGTGGTTTTATTACTCATTTTTATTAAATACCCTTTGTTGTTTTTCATTCTATATTCCCACGCGGGATACAATCGCGCGGGTGCAGGGGTTCCTGTACAAAATTATATATGTGGACGATAACATGCAAACCAACATACCGAATCCGAATACAGCATATACCACAATAGCCCAGCCATTACCGGCTTCAATAGCCCTACGTAATAATACCACGGTAGCAACGACACCCATCAATAATCCAAAAGCATGAGTCAGGTAATTCGCCTTCTCTTCACGCGCATTGTAGAATTTTTTATTTTCCATGATTATTAAATAATATTATTCGGTATGTTACACTCCACGCTCCATTTCCTGCATTGCCCGAATGGTTTCTTCCATTAATTTATCCAGCTCCCAACCGAGCATTCCGGCTCCCTGCTGAATAATATCCCTTGAACATCCTGCTGCAAATTTCCGGTCTTTAAACTTTTTCCTGACCGATGAAACATTCATATCCAACGTGCTTTTACTGGGACGCATCAGTGCTGTTGCTCCAATTAAACCGGTTAACTCATCCACGGCATAAAGCACCCGTTCCATTTCATGTTCAGGTTTTACATCCACCACATGCCCATAACAGTGCGAAACAACAGCCCGTTCAATTTCAGGGTCAACATCTTCCTGTTCAAATATTTCCTGTACTTTGATACAATGTTCTTCCGGATACATTTCATAATCCAGATCGTGAAGCAGACCCACCAATCCCCAGAATTCTTCTTCGGCACCGTATCCCAGTGTGCGGGCAAAATAGCGCATCGTCGCTTCCACTGTATCGCCATGTTGCAAGTGAAACGGTTCCTTATTATATTTTTTCAACAGTTCTATGGCACGCTCCCGGGTCAGCAACGGTTGTATTCTTCCGGCATTATCTTCCGGTAAATGTTGTATTCTCATTGTGTTGTATATATTATTTTGGCTAAAGCCCCTCGCTGCCGCACAATTGCATCGTGTGGTTTTATTACTCATTTTTATTAAATACCCTTTGTTGTTTTTCATTCTATATTCCCACGCGATACAATCGCGCGGGAGCGGGGGGTTTACCAAGAATTGAAAATCGACGTAGTCAAATCTGCGCCAGCTACGATCAGTGCTTCAGGTACTTTTTGCCTTTTTGGATATAAACGCCTGCAGGGAGTGCATCGAAATCTTTGCCAACGTAGCGACCATTAATATCGTAAAGGGGGGATGAATCCGGCTTATTTGAATCGTTCAGGATGCTGTCAACACCTGTTGGATTCAGTGGTGCTCCCAGACCGCGTGCAAACCCGGCATAGGTATGTTTGCGGTACCAGTCGAGTGTCCACAGTCCTACAGGAGTGTCTGCACGCCATCCGCTGTTCGTCGGAGAATCGGTCGCACACCACTGGCAGATGCCCCACTGTTGGTTAGCAGGAATAATCTCCAGGTATTTCTTTACAATCCATTCGTAAAAGGCTGCCATGTGCTGATGCATTTCTTCTGTCACATTGGCTGTTGCCACGTTATTACCGCTGGCATCGACCATACCCATATCGAACTCACTGATACGAACCCGTTTGCCGGAAGCCGCCATGAGCCTGAAACTATTCTCAATAGCGTTCTTCTTGCTGGTCTGGGTAGACTCATTCATGTAGCACGATATGTGCATCTGAGAGCCGATGCCGTCTATTTTTGTTATTCCGTCGGCTTCCCAACGTTCTATCCACTTAATGAGAGATTTCAGTTTGCCGTTGCCGTCCCAGTCACTTTCCAGATTGTAGTCATTCACAAACAGCTTCAGTTTTCCATCGTCACCACCTTTCGAAGCCATTGAATTGGCATAATGCAGACGAGCCAAACGTACTGCCTGACGTGTATATTCCAGGTCACCCATGTAATCCTGCCAGAAGAAATTGCTGTCATCGCCATTGGCATGCTGAAGATCATAAACACCATCACCGTCGGAATCGCTTCCTGAGATCGCTTCGTTCACCACATCCCAGGCTTTTACATTACCGCTACAAGCAGTCATCATACCGCCAATCCATCGGTTCATGGCATATACCAGTGTGTCATGCTTGACCTGAGCGGACAATGGAATGCTCTGAGGTAGTTGAACGTATAGGTAGTCCGTCTTGATGGTGGCGTTTGTCACAGCGTTATCGCCGTAGTGCCTCCATGCAAACGATGATACATCGGTTCCATCCAAATTACCGTTTACCACACGTTCCACCCCATTGACTTTTAAACTGATATTGTCGAAATAGTATGCGTTGGCACCCGTAAATTCGTTGAGGTTGAAAGCGATGGACTGTCCGGCATCAGCAAACGATCCTGTCTTGGTCACCGTTGTCCATTCCGTTGTGAAGTTGACATCACCAAGGGCCTGATAGTTTACGTAACTGCCCGGCGAGTTGTGTATTTGAGTCGATGCCTTGGCTACATTGTCGGCTCGTACCTGGGCAGAGAACTCGTACTGGTCTCCCTTATTGAAAGAGGGCAGCTTGATCCAGAACTGGTTATCCCAAGCATTCGCGTTCTTTGCCGTGGCATTCATCACGATACAGTTTCGGGTAGTCTTCTTACCTTGCACGGACTTTTCGAACTTGATGTTCTTAATCCAGATGTCACCTACAAAGTCTCCGTTCTGGAAAAGCAGAAAACTGTTATCGAGTGTGCTGGTATAGTTGATGACCACATCTTTCCATTCCGTTGTGAATGGTATTTCCGCGCTTGCTCCGCCACTCCAGCTTCCAAGTTTACTGTGGATATTGCCGGCAGCAGATCCTTTTACGGTAATGGTCATTTTGTAGGTCACACCCTGAACTGTCGGGATGTTGTCCATAACTATGTACTGAACCTCCCATGAGTTGACAATTTTGGTGGTATGCACCTGAAGACCGTCACCGACGAAAGAGGTGGTGTAGCCATACGTTGTTTTGTCCGATGACCAACCGATGCTCTTATCCTGTGTGAAGTCCTTTGATTTCATCAACGTCCATGCGGTCGTGTCACTGTTTTGAATCGGAAGTGGAGGCAGATCTTTGATCAAACCGTTCAGATAGCCAACAGCCTGTTGGGAATGCCATGCCAGCGTATGTCCGTATATGTTTACACCGGCTCCCGATGCAGCAGTTACAAAATTAGTAACGGTACTAAAATTCATAGTCCCGTTGCTACTCACACAGCTTGCCATCTTCATATCATTACCTGTTACGGCCTCTGTGAAATAGCCATTTACAACCGCCTTAACCGTGTTGTTGTTCAGGTAATCATTGGCAGCGATGGCAACTCCCAGCTTGAAATTAGGATACTTACCATAATTAATGTATTGTTTGAGCGGCAGATATTTCTTCAGGTATCCGTAATTCGTTTCATCCGCCGGGTTACCGGTTGTGTAGTTTTGCGCACTTGATGTCATTGTTGCGTACGCGGCTAAAGCAAGTAATAGAAATTTCAGTTTCATATTGTATAGACTATTATTCGGAGTAATTAATATTTGTTTTATGGTTCATTTTTTACTAATTTGTTCGTTGAAACCAATATGGCTTCCAAAAAATTTTCGCGCAAATATACACTATTTTTATTAATGCATCATTATTTATCTATTGGTAGGATATTTGAATTTGGTCAATTCTTTGAATTTATAAATACCTTAATAGTAATCCATTATTTATCTTACAGATAAATGAATCTAAAATTTTGTTTTAATCAAATCGTTAAGGTTTTTATCAATCTATGGAGTTTTATATATTGGGATACAATCATCAATCCCATTTGCAGCAACATGTTTTCTATTTTTTTAAAGTATTATCATCATACAAAAATTCCCAATCGGAATTATAAATCACCCTATATCCTTTTGAAAACCACCCTCGCTGCCGTACGAATAGCATCGTGTGGTTTTATTACTCATTTTTATTAAATACCCTTAGTTGTTTTTCATTCTATATTCCCACGCGGGATACAATCGCGCGGGAGCAAGCGTCAACGAGGTATTGGTGGCTCTGGAAAGCCAAATTCCGACAATTCTTTTTTATGTTTCTTCTTTAATGAAGTAAGATAGTAAAAGGTATATGGATCTTCATCTATGCCTTTAATGAATTGTCTCATTTTTCCCTTTGTGTCTTTGTAAGTTATAGCTACAAAAGTTTGATAGATTAGAAATCTAAAATTAGAGCCTTCCAACTTAGTATATGCCCAATCATAAGGATAGGGTGATTCCAACCAACCCCACGAATTATCTCCTATCCATTTTTTAAGACTGATAATTAAAGCAGACTCCGGCTGAATTGATTTTACTACTGTAGTATCAAAGGGGTGGAATTCATCCAATAATGTCAATTTAAAACTAGTTTCATTTTTAAATAAATCGTTAGTATTCATTTTGACATTTCCACATGAAAACATAAGGAACAAACTGAATAAAGTTACTGTTGTTTTAATTTGTCTAATCATATTTATACGTTATTATTTATTCTATTTCAATTTTATCAATTTCGGTTCGGAGTAGTCTCCAGACTACGTTGCGCTAAAATAAATGCTCCGGCTTTTAGTAATCTATTTCAATATACAAGGGAGAGCCTTGTTTCTAACCTGACGTAGTCTGGAGACTACGCCAAACATTGTACGCTACTCCAAAAACAAGGGCGCATGTGTTTATTTTTATTTTATCTTTTTAAACCCCTCCGCTACGCTCGTCCCCTTTTCCAAAGGGGACATTTACTGTATTAGAGATTATTTACATTTAGATATTTTTTACAAAAACTCAAACTTACTCAAAACTTATTTAAATCGCATAATTTTATTCCTTAATCAATCTTCCCTTTTTTAAAAGGGAAGTACCCGCAGGCTTCGGCGTGAGCTCAGTCGAACGGGGGAAGGGATTCTTATATTTCTTTTCCCCCGGTTCAGCGTAGACTCCAGACTACGTTGCGCTAAAATAAAAGCTCCGGCTTTTAGTATTTTATTTCAATATACAAGGCAAAGCCTTGTTTCTAACCTGACGTAGTCTGGAGACTACGCCAAACCGGGGGCAGCAAAGGTGGATCAGGACTTCTTTTTCAGTTTATACGGCTCAAGTATCTCGATGTACTTTTTCATCAATACCTTCAGTGCTGCCATATCGGTATTGCCTTCGCGAAGCATTCTCACGTCTCTGGTTGGTGGCGTACGCATGGGTACTAATTCGGCTGACTCCATTAGGTTGGCACAAGTTTCAGCAATATCCAGTCCCTCGCTCCACGAAGCGTTGGGATCAAGTAGCCATTGGTTGCCTTTGTCAACAGATTTGGTTACCCAACCTTCGTAATCGGGAACCGCGGGTAGAATATTTGCATCTCTTTTCCGGTAAAAGCCAAGTATTGCAGCCGCAATTGATGGATCGCGCACGGTACCATCTTCGTAGAATACGCCATGAACCACACCCCAACCATTTCTGACAATCATCAATTCCCAGATATACCAACCCACGCCTCCTTTTGAGAATTCCTCCAACGCAACATCGTATGGATTTGCACGGCATATACACCCAATTTCGCCGTTGATCAATGGTTTCCCGACTTTAGCAGCAAATTTTTTGGCACGGTCTATATTTTTGCGAATTCTTTCACGCGTATATTCATAATCGTGGTATTGAAGTACATCGACATAATCTGCCAGTTCTTCCATTCCATCCAGGTAAGCCATACCGATGGTTATTGGTGTCTTTTTATCTAATTCATGAAAGAGTTTAGCCATGAATTTACAATTATTGGAATTTTTCACGGTTAGCTCTTTTGGTTTGGTTGGATAATCAGGTTCATTCATCACATCCCACATAATTAACCCGGGCTGACCCGATACGGCTTTAATCAGAAACTGTGCAAATTGCCTTGCCAACGGGCGAAGCGTTGTGTCGTTATCCCAGGGCGATCGTTTATCAAGAACCAACATAACACCCATTCCACGTTTGTTGCTTTCGCGGATAAAATGTTGGAGTCGCCCGGCAAGCGAATCTTTGGCCAGCTGATAAGCATTGTAACGCACAAACACCCGAACCTGATTCAAATTCAAACTTTTGGCTAAATCAAGGTCATGTTCAATAACCGATTTATTGTACTTTACCCAGCAATCTTCCTTCTGTTTGTTTTCAATGAATGCAGGAGTGTAATTAAATCCGCGAACTTTTGTCAAATCCAGTTTGCATGGATTCTGAATAGTTGTTTTGTTGACCGGTGAGCTTGAATAACCCAACATTGCAAACGTCAGGAAGCAGAATAAATAGAATGACCTTCTCATAATTTCTTGTATTAAATTTGTGTATATGTTAATTGTTAGTTTTCAGTTAGCCTATCATTTTAAGGATGTTTTTCATTAAGTTTTCAATTGTTTCCTTTCCGAGTTCATCGTATCCCCGGCTGGCCCCGGCTGGCGCGGATTTGTAATCCGTGCCGAAAGTAACTATTCTTTTTATATTTCTCACTCAATATCCTTCACTATCAAAATACTGTTACATTTACTTCTTTCTTTGTATTGGCATAGATTGCCGCTCGGCTTTGCCGCTTGGCTTGCCAAGAAATCTGCGCCAACGGGGTGACAAATTGGAACACACCGCTACATATCCACACAATCATTCACATGACTTGCCGTTAGCTATTCAAGTCGGCCGAAATCATAATCCTACATCGGGGTCAACATTAACGGAATAAACTAATTTTTAAAATATTTCGAATCTGCACCTTTTGAATACCCTACTTTCATTATCCCGTTTATCGTCAAGGAATAAGTTAAAGCTGGTTTATCCATAGTTCTATCATTCGCAAGTTTGAATTCATAAACAACAGTATCATTGACTCTAGAAAA
>Ga0209123_1003448_pt1 | contig 11815 bp, 13 predicted proteins | sample BarGraIncu00431A_FD_184500 | JGI IMG/M metagenome (GOLD analysis project Ga0209123, IMG submission 184500) | Arctic peat soil microbial communities from Barrow, Alaska, USA - Barrow Graham LP Incubations 004-31A (SPAdes) (version 2) | ecosystem: Environmental > Terrestrial > Soil > Wetlands >...
AAAGGAGAAAACTGTATTTTCAGTTGCCGAGGGTGTCTATCTATCTCAACCAGATATCCGTCAGGTTCAATTGGCGAAAGGGGCAATTCGTGCCGGGATCGAAGCACTACTTGAACATCAGCATATTACTATCACAGATGTGGATAGAGTTTTGATCGCGGGCTCTTTCGGTTATCATTTGAACCCGAATAGTTTAATTGAGATTGGTTTGCTTCCTGCCGTATTTCGAGATAAAATAGAGTTTCTTGGAAATACATCCAAAACAGGGGCCCAAGGATTTTTAATCAATCAAGCATCTAGATTGGCGATTAATCAGACCATTGCTGAGATTGCAGTACTAGAATTATCAACGGTGGATAAGTTTGATCGATTGTTTGTTAAATGCTTAGAATTTTAGATTGCAAACAAAGCAAAGGATAGAGAGTAACAACACTCTCTATCCTTTGCTTATATTACAGTATAAATAAGTTTGTGAACCGTAGAGGCACTGAGGGTTTATTATAAAAATCTTTCCTCTGTGTTCTCTGTGCCTCTGCAGTTAAATAGGACGGGTTTTTCTTTTCTAATGTTCAACTGAATAGAGTTGCCCATTTTTCAAATTAAAGACTTCATCGGCTCGTGCTGCTAAAACAGGATCATGGGTAATGATCACGACACTAGCTCCCGTATCTCGCGCTTGTAGCAAACAATCAGCAACACTTTTAGCCAAAGATGGGTCTAAGTCGTTAGTTGGTTCATCAGCCAATAAGATGGGTGGATTTAAGAGTAAAGCGCGAGCAAGGGCAACCCGCCGCAATTGGCCTAAACTAAGTTGTTGGGGTTTATAATTTAGGCGATGCTCCATATTAAAGTGGATTAGTAATTCGATTGCTTTATTTTCTAGAGACTTATCTTTTTGGGTTAACCAGGCAGGTACCATTACGTTTTCCAGGGCCGTGAGAGAGTTGATCAAGCGAGCCCTTTGAAAAACAAAACCGAAATATTTACCCCGGATTTTGGCTTGTTCTTGCTGGTTCAGAGCACTTACATCAAGATTATTAATAAGTATATTACCAAAGGTAGTATTTTGCAATAATCCCATAATGGACAACAGCGTAGTTTTGCCACCACCAGAATCGCCAACAATGGCGACGGCTGTGCCTTTTTTTACAGTAAGAGAGATATCTGATAAAATACTATCCTGCCCATAACTTTTACAAATATGTTGTAGTTCAATGATGTTGCTCATATGTCCCTCCACATTAATCAAATTCCCCACGTGTCATGATTGTACTTGGATCAATGCGGCTACCTCGGTATGCAGGTAACCAAGCAGCTAAAGCTCCTAGGCCAGAGAAAGTCCCTATTAATAGCAGGGAAACACTAGCAAAAAAAGACCAGGTCGGTTCAACAAAAGGAAAGGATTGGTAGGATTGTAGTAGCACTAAACTTTCCTTATATAATCCACCACCTAATAATAGGCCGGCTAAGGATCCAGTCAAAGCGACCACAACGGCTTCGCCTACGATGATCAATCCAATATCTCTGCCAGAGGCTCCCAGGGCCAGGTAAAGTCCCCATTCTGCTTGTCGTTCAACAGTTAAAGTATAGAAACGTGAAAACAGTTGAAATAAGGATGATAATACGACGAGTAAACCGATGCCTCCTAGTAACCCAAGTAGAACGGTAAATTGGTCATTGATACGTTTTTTTATATCGGATGCTACAATAACTTGTAGGTAATCAACTGTTTGGATTGCTGTTACAACATCCATAATATCAACAGATTCGTCCACTTGCACTAAGATCGTAGAAATCAACTCACTAGGTGGTCCTTGTTTTGCCCATATTGGTTTTAATTGAAGATTTTTGGCAACAACACGGCGCGCTTCAGACATACTAACCAATAGTGAATAATCTAGGGTTGTGCCAGTTTCTTCTGCTACTGCTACAATGTCATACCAAGTTCCGAGGACCATAATTTTGTTTTGTGTCCAAGTTGGTACTTTTGCACCCAGGATGACCTCGTTGTCCTTGAGCGTTGTTTTTTGAATTTTTTTCAGCCAGGGTGCAACGATCCAGTCGCTGGTGGGGTCATAACCGATCATACGATTATTTGTTCCAATATCATGGCAGTCTGCTGTTAGACCTTGCGTGTAAAACTGGGGTGTTGCTTGGCGGACACCAGGAATGGCGCGGATAGCATCAAAATCTTTTTTGTCCATATAAGTATTCGTTGCTGCTCCGCCAAATAATACAAGGCTAGGTTCGATTGTTGCGCCACCAGGTATAATGACAAGATCAGCCCCCATACGTTGTTTGGAGATTTCCATGCCCGAAGATACGCCGTTATACAGAGCTGATACAGAGAAGACAATAGCCACCCCGATAGCAATGGAAAATAGAATGGCAAAGCTTTGCAGTTTGCGATGCAAGAGACTTTTCCAGATTAGAAATGTCATGTAACTTCCCCCGATTGTGTTTTGTGGGTTAGTAGGGCGATTAATAGTCCCGTTATCGCAAGGATGCTACCACCGATTGTCTCAAAGAAGGTAGTTTTTAGGCATGCTCCATTCTCACAGATACCAATAGCCCACGGTTGAGGCACAATAATAACGATAATTCCCAGTAAGAAGACAACAAAACTAGCAAGTAAGCGGGCTTCGGCAGTACGTAGCACGAAGAGACTGGCCGACAGTATGACAGCTAATAATGTGATAATAAATTCCGCCTGATAAGCATAATGGCATAACATGGGAGCACCGCTACCTGTATGCCCATTACAAATTGGTATAATTCTGGGCAAAATTAAGAGTGTAATACTAATAATAAGAGCTACCCACGATAATATTTTATAATAATTCATAATAATTAACTCCTTTGAAGTATATTAACCGCATCATTGATCAGTAGTGAAGAATGCCCAGGTGTATGAGGTGTTTTATGATCCATCTGTTCCATCTGTCTCAACGGTGCCCTGTTCAGTCCACTGTACAAAATAACAATTCCCAAGGAAAATATGAGAAAAGCCAAGACTAGAAATCGATTAAGTGTCATTGTTTACCACCCCCTTTATATAAATTGAAATCAAAAAAGCCGAGTTTATCCCGAAGGATAGACTCGGCCTTTAGTTTTTCTAATCAGCCAGTACTTATTTAATTGTGTAAGCCCACATTTACATTAGTATTTGTAAAAAAGTATAACATCTAGAATTAGAATTGTAAATACCTTTTTCCCACATGACACTTAGCAATCGTTATTATAGTACTTTAAGGTTAAATGATAGTACTTTAGCACAGTAGACAGTGGCGTAATTAGAACTATAAAATATGATTAGTGTTGCATGGCTTGATTGTGGGCATGAAGGCAGTGGCTAAAATAAAAATAGTTCAGGCTGATTAGTAAAAACTGAAGGCCAGATGATCCTAGGGGATACATCTGGCCTTTTTTGCTCTATCTAGAAAGAATAAGTTCCGTCCCTGTCATTGCGAGTGTAGCGAAGCAATCCCCTACTTGTCCAGAGAGTGCGACCCTACATTCGCAATGACAAACAAAGGACGCGCTAGTGCTTTTCCTGCTTGTGAAGGTGTTAAATAAAAATTTTATGAGGGGGCAAATTGAATGTTATGACAAAGCAACCATATAGTAAGGCAATGTGTATGTCATTACTCATTCACAGTGTAATCCTTGCCATTCTAGTAATACTCGGCCACATGACTGATCCCATTTCTTATGCCGCCACGCCCATTGAGGTGGAATTTATAGCGCCTAGTGTATTTGAGACAGGGCAAACCTTAACTGATTCCAATTCTCCGGCGTTGGATTCCCGGGCAGTCAATAACCGATTACCAGTTGCAACTGGGGAGCATTTACAAAAGCAAGTTGTAACTAAAGCCCATTCGCCAGTAGAGCAGAGTTCTTTACCAGACGCCCAGGTAGGAGGAGGAGAGGCAACAGTAGTGCAAACTTCTCCTGCCGGATTTGCAGGTAGTCCATCAAATACCACTAGTGGTAATGCTGGCAATCCTAATGCAGAGAAAACAAATGGAGAACAACAAGCAAGGTCCAACCTACGAACTAAGGCTAGTCATCTTTCAGGAGTACGTCCCACCTACCCCTATGAAGCTCGACATGCTGGTTGGGAAGGAACAGTCGTAATTCGTATTTTAGTTGGCATAGATGGCGCGCCGCTAGCAGTAACAGTGGGCAATAGTAGTGGTTATAGCGTGTTGGATGAGGCGGCAGCCCAGGCTGTAAAAAAATGGCGTTTTTCTCCAGCACGCCAGGGTGATAATCCCATTGAAAGTTATTATGATGTGCGTGTTAAGTTTAACCTTGCTGATGAACAGTAAGCAAATGAGTAAATAAATAGATAGTAAGGGGTGTGAACAATCATGTTGGATATACTTACAAAGGGTGGATGGATCATGTTGCCCTTAGCGTTGTGCTCCATTGTAGCCGTTGCTATTAGCATTGAAAGATTTCTAATTTTTAAAAGTGTAAAAACATCAAAGCGTATCGCAGATAACGTGATAGTTCTGATCAACAAAGGACAAAATAAGGAAGCAATTACAATTTTTGAGAGTGAAAAATCACCCTTATTACGAGTTCTAGCAACTGGTATTGCCAATCGACATCACTGCGCTAAGGGCATGGAAGGGGCGGCAATTGCTGAAATAGCTTTCATGAAAAGAGGATTGCCTATCCTGGATACCATCATCACTCTTTCTCCACTCTTAGGGTTATTAGGTACGATTATTGGCATGATCAGCTCTTTTCAGGTTATGTCGGTAGCTGGTATGGGTCAGCCACATGCCGTTACGGGTGGAATTGCGGAAGCCTTAATCGCTACCGCTACTGGTATTATAGTGGCAGTAGTAACTTTGATTCCTTATAACTACTTCTTGGCACGTATTGAAGGGGAGACGGCTGCTATGGAGTATTATGGGACCCGCTTGGAAATGGCTCTAGATACACTGTCCAATAGGAGTGAAAAACATGAAGATACTAAGAGACGCGCCTAAGAAAGCACGCATTGAAATTATTCCCATGATTGACACCATGTTCTTTTTACTGGTGTTCTTTATGGTCGCTACATTATCCATGACTAACCAAAATAGCTTACCCGTGAATTTGCCTCACGCCAGTGGTGTACAAAGTGAAAAACAACAGGTGTTTACGTTGACGCTGACTAAAGACGATAAACTTTTCTACGATAAGGAACAAATTGCCTCGCCAGCCGATGCCGCACAGCGTTTGGCGAGGCAAAAAACAGAAAATAAACTAACCTCGGTGATTATCAATGCTGATCGCAGTGTGGAGCATGGGCGGGTCATTGAATTAATGGATGCCATTCGCCAAAGTGGTATAACAAAAATTGTTGTAGCAGTCAACCCAAGTTAGGTTAGAAAACAAAACGCTCACTTCTCCCTTATAACCTAAAGAATACAAGGGAGAAGTGGGCGTTTTGATATTAGATTACTGAGTAATAAGACCATTTTTATAGGCAAAAGCAATAAGTTGCATGCGGTTTTCTAGATGAAGTTTCGCCATAATATTACGTAAATGATTTTTGACGGTGCTTTCGCTGATAAACAGTGCTTTGCCAATATCTTTATTGCTTAGTCCTAGGCTTACGGACAGGAGTACTTCTTTTTCTCTGTCAGATAAGGTATTATTAGGAGAGATATCCACCTTGGGCACTGAAAATTCTTGTAATATTTTAGAGGCCAAATCTCTGGAGATTGGAGCTTCTCCTTGGACAATACTGATAATATAGTCTAACCAATATTCAGGCTCCATGTTTTTTAACAAATAACCTTGCGCACCTTTTTTGATGGCTTCAAAAAAATCTTGGACATCATCTGATACACTTAAAATAATAATTTTTACATAGGGCATTTCTGCTTTAATCAGCCCAGTTGCTTCCAAACCACTGCCACCAGGCATACGAATATCCATTAAAATCAGATCAGGCATTAATTCCTTCGCTTTTTCAAAAGCTTCTTGCCCAGTGGTTGCTTCGCCGACAATTTCAAAGATAGACTGGGCAGACAGAATACTGACAATGCCCTTACGTGATAAAAAATGATCATCAACAATCAATACTTTAATTGACATTAATGTATTCTCCTTTATTTCAATTTTAAACTGACGATAACTGTGGTGCCCTTTCCTGGGGAACTTTGTAAGTTAAGTGTAGCACCAATGATAAGCACATCACTTTTTAAGTTTTTAAGTCCGAAGGAATATTTATTGGTTAATACCTTTTTCATATCAAAGCCTTTGCCATTATCATGAATTACCATGGAAAATTGTTGGCCATCTTGGATTAAACTAAGGTTTATTTGCTTTGCGGCAGCGTGTTTTCGGATATTTAGTAAGATCTCTTGTAAAATGCGTAACATTTGACTTTTCATCTGATTAGTAAGCTGGGAATTAATGTTGCCTTTAACAACGAAGTTTACTTTAATGTTATGTTGTTGATAATCATCAAGATGTTCTTGGATCTTAGTAATTAGATTAATGTTTTCCTCAGCGACTTTTTGCAAGGCAAAAATATGTTGTCGAACATCGGCATCAGTAAATTTAATTGCTTCGTGTAGTTCTTGTACTGCTGCGAAGGGCTCACGATGCTCTTGCAACGCTGCTTCGATTTCTAAAACTTTCACATTCATAAAAAACAACGCTTGGGAAACACTATCGTGAATTTCCCGGGCAATGCGGTCCCGTTCTTGTAAAACGGCGGTTTCTTCTTTTTCTTGTTGTAATTTGTTATAAATATTTTCCAACATGGCAAAAATACCGTGAAAATAAAAAAGAAATAAAATGCCCGTTAAGGCGGCCACCATTAAATTTCCCCAATCCATGGAAATATAATGTAAAAATTGATGGCGTACAAATTCAAATATGCCAATGAATAAGGCGGGAATTAATGCAGAAAGCCACTTCATTTTTGTAATGTTCATAATTCAGCTCCTATAAGAAGAGGTATAAGGTAGTTGCTTCAATTTAATCTCAAATAAAAAATTTGTCAATATGTTTTTATTTGGTATTAATAAGGTGATGATGTATTGACAATGTTATTTAAACAAGTATAATATAAAGAAAATAGTATATACGTTTTAAGTTTTATGCTGATCAGAATAACTGAAGGCTAAAGTAGTGTCCGTTTGGATATACTTTAGCCTTTTTTATTTGACCATGCAGTATCTGGTAAGTATAGAGTCGTTGAAAACCAGTATATAAGGATGCTTTTCCCTGCATACATAAGGGGAATGTATAGCGTGAAGCGTAAGAAAAAAATAAGAGGAGTGAATTTTATGTCAAAAATCGCTAATAACATTACAGAATTAATTGGTGGTACTCCATTACTTAAAATTAACAAAATAGCTGAAGGAGCCAAAGCTCAAGTTGTCGTTAAATTAGAATCTTTTAATCCGGGTGGCAGTGTAAAAGATCGTATCGGTTTTAGTATGATTAAAGCTGCTGAAGAAAAAGGACTTATTACCCAAGATACAGTAATTATTGAGCCAACAAGTGGCAATACAGGTATTGCACTGGCTTTTATCGCTGCCGCTAAAGGGTATCGATTGATCTTAACAATGCCTGATACCATGAGTGTTGAACGACGCAATTTATTGAAAGCATATGGGGCAGAGTTAGTACTCAGTCCTGGTGCTGAAGGAATGAAAGGCGCAATCCGTAAAGCGGAAGAACTGGCAGCCCAAACTCCTAATTCTTTTATTCCTCAGCAATTTAATAATGCCGCTAACCCAGAGATTCACCGGGCCATCACTGCAGAAGAAATTTGGAATGATACAGATGGTAAAGTAGACATTATCATTGCTGGTGTGGGTACTGGTGGTACCATTACGGGTGCTGGTGAAATACTTAAGAAACACAATCCATTGATTAAGGTAGTAGCTGTCGAACCTTTTGATTCTCCGGTCCTTTCTGGCGGTCAGCCTGGACCTCATAAAATTCAGGGTATTGGCGCAGGTTTTGTTCCTAACGTATTAAACCTTGATATTGTTGACGAAATTTACAAAGTGAAAAACGAAGAAGCATTAGATACTGCTCGGCGTCTAGCAAAAGAAGAAGGTGTATTAGTAGGAATTTCTTCGGGGGCTGCAGCATTTGCAGCGATTCAAATTGCTAAACGTCCAGAAAATGAGGGAAAATTAATTGTAGCCATACTGCCAGATACTGGTGAAAGATATCTTAGTACTGTGCTTTTTCAAGATAACTAATTTCTCCAAGGAAGATTATCAAAATAACTTGCCTGACTAGAAAACTAGAGGTCAAGTTCCCAACAGCGGGAATTTGACCTTTTTAATTTATCAGTTTACAAAATAAAATAGAATCTATATTAATACTAGCGGTGTTATAGGAGAGGAAGTTTATGATTGCCAATAAAAATAATCATACTCGTATCAGTGCTTTGCCTCCAGTGCTGAAGGGGAAACAATTACGAGAAAATATGTACACGTTTGATGTGAGTACAGAGCTAACGACGGAATTGGATGCATTAGAAGTTCTGCTGAAAATTAGTCCTGGACAAAAGATTGCAGTAGCTGTTGCTAACCAAGGAATGAATAATTTAGTTGAGATAGTGAAAGTACTCATTGCTAGGCTGCGAGCCGTGGGGGCAGTACCTTTTATTGTACCTGTAATTGGTGGCGAGGGATTGACATCGGATGACCAAAGACATATTTTGGAATCTATCGGTGTTACAGAACTGGCTGTAGGTGCCCCTATTTATTCAACAATGGAAACTGTTCTTATTGGCGAATCTGCCAAAGGAATACCTGTGTTTATTGACCGCTATGCCTATGAGGCTGATGGCATCATAGTAGTTAATCGCACAAAATACCATGGCGGCTTTCGTAGTGATTACAAGAATGGATTAATGAGAATGATAACAATCGGATTGGGTAAACAGAGTAGTGTTTATATGTGCCGATCTTACGGCTCGACACATATAGCGGAAAATATTGCTGAAGTAGCGAGATTTATCCTCCAAACGACAAAATTTTTGTTGGGCGTTGCTGTCATCGAAAATCAATATCAAAAAACAACACATATTAAGCTTGTAACACGCTCAGAATTATATTCAAAGGAAAATAAATTGGAATATAAATTGAAAACTTCTTAAAACATATAAAGTGAACTTGCTTAGTTGTAGCTAAACAGATTCACTTTATATGTTTTTTACTCTATCAGAGACTCCCATGCCGTTAACGCAGTACAACGTGATATGGGAATAGACTCATCATCTATATTCCCATATCAAAGTATAAATTTTACGAACCGCAGAGGCACATAGGACGCAGAGAGAATATAATAAATAATAATAATCTCTTCTCTGCACCTCTGCGGTTTAATAAGGACGCGTCAGCGTTTTTGATATGAAAAGTATATACTTTCATATCAAACAAGATGCCTAACTCTAAAATCCACACCAATGGCCTTGGCGATTTCACGACAGGCTTGAATATCTTCCTCAGTCATGACATCCACAACCGTTAAGATAACGCTCGGGAGATGTTTTTTACATTTGCTAGCAAAATCCAATAGGGCGGCGAAAGAATTTTCTCCATAATCGGAGTGACAGATTGCTTGATAGGTTGGCCCATCTTTGGCATTTAGACTAATTGAAATACCATCCACTACGTTTGCTAACAGTGGCGTGATATCTTTGTCGTAAATCAGATTAGCTTGACCGTTTGTATTGATGCGAATAGGAATAGTATATTTTTCTTTTAGCCTTTTACATATTACAATAATATCATAAGTACGCATCATTGGCTCTCCATAGCCACAAAATACAAATTCCTTATAGCCTCCAACTTCCCGCTTGGCGATGTCTGCAAGTACCTCATCAACGGTAGGCTCTTGATCAAGCCAAAGATTGAGCTCATTTGCTACACCAGCCGGATTGTTTCTGATGCAAAAAGAACAGTTATTCGTACAACGGTTAGTAATATTAAGATACAGGGAATCTCCTAACTCATAACTAATAGTCATTGCTAAAGTCATCTTCCTCTCACCAATGTATAATCTTTGCATTTCATTATTAAATAAAAAGGTAAAGAATGGATTTCTTACAAAAATCCTTCTTTACCTTCAGTAAGTATTACTGATCAGTTAGATACTATATATATTTAGGGAGCAACCCCCTTAGCCTTCAGTTTTTCAAGAGTAGGCAAATAGGTCTTTCAGTAATAGATTGTAATTTATTATACTTTATTATGTATATTTGTCAATATGCTTTTCATTACAGAACGTGGTAGTATTTCCAAGATAAACGGAGAAAGAATGGCTGATACCCTCCCGTCCGATGTTGCTAATAGAGAGTGGCATTTAGAGGCTGTGAAAAGCGCTGACTAAAATTTAAAATTGTTGACAGATTAAGAAAAAGTATGTATTCTATAAAACATAGGAAGTATTTTGATGCCTTTCACGAGTTAAAGAGCTAATATTGAATGGGAAATGAATATAGTATTAATTTTAATGATTAACTGGCTTTAAAAAAAGAGGTTAAACTACGTTATTGTAGTTTAGCCTCTTTTTTTTAGATATACAGGCAAAACATGTATGCTTTTGCCTTAACAAAGTAAAACTTTCTTGGTGATAAGGACTCATAATCAAATAATATTGTATTTGGAGGTTATCAAATGACGACTTTTATTGAACGCCCGAAATTTACCTGCGCCCTTGGCGGTGCCATTGCTACTCTGTCTTCAATACACAAAACAGTTCCTATTGTACATTCAGCGGGAGGTTGCGCCGCTGCATTATCCAACACGTATAATACAGCAGGTGGCTATAAGGGCACTGGCTATTGCGGTGGGACGATGATTCCCACCTCAAGTATTGTTGAGAAAGATATCGTATTTGGGGGTGAAGAACGGCTCGAAGAGCAGATTGGTAGTACCATCAAAGCGCTGGACGCCGATCTATATTTTGTGATCACTGGGTGCCAAGTTGAAATTATTGGTGATGATGCCGTAGGTGTGACCAACCGTTTCAAAAATGGCAAGGAATCAGTACTTGTGGCCAATACACCAGGTTTTTTGGGCAACAGCTATAAAGGGTATGATGCGGTGCTGAACACGATTGCCGCAGAACTTGTTGAGAAAAAAGCAACAAAGGATGCCAAGACTGTTAATATTCTGGGGATTGTACCTGGTCAGGATGTTTTTTTCAGGGGGAATATTGCGGGGATCAAGAGTTTGTTAAACCAACTGGGTATTAAGGTCAATAGCTTTTTTGGTGATGGTGAAACGGTGGAAAAAATAAAAAAATATGGGGATGCGGCCCTCACAATTGTCTTCTCCGATCATTATGGAATTGATACTGCTAAGGTTTTTGAAGAGGAACATCATATTCCGTATATTACCGCTGATCTTCCCATCGGCGAAACAACGACCAATGCTTTTTTGTATAAGGTTGGTGAGGAACTGGGAATTGATCCAATAACCATTGATGAGCTGATTGCTGCCGAAAAAACATATTATTACAGCTATCTGGAAAGAATCCTGGATATCTACAGCGATATCGATTTACAGAGATATGCCATCATTTCCACGGATGTTAATTATGCCTTTTCACTAACCAGTTTTCTGGCCGATGATTTGGGCTGGATCCCACATTTGGTTGTCCTCAATGATACAATTGATGAGGTCGACAAAGAAGAATATGCACTTAAGTTCAATCAATTGACCTCCGAGACTAAACCGACAGTGATTTTTGAAGAACATGCGGGTCAACTGCTCAAGCATATTAGGCAGAGTTGGCCCGACAACAATAATGACAAATATTATGATGCACT
>Ga0209123_1003449_pt1 | contig 11810 bp, 10 predicted proteins | sample BarGraIncu00431A_FD_184500 | JGI IMG/M metagenome (GOLD analysis project Ga0209123, IMG submission 184500) | Arctic peat soil microbial communities from Barrow, Alaska, USA - Barrow Graham LP Incubations 004-31A (SPAdes) (version 2) | ecosystem: Environmental > Terrestrial > Soil > Wetlands >...
TGACAAGGACAACGACAAGGCTCCAGAACCAGATCAAGGCCCGCTTCCGCCAGCAGGGGATAATGACGACCGGGAAGGGCGTCTACGGGTCGGCGGGCAGACAGAAGGCTATCTCGATGGTGAAGAGTGAGGCCATAGCCGAGATGCTGCGCCAGGACTTCCGCCTCCTGGACCATGCGCAGAAGGAGAGGGCCGGGGCGAGCAGGCTGGTGACGAACGCCAGCGCTTGGATAATCTCAACATTGAATTGGAAAAGCGAATCGCTGGACGGAATTCCACTCATGTGGTCGAAGTACCCATGGCTGTGCATATGAGAAATCAGGTTGAGGGGGTCATATTTCAATATCTCTTGTTGAATTCTCAGAAGAAGCAACTCGAATTGCGCCTGACTTCTCAATCCCATTTGCCTCAACTCTTCGAGTCTTGCACTCATTTGAGTGTTCTCGTTTGATTTCTTATTCTTATTCAACATCTTGCGGTCATCCTTGCTAGAATCATGCTCCATAAATACTAGACGATCAGTAGCGCGGTGGTTCGTCGGAGCTCCGCGGCAGCTGTTGTAGCAGAAAGGTCTCAACGATACTGATCTCCACGAGCCTGGAATACCCACCTGCCTTTGCAGCCGACAGTCGCTTGACAATCAAGGCCCGTCCCAATGAATAAGCCAAGCCTTCAATTATCTCGATCATAATGTCCCCCGCTATAATGGCGAGCGTACACCCTACGTGATGTAATCCTACTCCGGTCAACGAAATCAATTAGGCTGATGGCTTCATCTAGGCACTGAGCTCTTTCTACGAGAGCAGAACGGCGAAAGGCAAAACAACAGATGTCGAACAAGAAGATCATCAAAATAGCTGTTAGACAGATGTTAGATAGAGGCAATCAACCATGTGGTGACACGGACTAGGTAGCGACCTGCTTTCCGCAGGATAATTTGAAACTCGGGCCTTCGGCTGGTTTTGGCAAATTGTCATGACTCGCGGATTAACAGTCCTGCGGCTATTGGCCTAAAGACCTGTTGTTCGCCACCTCGAAGTACATGTTGAAAGCACTATCATTACTTTGCACCCGATGTCGGGGGGTTCTGATGCCCCCATTGCCACCGACCGGAGCTATAATCGTCAGTGACGGACATGCTGGCAACGCGTACAGTTAACGCATGCCGATGCGACTGGGGGTGCAAACCATGAGAACGATCTGGGAGTTCTTCGGCCAGAAACTCACCGACGAGGAACGCTACCTCTTCAGGGCCAACCTGCGAAACGAGCGAGAAGAAAGGGAGCTCAAGCGCGCTTGTCGCAAGGCAAGTGCCGATATCAAGCGCGAATTCGATGAAGCCGAGCGTAGGATTGCCTCCTTCGAGGGGATATCATACTCGGAGTCTAGGGTGAGAACTCCATGTGGCGAAGCCAAGTTCACGGAATCGCCGGTGACGGCGGACCTAGTCACCCCTCGGTTGCCTGCCAGGAGGTCCATACTCGATTCCCTGTTCGAAACACTCGACCTCGGCCGCCTGTTTTCGGCCGGTGCCGCCGGAGACGTTTTGGGCGAGTTGCGAATCGAGACCTCTGAGTTCTTCTCAAAGGCCACTTACGGACCGAGTAGTGCTAGGCACGTGTCAATGATGGCCAGAGAGATCAACTACCTATCGCAGAACGCCGATGATGTCCACGCCCAGAGGGAGAGGCTTATCGAAGCGGCCAGAGAGCGCTACGATGAGGCGGTGCGGTGGCAGGAGGTCAGGCTGGCAGAGTTGAGCCAGGAGATTCGTGGTATCGCGTCTTCTATGAGCGACGGGGATGTCCTCTTGGTTAAGAAGCTACTTGGAGACGGTCCCCTGGAGAGGTTCTTCAATCTGTTCTCGCGGCGTGGCCGCTAGTGCGGACGGATAGGCTGTCTTTCCCCGGTACCGCTCTCCAGGTGCGACGTCGTGTGTTTTTCTTACATCCCGAACCATGATGCCGGCGAGGAGAAGGGCAAGAGCAGCTGGCATAGATGGATAGAATAGCCGCATTTCCCACAGCCATAATTTGAGTTCCGCTGAGCTTTCTATCAGTCGAAGTGGCCCCCTTTCTTGACTCCAGCTCGCGTGAGCGGAAAATGGGGGCAGCCTGCACTTTGATGTCTCGGGAGGTGGGGTCTCAGTGGCTCAATCTTGGCCTACGAGGTCGAAGCCTCTATTGACTTCGTGCCTAAGGAATAGATCCCGTACCTTTCTACGACAGTGAGACAACTCCCCACAATAATTAAGTGTATCGTTCTGTCCTAAGTGCACGTGGGCGCTGGCCTGTGAAATCCACTGTGGCGGAACCTGACTTTGATCTAACAACCATCTAACAGCTTGAGCACGACGGAGCGAAACTGGCAGGAACTGAGGGGAGAAGTAAGATCCATAATTCAGCTTGAAAAAGCAAAGTGAGCCAAACCAAGCGGCACTAACTCAAACCAAGCAATTGAAAGCCCAAGAAGACTCATAATCCGCGTGTCGCTGGTTCGAGTCCAGCTGGGCCCACCAACGATTATCCGCGTGGTTATGCGGATTCTAGCTAATCAGGCAAATGGTCAGAATAGGCTGCAATTTCCACCAATCTATCGTGTATCTAACAGCTCTTGTTCCCGCACCCCTAAAAAACGGCATTAAAGCCCTTTCAGCCAGTGTGATTTCGACCAGTGTCTACGGCGAAATCCGCCGATCGAAATGTAGCTGTATCGTTCGCAAAGAAAGTTGTAGTCGTCATTTTGATAAACACCCAGGGAATATCCCTAATAGGGTGAGCGCGAATACCACGTATTCTTACCCTTTGTCCGTTTGACTTCTGCGGTCCTAGTTTCAGATGGGGGGACAGGAGGAGGAACTGAGGCTGTTAAAGTGGTATAGTAACCGGCATATGGAATGCGGCAACGGAATGAGGCTGGGGGGTTGTAAGCCAAAACTCAGATTCCAGTGTCCCAAGTGCAAGCACGTTTTCTGCGCGGACACGTAGCACTCCGTCGTCTGTTCGAGTGCAACTGCATCGTCAAACGCAAGTCCTGACCAAACAGGTTAATATTGTTTTGCAGAACTGGTGGCGAGACATGACAACAGACAGATACGCAGCTCTAAGAGATGAACTAAGAGCAGCAGCGTTTGAGAACAGGATTCCGCTTGAGGGCGGGATAGAGCTTACTAGCCGCTGTAACTTCGACTGCGTACACTGCTTCAGGCCCACCTTAACAACCGAGGAACTTGCCACTGAGCGCTTCTTCGGGATAGTCGATGAACTTGTAGACGCTGGCTGCCTATTCCTTACAATCACGGGCGGCGAGCCTTTGATGCACCCAGAGTTTCTAAAGCTGCACCAGTACATCCGTAAAGCAGGAATCCTCACAATCCTATTCACCAATGGTGCGCTTCTCGATGAAGCAACAATAGAAGGACTCCTCGAGGCGCCCCCGGTTGTAGTAGAGATCTCAGTTTACGGATCCTCAAAGGAGACCTACGGAAAAATCACGGGAAACGAAGATGGCTATGTTCGCACCATGAAGGGAATCAACCTGCTGCTTGAAGCCGGCCTCCCTGTTCACTTGAAAACCGTCATCATTCGGCAGAACCAGCACGAATTAGAATCCTTCATTCAGACAGCGAAGAGTCTTGGTGTTTCTTGGGACTATGAGATGTGCCTGAATCCTAGGATTGATGGGAACCTTGAGCCACTCGATTACCGTCTTGCTCCAAGTGAGATTGTTGAGGTGGAGCTTGCTGATGTCGCGTTGAGGCGGAAATGGGCGTACGCGCTTGAGCAACTTTCCCTTTCCAGACCGGTGAGCACCCTAAGGAAAGTTTGCAATGCCGGAATCAGCGTCTTCGTAATTGACTCAGCAGGACGGTTGCATCCCTGTATTCTGTGGCGCTCGAATCCTATATCACTGCGGGCCTTGAGGTTTGATGAAGCGTGGCAAGGACCGCTTTCAAAGGTGTCCAATTTGCGACTCGAAATGCCTTCCGAATGTTTGACATGTCGGCTTGAAGAGATCTGTACCGTTTGTCCTGCGTGGTCTTCTCTCGAGGAGGGGAACAGGGAGATTCCTCTGCAATTCATGTGTGACCTGACCAGAGCGCGTATGGACTCTTTTGGCTATTCTAGTATCGCATCAAGCCCGGGAAAGATGCTGCCAAGTGGAGGTAGCAAATCGAGAACAGGAGGGGAAAATGGGCAACCAGACCGCGCGGAGAGGCAAGACGAAGAACACTACCGTGGAAGAGATAGTGATCGACCCCAGGGGAGAGAACCCACTCGACGACGAGTTCCCCCGCGCGAGTGGGCTGGGACCAGCAGTCCCGTGCCCACCGTCCGGCCCGTCACCGAGAATCGGGGGGTCATGCTGCAAGAAGGGCATTCCCTGCAAGACGGAGGATGCAGTTCAAGAGGAGTAGCTGTATCGGAAGCAGACAGGTTCAGACGTAATAAAGATCTCGTACTGCGTGAGGTCGCCGGGCATTTTCTGCTCATACCTACAGGTCCTGGCACGAGCCCGATGACCCTGCTAAACCTGGGTTCCTTCTCAGCACAGGTCTGGAACGCCCTTGGATCAGGCAGCCTCAAGATACACGAGACCATGCAGGCACTCGGCGGCGACTGCGAATTGGGCGATGTCGCTAATGCTGTGGAGTCTTTGTGCTCGAAGGGTGCCATCGAGAGGACGTAGAGGGAACTCAAATGGCTTCTACTTCTGGTAGACCCTGGCCTGAACAGGTGATTCTTGTTGGTCTACGGCGTCTCGGAACCGGACAGTACGCTGAAGCGAATGAGTGCTTCGGGCTTAGACTGCTTGCCAGTTCGCTCTCTGAAAACGGCTTCGACGTTGCACTGCTGCCCTCTCACGACTCATTTCCAGACGAAGCTTTCAGCGAGATAGCATCGAGAATCGATTGCTGCCCCGATGGAGGCGTGATCGGACTCTCGATCGATTCACATCATCTGCCAGTAGCGCTGCGAATGGCCTCTTGGGCGAAACACCATGCTCCCGAATGGATGACAGCAGCTGGTGGAGCCCACTTCGCAGATGCCGAAGGGTTCGCAGACCAGTACCTCAGTTATTTCGATGTTGTGAACTTGGGGCACGGGACACCCTTTGTCGACCTGTTGAACGGGCTGCGCAACGGAAGATCGACTGCTCACCAGAAAGAAGGGAGCTGGTTGTTTGAGGGGCGGATACCGAAGGGACTGAGGGTTCGGGGTTCTGACGGGCAAACAGCCGGGTTCGGGGCAGGGACCGCACCTCCTATTACAGGATGCGGCTGTCTTGACTTTACCGAGGGTTCCAACAGCCAGATGATCGCTACTGTCCTGCTGTCCGAGCAATGCTCAAATCGCTGCGACTACTGTTTCGCCTCGCGTCCTTACGTTTCCAGGAGCCATGACTTAGAGGTAAAGAGCATCGCAGCGAAAGCTAGGGAGGTATCAAGCCCAATCTATGTAGACCTGCTGGACAACAGCCCCCTTATGGATGGACGGAAGCACGGGGGACTCGCCTTCCTGCACGAATTGTCCAGAGAAATCGGAACCGGATCTTTCTCTTCAATACTATATATAGATGCAGGCATGCTGGCACGATTCCCCTCCAGATTAATAGAGTTCCTAGAAAAAGGTGTCGTAGCTGCGGTCTACGTAGGCAGGGACATCGTCGACGAGGAGGTTGCAAAAGCCGTAGGTAGGCGCTATCTGGGTAGGACAAGGGACCGGGCTGAACTCGATTCCGAAGCCGAGGCGATTTTAGACCTCATCCTTTGGCTCCGCGAAAGTGGAATCGCGCTCGACATGAGTGTCGAATACCTGCTGACGCCATTCGAGACTGAACACTCGGTTAAAAAACTTCTGGATGAAATGACAACACTATCCGGTCTGTCGTCGTCGGCTGTTCATGTATCTGTGGAGTTCCAGATCGTATGCCCGTTTCCTGGCACAAAGATGTATCGTGACATGAGAGGCTCCTATCTCCCTCTCGAAAAAGCCCCCGGATATGTCGCATCCTACTGGCACCCCCGCGTCTCAGAAGCCTGCACGTTCCTGAAACTCGTCGAACTACTTGTATACCCGAACAACAGGTTCTCCCTTGAAGACCCGTCATGTGACCCGGGTCGCCAAGCGGCGCTCATGGAACTTGCGTCCAGTCTTGCGTTAGGGCGGGAACATGCTACTAGCTCGTATTGCAACCACTTGGAACCATCATTGGTGGCCATGATGGTCGATGCGTGGTCATCTAAAAAGTTACTCGAAGAACGAATGCTCGATATCTATGGGCAGAAACTCGAGCACGTGGACGGTGCCGGGCCAGATGAAGTTAGGTCGGAGATTTTGCGGCAGGAAAGTCTACTAAGTCTTCACCGAGAGTTTTTTCACAATACACATCATCAATAAACAGAGAGAGACCCTGTCTACTTACGTACCTGCTAGACTAGACGCCGCCCCGTTGTTTGAGGAGGTCTACTACCCCGGCCTGGACGTTCTTCTTAGCCCATTTAGTCCAGTGCACGGCGGAAAGCCCTTCCTTGTCGCGCGCGTTAACATCTGCTCCCTTGTCGAGTAGCATTCTGGCTATTTCGGCATTACCGTTGCCCGCGGCCCTGTGTAGCGGTGTATCGCCATCTCTGTCCGGCACGCTCACATCAGCCCCCTTTTCCAGGAGCATTCTGGCTATCTCAGCATCGTTTTTTACCGCTGCTGTGTACAATGGGGTCCAATTGCTCGGGCCTATCAGGTTCACATCGGCTCCTCGGTCCAAGAGGAGCTTTGCAATGCCTTTATGGCCTTTAGAAATGGCAAAGATAAGCGGTGTGTCCCCTCCCCAGTCCTTCGCGTTAACATCTGCCCCTTGGTCGAGGGAGGTGCCGACCTTCTCGAGGTTGCCAGCTTTTGCTGCTTTTAACAAACCTTTGTCCTGGCTGCTAGACATTGATGCAATACTCCTTTCATGAGTCTCTTGTCCTCAAGCGTAACGCAGCAACTCAAGAAGAAACTGTGTTTGATATTAAGAATACGAGATTACTCGATCTCGTTGGCTCTTATCATCTCCTCTAGGCCTCAAGAAGCCGCAATGACGGGTCCGTTCTCGAATTCCTCATTTCTTAGCGAAAGTGTCCGTATAGTTCTTTAGATAATAGTACAAAGTCGTCAGTGGCATTACGAGAATCATGAACGTTATCCTTACAGCGCTTCCGAAGTTGCTTCCGTACAGCAGGCTGACGTTCTGCTGGGCAGCAGCCTTCCCCTCGATAAGCCGCTTGTTTAGACGGTACTGGGGAGTAAAACAGGCGAAAATGTATAAGATCCCCGGTATCAGGAACCACAAGAGCCCAATTGCAATACCTGGCCCTTTTCCGGCGAAGCAAATTAACCCGATAATGACGGCGAATACGAGAATGGTCCAGTGCCCGTCGAACCGCTTTTTCCTCATGGCCGCGATATTGATCTTGACCGTCTGAATATGCTGCCTCAGTTCAGAATCCTGTATATTGACCCTCTCGGCTTTCCCGATTAGATCCTCCGCTTGTTTCACCTGTTCGTTAGTAGTCGCATAGTACCCTGAGGGCAAATTGCCGCCGGGAGGTACAAAGGTCCAGTCCTCGTAGCCACCCTCGGCATAAGCAAGTGCGAGAAGGTATCTGTAACCCTCGTTAGTCGGCTCCTCTTGGACGCATTTCTCAAGAAGGTCTATGCCCTTCTTGAACATGTCGTTTTTTACGTAGATGCCTCCTATCGCCGCGCGATATACTGTTTCAGCAGGGTCGATCTGGGTCGCGCGTTGGTACTGCTCCATAGCGTCGTTCCAGTGCTCTATGTCCTCATAGATGTTACCCAGGTCAAAATAGAAAGAAGCCTCGTTCGGCTTTAGGTTTATCGCCCTGTTGTACTCGTAGATGGCGTCCTCCGTCTTGCCCCAAAGGGCTTTGCAGTGGCCGAGTAACGCCCAGGCATTAGGATTACTGCCCTGGACTTCGGTTGCCCTCGTTGCCACAAAGAGAGCATCAGCCACCTTTCCCACCATAAGCAGGTTCCATGCTTCCTGGATTAGGTCATCTGCCTTGAAAGCGGCCGCGTCGACCCTCTGCTCCGCAGGCGCGGACCTGAGCTGCTGGTCATAGGCGGCGCGTTGTTGAGGATTCAGAAGCGTTGCTTCTATTTCTGGCACCGCCCGGAGGTTGTTTGACGCCTCCTGCTGTTGCTCAGGCCTTGGTGCGTTCTGCCGCTGCGTCCAGATTCTCTTTTTTTCCTTTAGCTTCGCGCGGATGACATCTTCAGTGGCGTCCTGCCGAACCCCCAGTAGCTCATAGTAGCTTGCCATAGCAACTCCTCACCTAGTCACTGCAACTCGATCTTTTTCAGCCTCTTTCGCATGAGGTCCACCTCATCAGGTTCCCGGTTGGATTGCCTCTCTATGTGAAGTTCGCCCAACATTTTGTCTGACTTCTGGTCGAATACTGTAACATGGATCATGCCATCGTCATCGTACTGGAAGAAGACCTCGATGGGGGAGTCCTTCGGATACTGAGGTATCGCCATGGTGCCGTTACCGATGATGCGAACGAACTCTGGATCCTCCTCCTCCCCCTCGGTTACTTCAACTTCAATGTGAGTCTGATTGTCGACGACCGTACCGTATGTATTGCTTGCCCGTGTGGGAATCCGGGAATCCTTCGGCAGAATGATGGAGTTAAACGGCTTGCCGGTCATACTATCAATGGCGATAACCCCAAGGCTATGAGAGTTTACGTCAGTGATACTGATGTCCGGGAGTCCGTCAAGGTGAGAAACGTCGCCCTGGCCTTTCTCCCGCTGCACTATTCCTGCAAGTAGCGCTGCACCCATGGATACCACTTCATCAGGATGGAGTTCCGATGAAGGCTTCTTGCCAGTTGTCTTTTCCACCAGTTCCGGCACGCATGTCATACGCGTGGAACCTCCCACGAGAAGGATCTTATCTACATCGGACCACTGAAGATTCGCGTCCTCGAGCGTAATCTCCATTAGGGATTCCGTTCGGTCCATCAAGTCCTTGGTAATCCGCTCGAACTCCTCCCGCGAAATGTTAACTGAGATGTTCTTGCCTTCAGCTGAAAGAAATACCTTGGTGTTATCTCTTGAGGACAATGTCTTCTTGGCGATTTCTGCCTTATCACGAAGGTCCTGGAGTAATGCCGGGTCGTCGTTGAGGTCTGCGCCACCCGCCTCAACAAACTCCTTGTTAAGGTATTCCATAATCGCGTTATCCCAGTCGAATCCTCCGAGGTTTTTATCTCCACCGGTTGCTATTACCTCAATCTCTCCCGCGTTTATCCGCATGAAAGTGACGTCAAAAGTTCCACCACCCAGGTCGTATACCATTATCGTGTGCTCGTCTAGGTCTTTGTCTAACCCGTAAGCCAGAGCAGCAGCGGTAGGTTCGTTGATTATGCGGAGCACATCAAGTCCAGCGATAGTTCCCGCGTCTTGCGTCGATTTCCGCTGAGCATCATTAAAATACGCTGGGACTGTGATAACGGCGTTCTTTATCTCCGTATCAAGACAAGTCTCGGCATCCTCCTTCAGCCTCTTCAGAATCAGAGCGGAGATTTCTTCGGCTGTGTACTCTTTGTCGTCTTCGGTGTAGAAGCGCCAATCTTTCTCACCCATCTGGCGCTTCACGAACTGGCAGACATTCAAAGGGCTTGCCATGGCCGAGCGTTTTGCAATTGTGCCCACGATGGGGGTTTCTCCATCAAAAAGGACGACAGAGGGTGTTATCCTCTCGCCTTCCCGGTTCGGAAGGATGTCCGGTTTGCCGTGCTCGTTAATATACGCAATTGATGAGAACGTAGTTCCTAGGTCAATTCCTACCACCACATCAGACATCGTTATCTCCTTTCTGGTCACGTTCGTCCGCTGAATCCTTATCGTCTTCGTCTTGAACTGCACCGGGGTCAGGCTTGAACCGTCCTACTACGACATCTTGAGGACGTAGGACTCTGCTACCACAATAGAACCCGTTTCGCACTATTCTTAGAACTTTTCTGTGTTTATCTGGATCACGCACGTTCTCGGTGCCTACGGCCTTCTGGATAGTCGGGTTGAATATATCCTCAACGAGGTCAATCATCTTGATATCGCGACGAATCATTATCTCGAGTAGCTCATCTTGGAAAGATACTAAGTCGGATAACTGACCCTTCGAGTACTGTGTTTTAGCAGTCTCAAGACGGTCGTACAGAAGCATCAGATCAATGAACAAAGAGCGATTTTCTTCGAAGAACCTGTCCCTTTTAATGTCATCGAGTTCCATGTATAGGCGGTTGAAGGCCAACTCCTTAGCCTTGTCATAGCTAAGCCTTCTCTCAAGAATGCTTCGGATATCCATGAGCTCTTGCATCGCTTGCGCTAATACCTGGGAATCGACAAGTTCTTTGGGGAGGCTGGCGTCTTCTTCGTTGGCGGGCTCGACACTTTCTCCAGAATAGACCTCATCCACGACGCTATCATCAGGAGAATTCTGAGACAGTTCAACCTGCTCGTGATCTGAGTCATCGTTCAAATAGTTCCCCAGTTCTTGAGTTTGCCTTGGCCGCCGAGGTCAAATTCTATACAATCACTTTTTTCATGTCAAAAGAGATGTGGGAACCCTGACGAGCATTCCAATTACTTCTGTAGTCCAAGTGACAGATTGAGCAATGTGGGGGAATTAGATGAACCAGATCTCTAGGGATCGGAGGCAAGGACGTCTGCCCCCTGCATCCCCTCCGGCTTTCCCGCGCGCGAGTTTCTTCAGTTTGCATAGCGGAGGGATGCGTGAATGCGCTTCGCCGGGTCATCGAGCAATACCAACGGAGGTCTTTTATAGTGTACGAAGGGACAAAACCTCGAAGAAAGAATTGACGTGCGGATGCTTTCCAGGGAGGTGTCCAGGGAACCGGGCGCGGGACAGGGACTAATCGTAAACGGAAGATTAGCGGACTAGAGAATCTCACATAATGACATTGATTCTCGGTTGCTGGGGATTAATAAGAGGAGATTGAGCTTGAATGATGACGCTGTGATCAGAAGGTGGGAAGGTGGCATTTTGAAAGATTGGGGTTTGCTGTAATGGGTTCTATTGTTAACGAAAGGTGGTTCAGATCATGCAAGCTCTGTACGTTTTGATTGCACTCGTCATACTTGGTCTTTGTGTATATGTTATTTGGGGAAAGACAACGGCAACGGTCTCTTTGGCGACTAGTCAGAACAAGGACCAACTGGGCGACGCCATTACAAACCTCTTGTCACGCCACAAGTATATTCCAACAAGCAGGAGTGAGAACCTGATAACTTTTGCAATGGATGAAAAAGCCTCATGCATCATTGGCTTTATTTTGCTTTGCCTGTTCTTGATTCCAGGCATACTCTATCTCCTACTTGGTGGCAGTACGAAAACGTTGACGGTGCAGTTCACACCGCAACAGTCTGGGTGCAATGTGCGAATTCAGGGGCAGAGGCGTGAGGTCAGGTGGGTCAAGAAAATGATAATGCCTGAATAATGTGGCGGGAACGGGAACTTGCATAATAAACGGTTGTTTGAAAGGGCGGCTCCGGTATTCGTTATAGAGCTGTTTGAAAGTACTTGCTAAATATGGGGGACAATCAACCTTGCGAGGCCATTGCGTCTTACAAGGGAGAGCAGATATGCGAAATGTACCGCGAGCTATATGACTTCGATAACTCTGGGAGGGCCAGACTCCGTCTAACAAATATCTAACAGCTTGAGCCCAACGGAGAGAAACTGGTAGAAACTGACAGCAAGAGGCAACTCAAAGAAAAAGC
>Ga0209123_1003451_pt1 | contig 11807 bp, 11 predicted proteins | sample BarGraIncu00431A_FD_184500 | JGI IMG/M metagenome (GOLD analysis project Ga0209123, IMG submission 184500) | Arctic peat soil microbial communities from Barrow, Alaska, USA - Barrow Graham LP Incubations 004-31A (SPAdes) (version 2) | ecosystem: Environmental > Terrestrial > Soil > Wetlands >...
AAATTGCGGCCGGAAGAGGTCATCTCTTTTGTCTTGGAGTACAGGGTGGTCCTGTGTCAGGGCGATACTGTTTTCAGGAAATCCTCGGAGTGGCGCGCTCCGAGTTCTTTCGCTCCGGTACGCTCCGGCAGGAGCGGTGCCTCGAACTGGGCGGAAGTCTGCCAAAATCTATTTTCCCGGTTTTGCCTGGGCAGACTGACATTGTTTCAACCTAAAAGAGAATCAGACCAAGTTACCCGGCTAAGACAAACCATCGGGTGAGGAGAATCTGGACACAGCATGATAATTTGCAGTTCCTGGCAGGATGCCAGCATGTAGACAAATGTAGCACTGCGGAATTAATACCCAGCCAAGGTTTCCGACATCAACTCAAGCAGATAAGTAGCAAGCGCCCCGTCCTCTCTCCCCCCTCCTGAAAAAACAAAGCGATCAAGTCATTTCGGCAAGTTACCTTCAGCGGCGCCAGGCAGGCCCGGCAACCCGGGGCCAAATTATTTATATGAACTGGCAAAGATATTGCTATGTGGGTCCCTGTCCGGCGCACGCGCCGGTAGTTGCCAGGAACCCCACGGGACCCCCATATATGCAAACATCGAAAAAAGCTAAAATGCACCTCTCCAACCAGACCATGAAGGTCGGCTTTGTGAAAAAGGTCGAGGCCCTCTCCGGCACCTCGGTGCGCCGCTGCTTCCAGTGCGGCAAATGCTCCGCGGGCTGCCCCATGTCAGGCTTCATGGAGCACCCGCCGAACCGGATCGTCCGACTGCTGCAGCTCGGCCAGGGGGACCGGGTGCTGGCGGGGCGCTCCATCTGGTACTGCGCCTCCTGCGAGACCTGCACCACGCGCTGCCCCAACAAGGTGAACCTCGCCTCCATCATGGACGCCCTGCGAAAGCTTTCCTGGGATGCCGACGGCCCTTCCAAGGAGAGCTACGTCCAGCTGGCGAACCGCCTCTTCATTGAGAACATCAGAAGCTACGGCAGGCAGTACGAACTCCGTCTGGGTGCCGCCTTCAACATGAAGAGTGGGCAGTTTTTGAAGGACCTCATGCTGGGTCCCAAGCTGCTCTCGCGCGGCAAACTGAAGATGTTCCACTCGAAGAACAAGAATCTCCCCGAGATCGAGGCGATCTTTAGCCGGATCGAGGAGATGCGCAAGAAAGGGGAGGCCCTGTGACGGCAGCCAAGAAGCATATCATGCACTACTCCTACTACCCCGGCTGCTCTCTGCACGCCTCCGGCCGCGAGTATGACATCTCGACGCGCGCCCTTTTCAAAGCGCTCAGACTGGGGCTGCAGGAGGTGCCGGACTGGTTTTGCTGCGGCGCCACGCCGGCGCACAACGTTGACGAACTCCTCTCGCTCTCGCTTTGCGCCAAGAACCTTTCCCTGGCCGAAGAGGTCGATGGAGATCTCGCGGTCGCCTGCGCCGCCTGCTTTTCGCGCCTGAAGACGACCCAGCACCACCTGAAGAAGGACGACGTCAAGCGCAGGCAGGTGGAGACCGCGATCGACGGCCCCGCCGCGCTTGGCAAGCCGGTGAAGCACATCCTGGAGATTCTCGCCAGGGATTTCGGGCTGGCGCGACTTGAGGAGTCTGTGAAGAAGCCGCTACTCGGTCTCAAAGTAGCCTGCTACTACGGCTGCCTGCTAACCCGTCCCCCCGAGGTGCCCGACTTGGACGACTGCGAGGACCCGAGCATCATGGAGGACATCCTGCGCGCGCTGGGAGCCGAACAGGTCAAGTGGAGCCACCGGATGGAGTGCTGCGGCGCCAACTTCACCCTGTCGCGCCCCGGCGTCGTGCTGAAGCTCTCCAACGCCATCCTCGAATCGGCTCAGGAAGCGGGCGCCGACTGCATCATGGTCGCCTGCCCCCTTTGCCATGGCAACCTCGACATCCGTCAGCAGAAAATCGAAGCGAAGAACCAAACCAGCTATGACACTCCGATTTTCTATATCACCCAGCTTGCGGCCCTGGCAATGGGTGTAGCGGCGGACAAGCTCGGGTTCGAAAGCGTCATCGTGGACCCGAGACCGTTATTAACAGATAAGCAGCTGATCTAGCTTAAGGTGATTTGAGGAAACTATGTCCAGAACCGGTGTATTTGTGTGCCACTGCGGTGAGAATATCTCCCGCACGGTGGATGTTGAGCGCGTCGCCAAAGAAGCCGGCGAGATCTCAGGGGTCGCCTACTCCTGCGAATACAAGTACATGTGCTCCGACCCGGGCCAAAACCTGCTCAAAAAGGCGGTCGCCGAGCAAAAGCTCGACGGGGTCGTGGTCGCCGCCTGCAGCCCGCGCATGCACGAGAAGACCTTTAGAAAGGCGGCCACCGCCGCCGGACTCAACCCCTACCTCTGCGACATGGCCAACATCCGCGAGCACTGCTCCTGGGTTCATGAGGACCGCGAGGAGGCGACCGCCAAGGCGTCCGACATCGTGAAGCTCATGGTGGAGCGCGTCAAGAAGGGAAAGTCGCTAGCCCCCATCACGGTACCGGTCACCAAGAAGGCGCTCGTCATTGGCGGCGGCATCGCCGGGATCCAGGCAGCCCTCGACATCGCCGACGCCGGGCACCAGGTGCTCCTGGTCGAGCGAGAGCCCTCCATCGGCGGGCACATGGCCCAGCTCTCCGAGACCTTCCCGACCCTTGACTGCTCGCAGTGCATCATGACCCCGAAGATGGTGGACGTCGCGAACCACCCGAACATCACCCTCTACACCTTCGCCGAGGTGGAAAAGGTCGAGGGGTACATCGGGAACTTCTCCGTCACGGTACGCCGCAAAGCCCGCTCGGTGGACGAGGACAAGTGCACCGGCTGCGGCATCTGCATGACCAAGTGCCCCAAGAAAAAGATCCCCAACGAGTTCGACCAGGGGCACGGGATGCGCACCGCCATCTACGTTCCCTTCCCCCAGGCGGTCCCCAACACGCCGGTCATCGACCGGGAAAACTGCACCATGTTTCAAAGCGGCAAGTGCGGCGTCTGCGCCAAGGTGTGCGGGCCGGGAGCGGTCGACTTCGAGCAGCAGGACCGGATCAGCGTCGAGGCGGTCGGCGCCATCGTGGTCGCCACCGGGTTCAAGCTCTACTCCATCGACAGAAAACCCGAGGGAAGCCCGATCCAGGGTTACGGCGAGTTCGGCTACGGCACCATCCCCGACGTGATCGACGGCATGACCTTCGAGCGGCTCGCCTCGGCCTCGGGGCCGACCGGCGGCAAGATCCAGCGCCCCTCGGACGGCAAGGAGCCGAAGCAGGTGGTCTTCATCCAGTGCGTGGGGAGCCGGGCCCGCGAAAAGGGGATTTCCTACTGCTCCAAGGTCTGCTGCATGTACACCGCGAAGCACACCATGCTTTACCACCACAAGGTGCACGACGGCCAGGCCTACGTCTTTTACATGGACGCGCGCACGCCTGGGAAGGGCTATGACGAATTCTGGCGCCGGGCGGTCGAGGAAGAGGAGGCGGTCTATATCAGGGGGATGGTCTCGCGCATGTATCAGCGCGGCGAAAAGATCGTCGTCATGGGGAGCGACACCCTGGTCGGCGTGCAGGTGGAGATCGAGGCCGATCTCGTCGTGCTGGCAACCGCAGTGCAGGCCCAGGACGGGGCCGACCTGCTGGCGCAGAAGCTCGGCATTTCCTACGACAAGTACAACTTCTACTCCGAGGCGCACGCCAAGCTGAAGCCGGTAGAGTGCGCCACTGCCGGGATCTTTTTAGCCGGCGCCTGCCAGGGCCCCAAGGACATCCCGGACACCGTGTCCCAGGCTTCCGCCGCGGCCGCGAAGGTCATGATGCTTTTCTCCAAGGACATGCTGGAGCGCGACCCGGTCGTCGCCAAGGTGAACGAGAAGTACTGCGTCGGGTGCCTCGCCTGCAAGAAGGTCTGCCCCTACGGCGCGGTCGAGGAGAAGGAGATCCGGGACCGCCAGGGGAACCTGGTGAAGGTGACCGCCTACGTGAACCCGGGCGTCTGCGGCGGCTGTGGCACCTGCCAGGCGACCTGCCCTTCCAAGTCGGTGGAACTGGACGGCTACACCGACGAACAGATCATGGCGATGATAGAGGCCTTGTAGGCCAGCAACCTGGTTGCGGCGCGCGTCTCATCCGACCGATCAGTCGGATCGGACCGATCGGTCAGATCTGACACGCGCGCCGCAACCCCGAAAAGGATGTTTCATGCACGCTGAAAAAACGAGCCACGATTTCGAACCGAAGATAATCGCCTTCGTCTGCACCTGGTGCACCTACGCCGGGGCGGACCTGGCGGGTACCAGCCGCATGCAGTACCCGTCCAATGTGAGGGTGCTGAAGTTCCCCTGTACCGGTCGCATCGACCCGGTCTTCATCCTGCGGGCCTTTCAAAAAGGCGCTGATGGTGTGCTGGTTTCCGGCTGTCATCCCGGCGACTGCCACTACATGGCGGGTAATTTCCACGCGCGGCGCCGCTTCGCCGCCTTCCGGGCACTGCTCGGCTTCGTCGGGGTCGACCTGCAACGGCTCCAGTTCTCCTGGGTCTCCGCCGCCGAGGGCGGGAAGTGGGTGGAAGTCGTGACCGAGTTGACCGAAAGGGTGCGCGCCATGGGGCCGATGACGGAATTCAAGTCGCTGGAAACCGAAGAACAATGGTCCGGCGCACTCACCACCCCCGAGTTGCGCGAGGCCTTCGACAGTATCGACTAAAGGCTTAAACCGAGAAGTCATCCTTCCGGCAAATTTCCCGCGTCACCTGCCGAAATTCGGGCAGCGACGCCCACGGGTGCGAAATCACATGAAGACTAAAGCAGAGAAGATCAGAGCCGCCAGTATTGATCCGGCGTACTATCAGGCGGTAACCGAGGCCATCCGCACCCAGGCGGTCAAGCTGCTGACGGAGGAAACCGTCGTGGCGGTGGTCGGCTACTTCCTGGGCCGCAGGCAGGGTACCGCCATCCCTGCACTGGTGACAACTCCGGAACAGGCGGAAAAGCTGATATTCTCCCCGGCGTGCGTCAATAACCTCACGCTCTTCCTCACCAAGGCGAAAAAAGGGGTGCTGAAAAAAGGACGCGTCGCCATCATCGCCAAGGGGTGTGACATGCGAGCCCTGGCTGGCCTGATGGGAGAATCCCAGGTCAAGCGGGAAGAGATCTTCACCATCGGCATCGCCTGCGCCGGAGTCTTCGGGTCCGGAGCGGACCGCACCGGGAACCTGTCCGAAGCCAACATCGCCAGGAAGTGCCGCGAATGCTCGGTGCACCTCCCCGAGGGGGCCGATCTCCTGGTCGGAACGCTGCCGGAATTATCGGAGCTGACCCCGCTGGAAGCCGAGGAGATGGCGCGGATCGAGGCGCTGCCGCAGGCCGAGCGCTGGGCCTTCTGGAAGGAGCACTTCACCCGCTGCATCAGGTGCATGGCGTGCCGCCAAGTCTGCCCTTTCTGCTACTGCGAGCAGTGCCTGTGCGATAAGAACCGCCCCCAGGCGGTGGAAAGCTCGCCGCGCCCGGCCGGCAACATGGCTTGGCACATTGTGCGCGCCATGCATCTCGCCGGCCGCTGCGGCGGCTGCGCCGAGTGCGAGCGGGTCTGCCCGATGGACATTCCGCTCAACCTGCTGAACCGGCGCATGGCGCAGGAGCTGAAGGAGCTCTACGACTATGAGGCGAGCACGACGCCGCAGGGAAAAGGACCGCTGGCACGCTACCAGGAAGATGACGACGAGTCGTTTATCAAGTAGCATGGTCAACGTTAACTAACTAACCTGGCTCCCTCAGGACTCCTCACCGGGCCCTGCGAACGGATCGCCACCCAAGAGAATCCTATGCCGCTATCGATAACGGAAACGAACCTGCGCAATCTCATCGACCTTCTGGTACAGGCGTCGAAGCTGGTGGTGGGCCCCAAATTATCCGAGGCTATCGTGCTTTACCAGCCGCTGACTTCAGGGGCCGAGCTCACCCTCGACTCCATCCCCCGCAGGTCGGCCAAGGAGCTTTACTTCCCGGTCTGCGAGGACATCCTCAACTTCAAGAAGGAAAACGGGAAGGTGCAGGTCGAGGACATCGACAGATCCCGGTTTCCGGAAACGGTCCTGATCGGCGCTCCTCCCTGCGATGCCGGGTCTCCCGCAATTTTGGACGCCGTGTTCTCCTGGGATTATCATGACGATTTCTACCAGGAGCGGCGCAAGAAGAGCACCATTATCGGCATCGCATGCACCAAAGGAGACGACGCCTGCTTCTGCACTGCGGTGGGACTCGCGCCCGACGCCCAGGCGGGGAGCGACCTCTTCCTCACCCCGTTGGCAGGCGGTTCTTATGCCTGCGTTGCCGTTACCGAGAAAGGCACAACTCTCATCGAGGCTCATTCCAGCCTCTTCAGTGAGGGGCCCGTCGGCGAGGTGATCCCCTTCCTCGACCAGTCAACCGGGAAGCTCGACCTGCCGAAGATCAAGGCGTGGCTCGAGGGGCATTTCGAGGATCCGCTCTGGGAGGGCATTGCCGACATCTGCATCGGCTGTGGCGCTTGCGCCTTCATCTGTCCCGCCTGCCACTGCTTCGACATCAACGACGAGGGGAGTCCGGATAGCGGCGCCCGGCGCAAGCACTGGGACGCCTGCGGATTCAGCAAGTTCACCAACCACGCCTCGGGGCACAACCCGCGTGACATCCAGAACAAGCGCTACCGTAACCGCATCATGCACAAGTTTAAGTACTACGACGACAAGTTCGGTAAGACTCTCTGCACCGGTTGTGGCAGATGCATTAGAGTCTGCCCAGTCGGAATTGACATAGCGGAAATCCTCACCACAATTAACAGCAAATCAGACTGATGCAAAAGCTTCAACGTAAAGACGCAAAGGTGCTAAGACGCAAAGTAAAGACAAAGATATGGAGAATATGAAACGAGGAAGGCGCGGCTACTTTGCAAAATAGTATCTTTTGAGTTTCTTCGCGCCTTTGCGCCTCCGCGTCTTTGCGTTAAAGCCGTGCCTCTTGTTTTAGGCGATTTACTAGCCAAATAACTAACTGCCGTCACCGCGGCCCAAGGGTCCCAAGCATATGTGCGAATCGAAAAACATCTACCTGCCGCATCTTGCCACTATCGAAGCGATCGTCGATGAAACCCCCGATGTCCGGACCCTGCGCCTGGTTTTCCAGGATGAGGCAACCCGCGAAAACTTCAACTTCAGGGCGGGCCAGTTCGCCGAGTATTCCGCTTTCGGCTCAGGCGAATCGACCTTCTGCATCGCCTCCCCGCCCACCCGGAAAGGTTACATCGAGTGCTGCTTCAGGGGCGTAGGGCGCGTCACGGAAGCGCTCAGAGGACTTGAGGTCGGTGACACCGTCGGCGTGCGCGGCCCCTACGGCAACTCCTTCCCGATCGAACAGTTCTACGGCAAAAATCTGGTGTTCATCGCCGGCGGGATCGCCCTCCCCCCCCTGCGCACCGTCATCTGGAACTGCCTCGACCTGCGTGAGAAATTCGGCGACATTACCATAGTTTATGGCGCCCGCTCGGAGAGCGACCTGGTCTACAAGCAGGAACTCGCACAGTGGCAGGAGCGCCCTGACGTCAGGCTGGTTAAATGCGTCGACCCCGGCGGCAACGGCCCCGATTTTGACGGCCAGGTCGGCTTCGTTCCCAATGTCCTGGAGCAGGCGGCGCCCAGCGCCGGAAACACTATAGCCTTGGTCTGCGGGCCGCCGATCATGATCAAGTTCACCCTTCCCGTGCTAGAGCGACTCGGTTTCTCCGAGGACGCCATCTACACTACCCTGGAAAACAGGATGAAATGCGGGGTCGGCAAGTGCGGCCGCTGCAACGTTGGAAATGTCTACGTCTGCAAGGACGGTCCGGTCTTCACCGCTCGCGAAGTTAAGGCAATGTCGCAGGATTTCTGACAAGCAGGAAGAATCACGTATCCAGTAAGAGCGCCAAAAAAAGTGATGGCGCAGGAGGCTGTGCATGAAACGAGGCAGCAGCAACAGTCGCATGAAACGGCATATTATCTCCATGAGGATCAGTACCGAGGAATTGGAGTACCTGCACGAAATCATGAAGGGGCAGCAGTTCAAGCGCGTTTCGGATCTTATGCGGGCGGCGATCAAGCTGGTACTGGCACCGCCTGTTGGTGATTGCAGCACCGATGTCCCGAAAAGGATGGGCTGACATGAACAGTGAAGTAGCATTGAAGCCCCCAACAGGGCTCTCCCCCCCAGGTGCGCCCGCACTCCTACCGCATCCGTCCAAACTCTTCGTCGAGACCACTACCCGCTGCAACCTCGGGTGCTTCATGTGTGTGAAGCAGACCTTCGACCACGCGATTGTCGAGGGTGACATGACTCTTGCCACCTTCGCAGCGCTGGAACCCGCCTTTTCTGGTCTGGACGCGCTGATCCTGAACGGGATCGGCGAACCGCTTCTCAACCCAAATCTGGAACTGTTCATTCGCAGGGCGAGAGACTTAATGCCCAAGGAGGGTTGGATCGGGTTCCAGTCCAACGGCCTTCTTTTGACCGAAGACCGGGCCATTTCCCTGCTGGCAGCAGGTCTGGACCGGATCTGCCTTTCGATAGACTCGGTCTCTCCGGAGACCTTCAGAAAGGTGCGGGAGGGAGGCGAACTCGATGACCTCAGCGATGCTTTTTCCGCCTTGGCCTCTGCCAGATTGCGCACTGGCAGAGCCGACTTCAAGGTGGGGGTGGAATTCGTCGTCATGCAGGACAACCTGCGGGAACTGCCGGCAGCGCTTACCTGGGCCGCCCGCCGCGGAGCCAGCTTCGCCCTGGTGACCCACGTGCTCCCCTACGATGCGAGCCATGCCGGCGAGGCCCTCTACGGCAATTGCAGCGACGAGTCGGTCGCGCTTTTCGGCCGCTGGAAGTCAGAAGCGGAGCGGGAGGGAATTGACTTCTACCGCTACTTCGATGTCGCAATGAAATATAACAAGTCGGCCGAAGAAATTCGGCTGATCAGCATGGTGGATGCCTTGAAAGAGGAGGCCGAAAGCCGAAATGTTTTTCTGGACCTGAAAAAGCTGCTAAGCCTCAATCAGGGCCTGAACGATGAGGTTGCCGAGATTTTTGATCAGGCGCGCCAGATTGCCGAAGAACTCAGTATGGAGCTGAAGCTTCCCGGTGTTCTGCTCAAAGAATCGCGCAGTTGCGGATTCGTCGAGGACGGAGGCGCGTTTGTCGCCTGGGACGGGTCAGTTTCGCCCTGCTACTTCCTCTGGCACCGCTATCGCTGTTTCGCCAGCGGTTGGGACCAGAAGGTCCAGTCGAAGGTATTTGGCAACGTCAACCTGCAGAGTGCCCTTAATATCTGGAACGAAGCTAGCTTTCACTCCTTCCGCAAGGGAGTAATCGCCTATGACTATCCCCAGTGTGCGAGCTGCAACTTAGCCCCCTGCGATTATGTTCAGACTGAGTCATTTGAGCAGGACTGCCATATCAGGGAAGTACCCTGCGGCGCCTGCCTCTGGTGCTCCGGAATCTTCCAGTGCTTGAGTTAGCACAATGGCAAAGGAGCGGGCTATACACCGAACGCCTTTTTGGAGCGCAGCGGTTGGCCGAAGGGCTGGAGTCGATTGCTCTGATAGTCAACCCGGAAAAACCGGTCGATAGTGAGCGTATCTTAGAAAGTTTTTCCTAAATAGAGGCCGGTTCCTTCACCAGGTTTGAGTTGAGTCAATGCATCTTTGGGACATAACCCTGGTCCGTGCGGAAAGCAGACTTTTTGCAGTCTTTTAGCCCCCCCCTCACATGGGTGAGACACCGCCCGCATCACCACAAAGAACGCCAAAGTGGGGGCGAGGCACTGACCCCGTCCCCACTCCTAGGAGTCTGTCGGACTTAAAGCAAACGATCCGGCACTCCTCTGTTGATTTTTGCAACTTACCGAAATTATTTGTAATGTTCTCAGTTACGCTTTGTCTTTGGATGATTCATACTGTATATTACCCCGCAATACTAGATGGTTACATACAGGATATGTCCGTGAAAGCTAAATTTGTTGAAGTAGATAGTAAAACACTGTATTTGTTTCCACCTTCAGTACAGGACAATAACCAACGGTTGAGCTGTAAATAAAAAGTTGCATAATTACATTGCAGCGCGATAAGTCATGATTGATCTTGGTGATAAAGGAGAACACAATGAAAAAATCGATACTGGCTTTAACTATCGGCATTTTGATGTTTTCTACGGTCACAGTCTTTGCCGAGAGGACGAATGCTCAAAAAGACGAATGTCTGCTCGCGTCACGTAACTGCACCGACCAAGTTGACGATATCTACTCCAAGATGCACAAATTGGATAAGGAAATTACCCGGATCTATAACCGAAACAAAGGCACTCTGATCCTAGTTACGACATAATCTGTCACAGTCGTGGGCTATTATGCTCCTCAAAAGGAGGAGTTGCCATGACTGCTGACAAACTCAGGGAGATGTTGCCGAACGAAAAGGCGTGCCGAAGCTATCTCGAACAAATGATCTGGAAAAACGGCCGTGTATGTCCCCACTGCGGCTGTTTGGAGTCTTGGGCTATCAAAGGTCGCACCGCCCGACCGGGGCTCTATGATTGCTCTGGGTGTAGGCGCCAGTTCACGGTCACAACGAAGACTCCGTTGCACAGCACGAAGCTCCCGCTGTGGACTTGGATTCTTGGCATGTATTACATGGTGCACTCCTGCAAGGGTGTTTCCTCCGTTTTCATTGGCCGTAGGCTCGGCATCTCGCAGAAGTCGGCCTGGAAACTTTGCCACTCGATCCGTGAGATGATGGATATGAGCCATGAGAACTTCCCCGCTGTCGGCGGTGTCGTCGAGATTGATGAAAAGTTTCTCGGCGGCAAACCTCGCAAGGAAAAAGGAGTCGTCCACAGACGCGGCAAGGGTACAAAAAACAGGGCATCCTGGTTATGGTAGAGCGTCACGGCATCGTAAGGGCTGAGCTGATAAACAGCGCCAGTGCCGCAGACATTCGGTCCCACGTCGAACGCCATGTCGACAAGGACTCGTACCTTATGACAGATCAGAATCCCGCGTACCGGTTAATTGCGGCGAAATATGCGGGCCATTCGTATGTGAACCACAGTGACGAAGAGTACGCCAGGGGTGAGGTGCACAACAATACGGCCGAATCCTTCAATGCCCAACTTGAGCGGGTAAAGCTTGGCGTATTTCATTGGCTGAGCAAAGAGCACATGAAGCGCTACATCAACGAAATCGCCTTTCGCTGGAACCACCGGCAACCGGAAAGAACCCGGAAAGGCAAAGTTGTGACGAAGCCACTGCCGGTCCTAACGATATTGGAGTCACTCCTCGGTTGCGCAATCTGGAGAGGGACCCGACGGACCCCAGAAGGCGGTTTCAGAGTCTGTTCAAACTATGCATAACGACAAAGGGTTCCTTTGAAAAACCTTTGTTTCGGTTATAGGTCCGAAATTACCAAGGGTACTAAGACATACACTCCGGAAGAACTCAGAATCCTAAATGCCAAGTTGAAAGAGGTTCAGGACACGCAACGGGTTATGATGGAACATAACTAATCCAGCCGATATATCCGGAGCGAAAAAACTACTGTGGCCGATTCCTTGTGACGGAATCGGCCATGTGGTATCTGCAATCGCAGAATAATGATTACATAATTCGAAGAGTTCCCCTCGGGGCGTATCAGGCACGGTTGATTCTTGTAAAGCTTTTGGCACATGCGGAAAAGTCTACTTTTTTTGCGAACACCCACCCTCTGACACTGGATGGGCGTGACTTTGAGCTAAATGATCTTGATTTACGGCAAATCAGCAACAAATC
>Ga0209123_1003452_pt1 | contig 11803 bp, 9 predicted proteins | sample BarGraIncu00431A_FD_184500 | JGI IMG/M metagenome (GOLD analysis project Ga0209123, IMG submission 184500) | Arctic peat soil microbial communities from Barrow, Alaska, USA - Barrow Graham LP Incubations 004-31A (SPAdes) (version 2) | ecosystem: Environmental > Terrestrial > Soil > Wetlands >...
ACCAATTCTACGGCATGCGCCTTGTACTCGTCAGTGAAAGCTCGACGGGTCGATCCCATGATGCGGTTCCCCTCATTGTAGGAAACTCGCTAACTTCCCCCGTGTCCACCAAACTGGGTACGGTCCAGTGACACCGCGAGCGGATTGATCGCGAACAGCGAGTACCCGGCGTCCAGCAGGGATGCCGCCAACAGCCCGTTCGCCGTTTCCATCGCTACCGGGACTTCCAGGTGTTGCGCCCCGGCGAGTTCTGTGAGCACGCCGATCAGTTGCCCAAACCCGTCAAGGTCATCACCGATCCGACGCTTCACGAGCAGCGTGCCGGCCTCATCGACAACCGCGATGTCGTGGTGGTGTTCGGCCCAGTCGATACCGCACCAAATCTTCATTCGTCTCCCTTCTCGAGTCTTCGGCGCCCCCGTGGCCGGGTGGGCCGTCGAACGGTTGGAGGCATGCAGCGACCTACTGATCAGGACTCAAGGCCCGACATCCCACAAGCTGTTGCTCCTCCGCGGCCGATCCGCCTCGTGCTGGTTCACGGTTCGCCACCGGTCACGTTCAAGAGGTCCTGGTGCTTTGATCAACCTGAGACCAGACCAGCACCTCCGCGGTCAGGTCGTCGCTGGACACGCCAAGCTGCGCCTGCGATGTCGCTGTCACGGTGAGCGCCCGGTCTGGTGCAAGCGCTCGAGGGCGCGTCTGGTTCTGCAGGGCTGGGCACCGCGAAACGACCACGACGGCCGCTCCACCCTCAGTAGATCTGGTTGGCTGCGTAGCCGTGCAGCGGCAGATTCCGTAGCCCGGTCTTTGGCAGAGTCACGACCCCGGGCACGACCATCATGTATGTCTTTGGCGAGGCGGATCCGGTCCTCGCAGCGGGCCCGGCGCCGGTGACGCAGTTCCAGATCGGGCAGTTGGCCTCGGGTGGTGTTGGTGACGAACGCGGTGATCCGCATCCCGTCGACGTCATCGAAGCGGAGCTGCGCGCCCGGATGCGGACGTTCCTTGCGGACGATGACACGCGTCCCCGCCGGCCAGGAGCCCAGCTCCATCAGACCGGTCAGTTCGGCGACCCAGGCGCCGTCACGGACCTGGTCGTGGGCGTCGTAGGCCGGGGTCCAACCGTTCTCCGGGATCTTGGCGAGCAGGTCGGGAGTGTTCGCCGGCAGGATGAACCCGACCGAATACGACAGGCGCTGGCCGGTCAGCCACTCGATCAGCTTCTTGGTGCCGCCGGCGCCGCCGATACGGACCAAGACCTTGCGTCCCGGACGGTGTCCGGGCCGGTGGGCGGGTAGCTGGGCCAACGCCTGCTTGATCACGGCGATGTGGTCGGCGGCGGTGTTCGAGCCGGCGTTACCGGGCCGCAGCAGGATGACCAGGGGTTCCCCGGTCCCGTCGGGGCCGTGGTCGCCGAACCCGCACAACGGGTGGAACCCGAAGCCACGTTTGAACGTCGGCGCGGCGTTCTCCTTCTCCGAATGGGAGGTGACCAGGGTCGCGTCCAGGTCGATGATCAGTGGGTGCTTCGCGTCGGTGCCGTGGTCGGGTGCGTGGTCTGCGGCGAGCTTCCATGCCTGATGACGGGCCGCGGCCCGGGCGGTGTCGATCGCCTTCAAAGCAGCCGGCGCGTCGGCGGCCAGGGCCGCGACCGCCCGGGACACGGTCGGGTCGGACGCGACCCGACCGTAGACGCCCGGTTCGGCACGCAGCAGGCCAAGGTCGGCCAGACACTCCCCGCCCAGCACCAGGCTGAGCGCCAGATCAGTGATGATCTTGCCCGGGTCGTGGACCGCCAGCGGTTTGCGCCACCCGGCCAGCGCGGACGACAGGAAACGGTCCAGACCCGTCGCCGTCACGGTACGGATCAGCAGGACCCCGCCGGCCTGCCCGATCGCGGCCGTGGGAGACGTGTCGACGCGGACACGGGGATACAAGCCTGTAATCTTCACCCTGAAGGTGCTCCTCGACTTGGAACCTGTGGACGTCAGCAATCCACATTCTCCCAAGCCAGGGGCACTTTCCACGTCATCCGCGCCAGCGAGTCACCCACCAGCATGAAAGCCCGAGGCTAGGCTTCCGCTTCACGGGCGGTGCCAGGCGCGTGGCTCTAAGCGATGCAGCGCAGGCCCCGGCGGCTTCATGGAGTTGCCGATGGAGAGATGAGGGTGACAGAATGTTGGTTTTCTGAAACTTCTAGGACTCACGTAGCATGGGAGTCTCGGTGTAGACTCAGTAGGAGAGGGCAATGGCTAGTCGTTCGGTGACCGTCGCGCAGATCGCGGAAATGGCAGGAGTTTCAGTTCCTACGGTTTCAAAGGTGCTGAACCGCCGCAATGGCGTCGCTGAACAGACGCGCCTTACCGTGGAGCGAATCCTCGAAGAGACCGGGTACGTACGCCGCGGTCGGGCCCCCCGCTCCGGCTCCGGTATCGTCGATCTGCTCATCGCGGTGATGGACTCGCAGTGGGCGATCACCGTGATCCAAGGAGCGAACTCCGAGGCCCAGAAGTCCGGTCTGGACATTGTTGTCACACCGAAGATCGATGATCCACACACCGAAGCGAAGTGGATGGACCGTGTGCTGCGGCGTGGGTCGGACGGTGTCATCCTCGCCGTTGCCGAGTTGTCCGATCAGACGGTCTCGATGCTAAGACGGCTGGATCTGCCGATCGTGCTGATTGATCCGGTGGGTTCGAAGAACTCCGAGATTGCTCGGATCTCGGCCACCAATTGGGCCGGCGGCCTGACAGCTACCGAGCACCTGCTGGAGCTCGGACACCGGCGCATCGGGATCATCACCGGTCCAGAGCAACAGACCTGCTCGCTCGACAGACTGGACGGCTACAGCGCTGCGTTGCGCCGCGCGGGCATCCCCGCTGACCGCGACCTCATCCGGCACGGCGACTCGTTGGTTAGCGGTGGCGAGCTGCACGGTGGGGCGTTGCTTGACCTGCCAAATCCGCCCACGGCGATCTTCTCCTGCTCTGACGAGCAGGCGTACGGCATATATCATGCGGCCCGTGATCGCGGTCTTCGGATTCCGCGTGACCTGTCCGTCGTCGGCTTCGATGACGTGGATCTGTGCCAATGGGTTTCTCCGCAACTCACGACAATCCGACAGCCACTGCAAGAAATGGGAGCACAAGGGTTCCGCCAGATCGTCAAGGCCCACGAGGAAGGCGAGCCGGTCACGCAACACTTCGAGCTACCTACCTCGTTGGTGGTCCGGGCATCGACCGCGAGGCCAGGTAAGAAGCACGCCTCGACTCTTTGATATTGATTCTTCACGGACACGCGGCATGGTGAGGCGCCGCAGTGTGGCTGGTTGGCGAAGCCTCCTTAGTGCCCTTGCTGGCAGCTTTCAGCACTGCCGGGATCATGGTCGAGGCGGGATGTCAGTCTGATGTCCGCGCATTGGTACCGGAGGACAGTGAGGGACGCCACGCTGAGAATCCGGGCCAGCAGTCCGTTGCCCGCGGCACCTCTGCCCCCCGGCTGCTCGCAGGTCCCCGACCATCCCGAACCCGATCGGGGCTGCGTCGTACAACATCGCGCCGGAGCGGCGGGTCGCCATCAGCAAGCCCACCGCCCCCTCGCCGTGCAAAGGTCCTGCGATGAACACCCCACCAGCCAATTCATCTATCGCGTGCAGCGCCGACTGGTCCTGCGCAGCCAAACAAGACTCGCGGGCTCGAAGAACCCCAGCGCCCCACGCATCTCCGGTAGGCCGGCCACGACGCGCCCCAACAAGCAACCCACGATAATGCGTGAGGCTAGGCCCGGCCAGTAACCGGAAGGGTCACCCCGTACGTCCAGGTCCGCTTCTCCCTGCACGGTCGGGCGAAACTCTCTAGCTCTTAACCGCGCCGAAGGTCAGTCCCCGGACGAACTGCTTCTGAACAGCAGTCGCGAACAACACTATCGGAATGACCACCAGCGTGCCGCCGGCATAGACCTTTCCCCACCCATACACCCGGTCTGTGAATAGCGTGGCAACCAGCCCGCCAGTCGCAGTACGTCGGGTTGTGGTGAGAATGATGGAGTACAACAGTTCGTTCCAGGCGAAGATTGCCACGAAGATCCCAACCGTGGCACACCCGGCCCGGACGAGGGGTGCGACTATGCGCAGCAATATCTGAACGTGACTAGCACCATCCACCAGGGCAGCCTCGTAAATATCAGGCGGCACGTCCTGCATGAACCCGCGCAACATCCAGATTACGAACGGGATGTTGAATGCCGAGTAGGTCAGGATCAGTGCTATCTCTGAGTTTAGCAGGTTGAGGTTCGTCCAGATCTCGAAGAGCGGCACAAGCAGCGCGACCGGGGGCAACAAAGCCATGAGGAGGACTGTCGCCAGCCACATGCCCCGGCGCTTCACTTTGAGGAACGTCAACACATAACTGGCTGGCAAGCCGACAACGAGGCTCACGACAACAGTGCCGCCCGCCACCAGGAGACTCGTCACCAGGAACCTCGTGAATTGTGGGTATTCGGCGAACAAGTCGTGGTAGCTTTGCAGGCCCAGATCAGTGAACCAGGTGGGCGGGATCGCGAAGGTGTCCCTGCTCCGCTTGAACGATTGCAGAACCATCCACCCCAACGGTGCGAGGCAGATCAGTATCCACGCCACCACGACCGAGGAGGCTGCATAGCCTCCCAGACGTGAGGCGCCTACCGCCCGTGCTGAATTCCTCATCTCGCTCAACTCTGATCTGCCCTAAGTGACCGGACCAGCATCAGCCCAAACACGAGCGTGATCGCCGTGAAGATGATACCCTCAGTTGCGGCATAGCTCGTGAAGTATCCGGAGAACATGTCCGCGTAGATTTGCAACGAAGCCACATTCGTCAACTCGGCCGGACCCCCTTGTGTGAGAATGAACGGCAAGTCGAACGTACGGAACAAGTCGATGATTCGGAACAACACGACGACCAGGATGAGCGGGGTCAGCATCGGCATCTTGATGAGCACCAGGGTCCGCCAAGCCGAAGCCCCGTCCAGCTGGGCGGCTTCGAGCACGTCGACGGACATCGACAGCAGTCCTGCGCTCAGCACTAGGATCACGAAAGGAGTGCTTCGCCATATATCAACTGCGGCCAAAGCCCACATGGCAGTCGCCGGATCGGCTACCCAGTTGACCTCCGGCAGACCCACAAGGCTGGTGAACCAGTTCAGGATCCCAGTGTTGGCGTTCATTATGAGCCGGAAGTTGATGGCCGCTACCGCCGGCGTGATCATTGTCGGAATCAAGATTAGAACGCGCATAGGGCCGCCGCCGACTAGCACCCGGTTCACTGCTAGCGCAAGCGCCAGCCCGAGCACGAACTCCAGCACCAGGCAGATTGCGGCGAATTGGGCCGTGACCAGCACCGAATGCCAAAACGAGCCGTCAGTGAGCACCGAGCCGTAGTTCTTCAGTCCCACCCACCCATGGTCACCGGTGGAATTCACTGACTTTAGGCTCGTAATTAGCTGGACGATCAACGGATAACCGAGCAACGCGACCATAGCGAGCACTGCAGGCGCCGAGAGTGCCCAGACTCCCCACCGGTACCGGCGGACCGGCCCGGGCCCCGTCTGTTTCCCCGGACGTCGGGACTTGCGTGGTTCGACCGCGGCAGTCACGCGATCACCAACCCGCCACTGGGCGCCAGGATCTGCCCGGCGTAGTAGGCGCCCCCCGGACCGGCCAAGAACTCGACGGAGGCCGCTATCTCGTCCGGGTCTGCCACTCGTCTGAGCGGGAAGGTCGCCACCAACTCGGCCGGGAACCTACCTGTAGAGGCGAGCATCCGAGTATCCATCGGGCCAGGTGCAATCGCGTTAATTAGAACGCCCTGCGAGGTGTATTCCCTCGCAAGAGCCTTGACGAGCGCGTTCAGTCCGCCCTTTGCGGCCGAGTAGCCGGCGTGCTCAGGGGTGCCCACGATCCCCGACACCGACGACAAGCAGATAATCCGCCCGGAACCCTGCTCGAGCATGCTGGGCAGCGCCCACCGGATGCACGACCAGACTCCGAGTAGGTTCACCGCGATCGTGTGGGTGAAGTCCTCCCAGTCCACTTCCGCGGAGGGTGCGATCTTCAGGTGTCCAGAGCAGCACACCAACACGTCGATCGGCCCGAAGCGATCCATGATCGCCGTCATCGCCGCTCGACCGGGATCGGGCGCCGTTAGATCCGCCTGCACCGTCAGCACATCGCCACCCGCCGCATAAGCGGCCATAGCCACGTCCTCGAAAGCATCTTCGGCACGCCGATGCACCAGTCCTAGTTTCGCGCCCTGCACAGCGAACCGCTGCGCCACCGCGCGACCAACACCGCCCGCCGCGCCGACGACTGCCACCACCTCGCCTGCGCGCATCTTCACGCCTCCTGCTCCTCGTCGATGAGCCGGTAATAGCCGGCTACAGGCATGGCGACCATCCAACCGTATGCGATGGACGTGTTGTTTCCCTTTCCCCGGCCGCCGACATTACTGCCACCAACGCCCGTCTCTCTGCCCCACTCCTCGAGCAGGAGCCAGGCACCTACGCGTCCCTCCGATTGCGCGCCGTAGTGGGCATAGCCGTAGGTGTTGGAGGGCGTTGAAACCATGTCGTTCATCCCGCCGCGCATCAGGTCACTGATCCGGGTGAATCCCTCGTCGCCGGTGAGCCGAGCGAGACGGGCGAACTCCGACAGGAAATACAGCGGATAGTTGTCCATCTGGAAGTTTCCGGCGTAGATGCATGCAGGGCTCCACCCGGTGCTGCGAAAACCCGCCTCGGCCAGAGGTGTCCCCGGCGGCATCGGAATATCCCACAAATTGACCCACGTGGCGGCCGTCATACCTGCGCGGGCGGCCCCATCCAGGTACCGCTGCTCACCAGTTAGCCGCTGCGCCAGTAGCAGAGCCTCCATGGTATAAAGCGGGCCCTCGTTGTCGAGAACGGGGCCGGAGGCCCGCATCAGTCCGGTCATCGGGTGATCGATGATCGAGCCGTACATATAGCCGTCGTCGACGAAATGAGCCAGGGCGTAGTCGCACCCCGCCAAACCCGACTGAAAGTACCGCACGTCACCGGTCACTTCATAAAGTCGCAGCATGAACGCCGCGTCGTTGACGGTCGAAGAGGTTCGCATCTCTTCCGTCCGGCCAAACCAGAGCTCGGGGAAACGCTTCGGATTGCCGTAGGTGTCGACCGCCCGGTACCACGCGCCTTCGGCGGTTTGGCAGGCGAGCAGGAATTCACCGATCCTGCCAGCCCCAGCCAGCCAGTCCGTGTGATCGATCCCGTGCCGCCGCTCCCACTCCCATGCCATTAACAGGCCGCTGCCCTCGTCAGACAGAATCCTGGTGAACCCGCCATGTGTCCTCGCCAGTTCCTCATAGGTTTGCGCGAGCCCGTGGACGGTCTCAGCACCGAGGAAGGTCGCACGCTCCTCGGGGGTGGCGGCGAAGCTGTATGGCAGCATCGTTCCTGAGAACCAGGACACAAACGCCTGCCGCTCGCAGGAATAGACCTGCTCGGTAAACCCGTTGGGGCCGATCACCTCCCGCACCAGGAAGTCGAGCGTCGCCAACGCGTGATCCCGGTATTCCGGCAGCCCCCCGTCGTGAGCTCTCCGCAGCAAGCAATACGCGGTGAGCGCCTGCTGGCCGCAGAAACCGTATTCGAACACTTCACCAAGGGTGACGCCCTTGGTCGGGTGCTGATTGATGATGTACCCCGCCGGGCGGCGCGGATCCACCTTGGCCGGGTAGCTGTAGAAGAACCTGTCGGCCAGATCCAGCCGAAAAGCGTGAGCCTCCGCTTCTGAGTACGCCAAGGCCACGGGCGTGCTTCCGAGGCGATCCAGTAGATGCCGGTAGACCCCCCACGACGCCTCTGCGAAACCGGAGGCACGGACAGCAACCACGGCATAGCGGACTGATATCACCGCGTCCGGCACAGCGCGCGCAAACGCACCCCATGGGGCTCCCTGCCGACTCAGCGCGTAACTCACCGACCCCTCATAGAACGGGTAGTGGGCGACCAACGCGATCTGCGGCGACCCGCCCGCCATGGCAGGGCGAAACCCCAGAGACCCGACGTCAGTCGCGGAGCAGAAGAACCGCTCCCCCGCATTCACATGTGGCTGGACGTTCTCGTCCAGCCTTGCCGGCTGGCTGCGATAGAGCGCCACGGCCCAACCCTTCTCTGGGGCGAAAGCCATGATCACGGGGGCAGAGAGCTTGTCCTCAGCCCAAGCCAGGTCGTACGTGGGATAGTGGTCCGGCACCCCGTCCCGATCCATGTCAAGACGACGGTAGAAGACCGACGGCGCCAGGAACTCGGCCTGGTGGACATCGAGGCCGTCAGAGAACCGCGTGACCAGGGCGAGGTCCGAGCGCACGCCGAGAGCCGCCCCTGGCTCCTTCACCACGATGGCCCGGCACACTTCCACGATGCCGTCCGTGACCTTCCACGTGTCCCTCACTGAGAATCGTCCGCCGCCCGGACCTTCGACGTCGGCCGTGCAGACGACTCCCTCACCGGTGTGGGTCACCTCGGTATAGTGGCCGGAGACTTCGCAGTACGGATCCTGATCAAGCAGCAGCCCCAGTCGCACTTGCGGGTCGCCCACCAGCGCGTGACTTGAATCGCCCACGCGCTGGACGCTGAGAGCAGGGGCATCCCTGCCATCGGCCGCCCAGGCGATCGTGAGCGGGTCGAGGGCCCCGGCGACGGTCATCAATAGCTCCTCATCTGGTGCAGCAACGATGCGAGGTCGAAGTAGGCAAACTGGGCCGTGATGCGCCCGTCTGCGACCTCCATCCAGGTCAACTCCTCATAGACGATTTCGCGACCGCTGGCGGGCACCGGGTCGATTCCTGGCAACTCAAATGTGCCTGAATGCACCCCCGTCAGTCGGGAGAGCTGGCAGATCGTTCCCCTTCCGTCGTCCAGGCGTTTTAGAACCTTGCCGTAAAGGGGATGGAAGGCCCGCACGATTGCCTCCATCCACGGTGCCCACTCGTCGTAACCGATATAGCGGGTCTGACCATCGAGCCCCGTGGGGCGCCGGAACTCGGTCGTCGAGGTGTACAGCCATCCCGAGGCCTCGCGAAGTCCGGAAGGGTTACCTGAGGCCAACGCAGCCATCCAGCGCGCCTGAGCTGCAGCGTTGAGCGCATACTGATCGGACATAGCGGTCTCCTGCTCGACAGCTTCGCCTCAGGCGCCCTTCTTGATGTAGGCCTCCGCGTCTGACTGCATCTTGGCTAGCGCCGTCTCGGCGTTCATCGTGCCCGCGAACACGGCATTCGTGTTCGGACCGATCACCTGATTCATGAAGTCGAAGTAGCTCAGTTGATCAGGATTTGGGTGGTACAGCTTGGCTGCCTCAATTGTCGCCGGGAACTCCGGCCGGATCGCGACGATCGCGGGATCGTTCATCACCGACGCGCGGCCAGAGTTAATGCCTCCTCGCTTGGCGTAGTCGAGCCCCACTTCCTTACTCGAGAACCACGCAGCGAACTCAAACGCGGCCTCGGCGGCGTCGGTATCCTTCGTCAGCGCTAGCGAATGGACGGAAGCGAACATCCGCGGCTGATCAGGAGTGGTGGCATACGGCAAGAGCGAGTAGCCGATCTTGCCTGCGGTCTTGGGCGACTCTGCCGGGTCCTCCAGCGTGTTGGCGGCGGAGGGCCATTCGATGGCGATCGCCGCATTGCCCTGCTGGAAGCTGGTCAGTACCTCGTTGAAGTCGTTGCTGGTCACGTCGGCGGTCGTCACATCGATGCCGGATGGACCAAGTCCCGTCCAGTAATCAAAGCCCTTCTTGGCCTCAGCCTTGTCGAAAAGCGGAGTCCTCCCGTCGAACAACTCGCTGCCCGCCGACCACATGGCCATGCCGGAGAATGCCGGACCGCCGTTTTGGGTATTTGCCATGAGTGCCAGCGGGCGCATGCCCTTGGGGCCTGTTTCGGCCAGCTTCGCCTTGACCTTCTTGGCCACGTCGTAGAACTGGTCCCAGTTGAGCGCGTTCGGCAGCGCGGGCATCGTGAGGCCCCATTGGTCGAACAGGTCCTTACGGTACATGACGAGGGCGGCGTCAGTGGTGATCGGCAAGCCATAGAGGGTTCCATCGGTGCCAGACAGAAGGTCGAGTGCAGCCTTCGGGAAGTCGCCCATGTCGTAGACTCCGGGGTTAAGTAGATCCGGGTTCTCGACATAGTTCGTGAGCGGTTGCAGGTACGGACGAATGGCCGTCGAGTACATCGGATTCTCGTCCACAACATCACACGCCCCGCCCTGCTTCAGCAGCGCAAGTGTGCCGGGCAGCACCTGAGCCGTTGGGATAGTGACGAACTCAACATTCACCTTGCCTTTGGTGTACTCAGTGAAGGCAGGTGCGGCCTTCTGCAGTTCCTCCAAGGCGGCACTGCCGAAGTAGCAGACCGTGATGGTTGTTTGGTCGAGCAGACCGGAGGCAGCTTTGGGCGCGACGGCAGATGGCTCTGTAATACCACCGCCAGTGGCCGAGCCGCCCGGGGGCGCAGGAGAAGTCGCCCCACCTGTGCATCCGACGAATGAGAGTGCGGCAGTCACGGCCAAGACGCCGACCGCGACCGGACGGAGACGCGATGCGCTCATCGCTAAACACCTTCCCTTCCTGATGAAACCTGTCGCTGCCGCCGCAACGCGACGGATCTTCTGCAGACCCCTAACCGGAGGATCTGACAAAACGAAAACTCGAGTAGCTGAGGTACGAAAGTTTCTGCCGAAGTCCCCGCCCAAGTCTGCCGCTCGGGCCAACCTTCTGGGCTGATTGGCCATCTTTAGCCTCCTCGAGAGTTGAACTTGCTCGACACAGTTAACTAAACTTTGCGAGTGATCTCATCATGGCACCGTGCGCGCGCCTCTGTCAACAGTCGGCCGCTCCCGGCCGAGCGCAGTCTTCGGCATGTCTCCGGAGAGCAGGACAGTGAGAGCGACGGCGTCAGAATCATGGTGTGCGGGCCGCAGATGCACTGATGCTCGACCGGCATCCAACCCACACCGATCCGGCCGAGGTTGTCCCGGGTCTCGTGGAATTTGGGTGGCGGTCCCCCGCCTGACACCGACCGTGGGGTAGGTGTTGGGCGTCCGCCAAGACACCACCAAGAAGGGGACCACCGTGACCAACAAGTACCAGAAGAACACGCCGAAGACGAGTGCCGGGCCAGGGCTCGCCGTACCGGATGAAGTGACGGTAGCGATGAGCGAGATCGCCGATGACATGCGTGAGGGCCTTCTCGCCCTGGCGGTCGGCGCCGGCCTGCAAGTGATGAGCTCGCTGATGGAGGCCGACGTCGCCACGGCGTGCGGACCGCGCGGCAAACACGACCCTGAGCGCACAGCGGTGCGCCACGGTAGTGAGCGCGGGTCGGTCACCTTGGGCGGGCGTCGAGTCGGGGTCCAACGGCCGCGGATGCGTGCTACTGACGGCGGTGAGGTGCCCGTGCCTGCCTATGACCTTTTCAGCGGCAGCGAGATCCTGGGCCGGATGGCGATGAGCAAGATGCTCGGCGGCCTGTCGAGTCGCCGTTACGCGGTCGGGCTCGAACCGGTCGGTGAGAAGGTCGAGCGCGCGGCTTCGGCGACGAGCAAGTCGGCGGTCTCCCGCCGGTTCGTGGCGATGACCGAGACCGCGCTGTGCGAGCTGCTCGCCGCACCGCTGGGGAACCTGGACCTGGTGGCATTGATGATCGACGGCGTCCACTTCGGTGAGCACCTGTGCGTCGTCGCGTTGGGGATCGGCATCGACGGCACCAAGCATCCCTTGGGACTG
>Ga0209123_1003453_pt1 | contig 11800 bp, 12 predicted proteins | sample BarGraIncu00431A_FD_184500 | JGI IMG/M metagenome (GOLD analysis project Ga0209123, IMG submission 184500) | Arctic peat soil microbial communities from Barrow, Alaska, USA - Barrow Graham LP Incubations 004-31A (SPAdes) (version 2) | ecosystem: Environmental > Terrestrial > Soil > Wetlands >...
TTGCGTTATTGGGCGAAGGAGAAAAAGCCTGGGAAATGTTTGATTTGATCAATCCGATCAATCATACACGCAATATCCGCGAGTACACAGTCTATAAAGCTGAACCCTATGTCATGGCAGCGGATGTTTACAGTGAATACCCGCACGTCGGACGAGGCGGATGGTCTTGGTATACAGGATCTGCCGGTTGGGTATATCGTGCCGGTATCGAGAATGTGTTGGGATTCTCCAAAATCGGAACAACACTCACTCTCACTCCGTGTATTCCGAAAAATTGGAAAGAATTCAGCTTAAATTATCGCTATCTGGAGACACGTTATGAGATTCGAGTACTGAATCCCGAGATGATCAATCAAGGAGATATTTCGATCACCGTGGATGGTAAATTGAACCAAACACCTTCGATCAACCTGATCGATGATAAGCAAGTTCATCTGGTCGAGATCGTGATGAGTACACGTCTCATCCAAACAATTCTCGAGGTAAAAAAATAAACAGATGATAATCGATATTATCAACGTATAGAGAACAACAGCTTTTCGATAGTTACCTAAACGCACGGGATATCCGTGCGTTTTAATTGCATATAGAGCTATAAATAAATATAATTTGTATATCAGAAGATAAGCAGGGGGAAATTCGAATGACGCAGACTCTTTCAATGACTTCAAATGTTCGTACACAGCAGCTTTATGAAGCTTTTTCGCGAGGTGCTCAAGAAGTCATCAAACAACGACGTGAATTGAATCGAATCAATGTATTTCCGGTGGCGGACGGAGACACCGGAACCAATATGGCTGCGACAATGGAGAGTATACTTACGAATTCTCGTTTGTATCCGTCATCCAAAGAAACAATGCAATCGATCAGTGATGCAGTCACACTTGGATCCCGAGGAAATTCGGGAGCTATTTTTGCGCAGTTTACGATCGGATTCACGCAACATTTCGAAAACGAAACTATCAGTGAAACAGAATTTGTGGCAGCACTTCAACAAGCTGTCCGTTTTGTGTATAAAGCGTTGGCTGTTCCGGTGGAAGGAACCATGATCACTGTCATGCGGATCTGGGCACAAGAAGTAGAGTTTCTCTACAACGAATCCAACGATCTCAGAAGCTCGATCCAAAAGTCACAAGCGAAGGCATATCAGGCGTTATTGGATACTCCGAAATTATTGGATGTTCTGCGCGTTCATCAAGTCTTGGACAGCGGAGCCAAAGGATTCTTTCATTTTATCGAAGGATTTATCAGCGGTTTGTTTCACGAGGATCTGAAAGAGATGGAAGTTTTTGAAGAAAGCAATGAAGTTGTTCATAACGAAACGCATTTTCATGAGAATCTGACCCATCGATACTGCACGGAAATCGTGATCGGAAATGTCACCCAAGAGACAAGCGCATTAAGGTCGAGAATAACAGAACTGGGAGATTCAGTGTTGTTTATCCAAAACGGTAAAAAAGTCAAGATTCACGTTCATACGCAACAACCTGCAACGGTCGTTGCGGAAATGCGCCGCTACGGTCAGGTGTTGTTTCAAAAAGTTGATGACATGGTACGCCAGAATCAAGCACTGTATCGGCGTAAAAGCGAAACAGCGTTATTGACGGATTCGATTGCCGATCTCAATCAGGATTGGATGGATGAACACCAAGTCCACGTATTACCGATGACCATTATGTTTGACCAAAGCAGCTATCTGGATCGACTTACCATGAATGCGGAACGCTTTTATCAAGAAGTCGATCAACTTGCTGAGTATCCCTCCTCATCGCAACCTAATGAAAAACAATTGATCGCTAAATATACAGATCTGTTGAAGAACTATCAAAAAATTCTGCATATCTGTGTTTCATCGCAGATGAGCGGAACATATAACGCTGCGTTGAGTGCAGCCCGTAAACTCGATCCGGAGGGTCAACGTATCGTTGTGCTGGATTCCAAAGTCAATTCAGGAGCCGAAGGCTTGTTGGTGATGGAAGCCGCTGATTTGATCGATCAAAATAGTTCGTTGTCGGAGATCGTCGAACAACTCACCAATCCGGCTAAAGTCAGTAAGATCTTTGTCAGTGTTTCGACACTGAAATATATGGTCAAAATGGGAAGAATCTCACCGGTTCTCGGACGGATCGCTAAATGGATCAATATGAAACCGATCGTTACGATCGACGCGAACGGAAAAGGGATCACAATGGATAAAGCATTCAGTAAGAAACAGACAGAGAAACATATTGTCGCTCATATCAAAAAACTGATGAATACTCATAATATCGATGCTTACTCGATCGTTCACGGAGATGATTTGGACAGAGCCGAGCGATTTGCGGAAGTATTTACGCAACTGATTGGTAAACCGCCCGTTATGATTCAAGAAGTTTCAGCGATCGTCGCTATGAGTGCCGGTCCGAAAACCATTGCGATCGCCTGTCGCGCAACACAGAAAGAGGTAATCGCTTGAATGCATATCTGATCGCCGCATTGGCAATACTAATCTATTTCACGCTCTTTTTCATCGTCGCTCAACTGATCCATAATAATTCGATTGTTGATATCGGTTGGGGCAGCGGTTTCGTTGTGAGTGCTTGGTGTACTTTTCTGATCAAAGGAGTCAACTCATCGATCGTTTGGGTCGTATTGGCATTGCTTAGTTTTTGGGGTCTGCGTCTTTCTTACTATATTTTGATTCGCAACCACGGTAAAGAAGAAGACTTTCGTTACCAAAACATGCGTAAGCGATGGGGAACTTCGTTTCCGACACTGAAAGCATTTCTGAATGTATTTCTGATGCAAGGAGTTCTCATGTATATCGTCAGCTTACCGATCATAGCGTTTATTGATGCACCCAAGGATAAGATCAATTTATTAACGATCACAGCGATGATCTTCTGGTTGGTCGGAGCGTTCTTTGAAGTGGTCGGGGATGCACAGTTGAAACGATTCAAAGCCGATGCTGATCACCGAGGCAAACTGATGACGGAGGGGTTATGGCGTTTCACGCGTCATCCCAATTATTTCGGTGAAGCACTAATGTGGTGGTCTCTGACCGGATTGATTATTTCAGTCAATCCTAACTTATTTTGGGTTTTGATCAGTCCGTTGCTTATGAACTTACTTCTGCTGTTTGTATCGGGTGTACCGTTATTAGAGAAGAAATATGCGGGTCGTCCTGATTTCCAGGCTTATGCACGAAGAACCAATAAGTTCATTCCTTGGTTCGAAAGGAAACAATCATGAAAAAAGGCAAACTACTCGCACTTCTCGGTGCACTGATCATGGCACTGATGATACTTTACAGTCTGTCGACCAACACATTTACAAGTGAAGGCAGCATACTGATGGGAATGGCATGGGGTCAGATGAGCATGGTCGATTTGTATGTCGGATTTTTGGCTGTCTACGGCTGGATCTGGTTTCGTGAAAAAGGAACCATCTCCCGTATCATCTGGTTTATCCTGATGATGACGATGGGAAATCTCGCTACCTGTCTGTATATCGCCAAAGCATTCAATGAAAGTACCGATAAGACCGAATTTTTCTTCGGTCGGAAATAGGAGAAATCTATGGCTTTTACCTATTACGGTTTAGGATTTCTGGTGTTTTTGGTGTTGGATGGACTTTGGCTGGTCATCATCGCAAAAAAGTTTTACGATGATCAACTGGGCTATCTGCGCAGCAGTAAAACCAATTTTATCGCAGCCATCATTTTTTATCTGATTTTTATTGCCGGCTGTGTTTATTTCGTATTATTACCGAACCAAGACAAAACGTGGATCTCGGTATTTACTTCCGGTGCACTCTTCGGACTCGTATCTTACGCGACCTACGATCTAACAAATCTGGCTACCTTGCGTGATTGGCCGTTGAAAGTAACACTGATTGATTTGACTTGGGGAACAATTGCGACAGCGACAGCCTGTACATTAACATGGTTGATCGCATCGTGGTTATAATGAAAGGAACAACTTTATGCATGAACTTTTTGATCAATTTTTAGAACCTTTTCAGAACTCAGATAAAGAACGATGTGTTTCACTTACTATGAAGTGGCTTCAAGAAAAGAAAATCGATACGATCTCACTGTATGAAAAAATACTCTCACCGGCTCTCGCTACGATCGAATGTGATGTCGCAGCCAAGGAGCAAAGTATTTGGAAAGAACATTTAAAGACTGCAATCGTACGGACGATCGTCGAGTGCTCATATCCATATGTGTTAGCCGAAAAAAAAGATGAATTCGGAGCCGATTGGAAAGGCAAAGTAGCTGTTTTCTGTCCTGACGGCGAATATCATGAATTGGGTGCCCGAATGGTCAGCGACTTCTTTACACGTCTCGGTTATCAAAGCAGTTTTGTCGGGAAGAGCACTCCGAAAGAAGAAATTCTCAATTTAGCGATGACATTGAAACCTGATTTTTTGGCCATGAGTATCACCAATGTGTATAACTTGGTGGCAGCTAAAAAAGCCATCGATTTTCTAAAAAATCATGGAGTCGATCTCCCTGTCTACGTCGGAGGGGCAGCATTGAATCACAATGATGCCGCTTTCCATGAAGAATCAGGATTGATTTTGATACAAACATTCAGTCAGTTGAAGTTGGCATTAAAGGGGAGTGAGTAAGATGCGATTGTCTTTCAAAATAGCGTTACGTTTCTTACGCAATAACTTAGGCCAGACATTTTTGATCTTGACCGGGATCGCTGTCGGTGTTTCCGTACAGATCTTTATCGGACTCTTGATCCAAGGTTTACAACAGTCACTTGTCAATAAAACGATCGGTAGTTCACCGCAGATCACCATCACGGCACTCAACAAACAAACGACATTCACTGCGTGGGAAAAAGACATGGCCTTGCTGGATGGCAATGCTTCATTGACTTTTATCAGTGCCAGTGCCGACGGAGCTGCTTTCGCTTATAACAATACCGAAAGTCAATCCGTCGTTTTCAGAGGAATGCAACTGGCCAGTGCCGATGGAATCTATCACTTTACCGATCGACTTACGGAAGGTAACTTACCGGCTTCCAAATCGGAAGTCATGATCGGTAAAAATCTGAAAGAAGCCCTTGGGGTAAAGGTGGGAGATACGATCACGGTCAAAACACCTTCGCAGAATTTCATGGATGTTAAAATCGTCGGTATTCTGGATCTCAAAGTAGCTGCGCTCAATGACAGCTGGATGATCAGTGACCTGAACACATCGCAAACGTTATTCGGATACGGAAATTCCGTCAGTATGATTTCCATGCAGGTCAAAAAAGTGTTCACATCCGATACAACTGCCGTTGCTGTTGCGACCCAACTCAATGATCCGACGCTTAAAGTGGCGGATTGGAAGTCAGCGAATGCCGAACTTCTGAGCGGACTCAGCGGTCAAAGTATATCGTCGACGATGATCCAAGTGTTTGTTATGGTTTCTGTGGTATTGGCGATCGCCAGTGTGCTGGCAATCACGGTCATGCAGAAATCAAGACAATTGGGGATCTTAAAAGCAATGGGAATCAAAGATTCGATCGCCAGTTTGATCTTCATCTTTCAGGGATTAATCTTGGGTTTGTTGGGAGCGATCGCGGGTGTAGGTCTCGGATTGGGACTGTGCATCATGTTTGTGACTTTCGCCAAAGGTGCAGACGGTTCACCGGTCGTTCCGTTGTATATCAATATGTCATTTATTTTATTATCCGCCGGTATCGCGGTCATCTCTTCATTGATTGCCTCGTTTATTCCGGCCAAAGCATCGCTTTCACTGAACCCAATCGAGGTAATACGCAATGGATAATGTACTTGAACTTAAAAGCATCGAAAAAACATACGGCAGTAAAATCAAGACGCAGGTTTTATTTGATGTCAACCTGGCCATCGAATCCGGCTCTTTCAACAGTATCATCGGTCAGTCCGGCAGTGGCAAGAGTACCTTGTTGAACATTATCGGAACACTGGATCAGCCCACGCAGGGTAAAGTGATCATCAGCGGTATGCAGACATCAACGATGAACCGTGCGCAGTTGGCTGAACTTCGGAATGAGACGATTGGATTTATTTTCCAATTTCACTATCTGTTACCGGAGTTTACCGCGTTGGAAAACGTGTTGATGCCGTATCGGATCAAGCATGGTAAAGCAGATAAAAAAGCGATCGATCGAGCCAAAGAGTACATGGAATTGGTGGGACTTACGAAAGTCATGAATAACAAAGCCACTGACATGTCCGGAGGTCAACAACAGCGCACCGCAATCGCCAGGGCATTGATGAATCAACCAAAAATCATATTGGCTGACGAACCGACCGGTAATTTAGATTCTGATTCGACCGAAATGATCTATCAATTGCTTCGAGAAATCAATCAGCGACTTAAGACGACCTTTATTATCGTCACACATGATCGGAAGATAGCGGAAAAAACAGATCGCATCATCGAGATCAAAGACGGTAAGATTGCCATGGATATTCGAAAATAGATATAAGAAAAGACGGCACACGCCGTCTTTTTTTGAGTTTGGTTGATTATAACAGTTGGACAAAATAAACCATGGCCGCTATGACCGGTACCAGAATATTATCGAGCCCGAAAGGAGAGATTGCTTCAACTAGGGTCGCGGTGAATGCGATCGTCAGACATACAACGAAACCGGCATGACCTGTCGTGAAAATCAAATAAGCATAGATGACCGCAAACGATACAACTAGCATCGCAGCCGAACCTTCAAGGCTCTTAATACCGTTGAAGATCTTAAATTGATGCTTTCCCCATTTTCGACCGATCAATGACGCAAATCCGTCTCCGTATCCCATCGTAAGCAATCCGATTCCGCCGATCACCAAGGAAGAATTAGATTGGAAACTGATGAACGTCAGAAACAATACACTTAGAGCGTAATAGATCGTTCCATAGTCTTTATAACCGATCTGGACATTCATCGAAGGTAAGAAATTGAAATAATAAGACACAGTGTTGAAAACGACAAATACCAACGGAACAATCGATGCCGTATAGGGATCGTTGAACATCGCACTGGCAATAAACCACCAGTTAGCCACCATGATATGGATAAATTTTCGGCTGATCTCATAGGGAAGCTTGGTCAATCTTGTAGAAATTAAAAGAATCAGTCCAATGTACACAAAAGAGTAGATAACTCCTAATAAATTTTGCATCTTGAATGTCCTTCCCAATGAAGATGTTCAGTGAAAAAATTCCCTAGTCGTATTATATAGTAAGTCAGAACCTTTTTCACTATTATTAAAATATTCACAAAGTGGTTTTGCGAAGGATCGTTAAGCGGAAAGAGGCACGCACCTCAATATGCGAAAGTTCATTGAAACGATTGATACCTTCAATCGGTGTATGGTACGCGTAGGGAGTCATTTTCAATAGATCACTCATTGCTTCTTGGGTATTTATTTTCATCATAAACGAAACACGTTCTGTTTTTTCAATGGTTAGTTTTGTGAAATTGAACTTCGGTTGCGGGTTGAGACGAACGGTCGAATAAAGCACCTCTTTCATTTCAAGAAGATGATCTTCATCCGGGCTGACAAGGATAACACGTCCGGTAGGAGATACGATGCGTGACAGTTCTTTTTCGAAAATCGGCGAGAAGATATTCAATACAAGTTCAGCACTATCACTTTGGATCGGACATTCAACAGTACTCGCAATCGCATAAAAAGCTACGGTACGGTTTTTCGAGGCTAAATTGATTGCGCTCTTGGAAAGGTCAAGACCCAACCACTGTGCCTTGCGGAATTCATTGCTTAATGCATTTGTATAGTATCCTTCACCGCATCCGCAATCAATGGCTGTGCTAAATGATTCCTCTTTTAAAACCTCGATAAGTTTATCGAGTAACGGCCGGTAATGACCGGCAGCCAGAAACCGACGCCTTGCGACGATCATTTCGGAATTATCGCCATGCGCTTTGGCACTGTTTTGGAGCAATAGATTGACATAACCGCTGGAAGCTTCGTCATAGTGATGATGGGCTGAACAATTCCAGCCGGATTCGGATCTGATCAGCTCTTTTTTACATTTTGGACAAATTAACATGGGATCACCTTCTTGTCTATTTTATCATGGATGACAAACTCTTCCATCTTGTTTATACTTAATATACGTAAGGAGTGAACTTTATGAAATTTGTATCATGGAACGTGAATGGATTCAGAGCTATTTTCACGAAAGGATTTACGGATATATTCAAAGAGCTGGATGCGGATTTCTTTTGCCTGCAGGAAACGAAAATGCAGATAGGTCAATTGGAATTCAATCCGGAAGGCTATGTATCGTATTTTAATTCAGCCGTTAAAAAAGGATATTCGGGAACGGCGATCTATACGCGTCATATTCCGCTGTCAGTCGTATACGGCATCAACGAAGAGAATCATGACCAAGAAGGACGTGTCATTACGCTTGAGTATGAGAACTTCTATCTAATCACAGTCTATACGCCTAATTCACAGGAAGAACTGCGTCGACTCCCATATCGCATGGAATGGGAAGATGCTTTCAGATCGTATCTGTTGAAATTGGATGAAAAGAAACCCATCATCGTTTGCGGAGATCTGAATGTCGCCCATAACGAGATCGATCTCAAGAACCCTTCGACGAATCGGCGCAATGCCGGATTTTCCGACGAAGAGCGCGGCAAGTTTACTGACTTGTTGGGAGCCGGATTTGTAGATACGTATCGGGCGATGTACCCTGAAACCATTGGTTATACCTGGTGGAGTTATCGTATGCGCGCACGAGAAAAAAATGTCGGGTGGCGGATCGATTATTTTGTCATCTCAGCTCGTATTTATGAGGAGCTGCACGGAGCATTCATTCATGACGATGTGATGGGCAGTGATCACTGTCCGGTCAGCATCGAACTTTTCTGATGCGTCAACTCACAGGTAAATGTCAGGCGCTTGACGAATCGGGAGCCGGTATTTTCAATAATCTCGCGATCGAAGGATTACTGCCGGGCGAAGAAGCGATCATTGATGCGGATACAAAACGGATTCTCAAATTGATCAAACGATCGTCGGATCGCATCAAAACGGAATGCCCGGTCTTCGAGCAATGCGGTGGCTGTCAATTTCTGCACATGAACTATCCGACGCAACTAAACTGGAAGACCGATCAAGTCAGACAACTTTTTTCTCCGATCAGTAAAGTATCGGTGAATGAGTGTCTTGGAGCCAGGACAGATCTGTTTTACCGTTCAAAAAATATCTACACCTTTCAAAAAGGAAATAATCGTCAGATCATTGCCGGTTATTATGCGGCTAAATCGCATAAGTTGATCGATGTTGAAAGTTGCTTAGTGCAGCACCCGATCGCCGATAAGATCATGGCCAGTATTCGTATCATTTTGAAACAACAACATCTTGAACCTTACGACGAAGACAAGCGAACGGGGCTTCTGCGCCACGTGCTTGTCCGGGTCTCCCATCATTTCAACGAAGTGATGGTCGTCCTTGTGGTAGGAACGACTGATTTCAAAGGTCGCAATAACTTTGTCAGTGCCCTGAAAAAAGCACAACCTGAAATAACAACCATCATTGAGAATTTCAATCCGCGCAGAACCAGTATCGTTTTGGGAAATGATGAACGAGTCTTATTCGGAAAAGGGTTTATTTTGGATAAGATCAATGAAAGTGTATTTAAGATCTCGCCGCGGTCATTCTATCAAGTCCACAGCGAACAGATGGAAGTGTTGTATCAAACAGCCTTGGATGCAGCGGAGCTTACTGAGACTGATGTCGTCATCGATGCGTACAGCGGTGTCTCAACGATCGGCATTCTCGCCAGCCGTAAGGCACGTCAAGTCATCTGTGTGGAAAATAACACGGATGCGGTAAAAGACGCCCGCGAGAACGGTAAAATGAATCAGGTGAAGAATGTGACGTATGTCGCAGCTGATGCGGCACAATGGATGAAGGAACAATCGATCAAAGGGTTGAGCGCTGATGTCGTCATCATCGATCCGCCGCGTGAAGGATGCGATGCTACTTTCATCAGTTCTTTAGTTCAACTTCGTCCGCATCGTATTGTCTATATATCATGCGATCCGTATACACAAGCCCGAGACATCAAAGCAATGAAGAAATTCTACGCACCGAGTTTGATTCAACCGATCGATATGTTTCCCCAAACTGTGCATATTGAAAATCTTGTGGTATTGGAAGTCAAATAATTAAGCGAGACAGAGGAAAATTTATTATGTAAATTTGCAAATAAGAGATGTATTAACTCATGGCAATAAGAAATAGTAGAATATAAATATTTAGAAGTTCTATCAAACTGTGCCTTTATAATTTTTATTCATAAAGTAACTTGATTAAATATTGAAAATTTGAATAGTCACTAAAGGAGTAGCAATGAAAAAGTATTTCAAATCACTATTCTCAAAGAACACTCATTCAGAAATATCATCTATTAGCCCAGAGGCAATTATTTGGAATAAGTTTGTTGAAACTGTCTGCTACAAGGATATTGCAAATTTGACAACGATTCAGCGAACAGTTGTTTTGGTATTCTGGTATGATGCGGAAATGGGCAGTGGGGGACACAGTGGCTATTTTGATTGTTACGCGGAGACTAATCTTCAGGAATTGATTAAAGCACTTGAAGATATAAAAGCGCCATTTTTCGCGAAAAACTTGGAAAAAACGATACTTGATGGAAAAAAAGATGATTATCAGGAAAATGATCGGATTTTCTATCAACACACCCCCCAGAACTTTTTGGTTTATTGATGAACTATGTTTTAATTAATAAAGACGAAATTTTTGATTAGCGTCATTCGATATGTTTTTAAGTATAAACCATGCACATCGAGACGGTTGTGTTGTTAACAAGAGTATATAAGAAAGTATAGAAAGTCAGTAAATAAGGGATTTTTGAGATTCTCTTGTAGATTACCGAAACTCAATACCCCTTTTTTATTTCTCCGAGGGTATATCAACGGATACGGATATTATTGACAGAATGGACTTGATGACATAGTGTGATGATAGAACAGATTGAACGTCAGCAGTACGCGAGTGGCCGGTTTAGATGCATTTCTGAATTTGCTTAGGTTGTGTGGATATCATCGATTATTAACCCGATAAAAGGAGAAATAACTATGGACTTACACAAAGGTGAGACATTTTGGCACCAGACCGGTAAAGAAGCAGATTATCTGACTATGATCAAGGACGAACAGGCAGAGGTAGTTATCATCGGTGCCGGCATGACAGGTGCACTGATAGCCTACGAACTGTTGAAGGATCATTATGATGTTGTACTTTTGGATAAGGGCGTACCTGGTTATGGTTCCTCGGATGGCAACACGGGTATTATCCAATATAATTCCGATAACTCGCTGAATGAAATGATTGTAGAACATGGCGAACAAAGAGCTGTTGACTTTTACCGGATGTCCGTCGAAGGAATAAAATTGCTTCATCAGATTGCAAATGAGTTGAAAGAAGATGTCGGTTATGCCCCGAAGAACAGCCTCTATCTATGTGCTAAAGAAGAACAAGAACCGGGACTTCAGAAGATATTTGCAACTTTGAAAAAATATGGTTTTCCTGCTGAACTGCTTAATCGGGAAGAATTAATGCAAGAATATAGCCTTCACGCTTTTGGTGCTATGAAGACCCCGCTTGATTTGGAGTTGAATCCGTTCAAATGGATACAGGCAGTTCACAGAAGTAATCTTGCACGAGGTGCTCGGGTTTATAAGAATGTCGAGGCTATTGATGTGATTTCCGATGACCAGGGACGTTATATCGTCCAGACAAAAAATGGTCTCCGAGTGACTACCAAGTT
>Ga0209123_1003455_pt1 | contig 11796 bp, 10 predicted proteins | sample BarGraIncu00431A_FD_184500 | JGI IMG/M metagenome (GOLD analysis project Ga0209123, IMG submission 184500) | Arctic peat soil microbial communities from Barrow, Alaska, USA - Barrow Graham LP Incubations 004-31A (SPAdes) (version 2) | ecosystem: Environmental > Terrestrial > Soil > Wetlands >...
CTCTGCCAATAGATGAATACACCAATTGCAACACCTACCATGCAAGCTACACCTACTGGTGCTCGACGACCATGGAATATTTTATCGCTAATCCATCCGATGAGTATAGTTCCCGGAATAGCAGCATATTCAAATAAAGCAAATCCAATGGAAGACTGTTGAATACTAAAACCTTTTACCGTATTTAAGTATACTGGAGCCCAATCTTCAATTCCATATCTCACCATATATACAAACCCATTTGCGATAGCAATATACCATAGATATTTATTATTAAGTACATATTTAAATAATATTTCTTTTGCGGTCATTTCTTTTTCTCTGTCTTTTACTTTTACAACAGGATAATCATTCTTATATTCTTCTATAGGAGGTAATCCTACTGATTGAGGTGTATCTTTTGCAAAAATCATATACAATATACCGGTTATAATTGCAATAATAGCTGGTAAAATAAAAATTCCTTTCCAGCCTCCAAAAATCTGAACACCAAGAATAGCAATAACAGCTATAAATCCTCCACCCACATTATGTGCGGTATTCCAAATAGCCATTTTTACTCCACGTTCTTTATCTGAGAACCAATGAGTCATAATTCTCCCACATGGTGGCCAACCCATACCTTGAACCCATCCATTCATAAGCATTAACATAAACATCACTGTGATACTTGTGGTAAGTGGGAAAAATAGATTTATAATACCAGACAAAATTAGACCAATACCTAAAAAATACCTTGCGTTAGATCTATCTGATAAATTCCCCATAACAAATTTACTAACACCATAAGCAAGTCCTAGGGCAGAAGCAACTATACCTAATTGTGTTTTTGTAAAGCCTTCCTGAAGGAAGTATACCTTAGCTAATGAGAAGTTACTCCTAACAAAGTAGTAAACTGCATAACCAAAATATATGCTTAAAAATACTTGTAGACGATATCTTTTGTATGCAGAATCAACCTTATCTTTCGGTAATGGTTTAATTGGAAGTGCAGGTTTTAAAAAGCCAAACAAATTTTCCATACGTTTTAGCGACCTTTCATTTTAGATTATTTTATTTAAACACATTAATCTATATATAAATATATATATTCATGGTTTGATTTTTTCAAGGGCATCTAACATTTCCTCTTTATCAATACCTGCTTTTTTAAAATCGTACTTATCGCTCCCTAGAAGAATACTTAAATTTTGTCCTCCTTGTGGCAATGGCACATCTCCCCTTGTAGACATAGCCATAGAAAAATTTTTCAGATCATTACCCGCTTGTGCCGTTAAACAATAATCTATAAAAGCATTTGCAGCCTTAGAGTCTGGTCCATCCTTAATTTTAGAGACTGCACAAAGGGTCCATCCCACATCTTTGGGAATTTTAGATTGTATATTAAATCCAGACTTTTTAACAATAAGCTGTTGATTTATAAAATTAACAGCAATTAAATATTCGCCAATGCCTACCTTTTCTGCTGGAGTTAGGCCATTTGTAGTAACTTGTGCTACATTATGGTTAAGTTTGCCTAAATATTCTAATGCTTTTTCTTTCCCCATAGATTGTACAAGATAAGAGACAAAAGTATAGCCGGTTCCAGAGGTTTTTGGGTTAGGAATAATAATTTCACCTTTAAAGGCGGGGTTTAACAAATCTTGAAAGTTTTCTGGCTGCTTTATTCCCTTTGGTTTAAACTCGGCGTCCCATCGTTCTTTATTGATACCGATAGATAAGGCTTCTATATAAAGTCCTGTCCAATACCCATCTTTATCTTTATATCTATCAGGAATAGAACTAGCATTTTTAGAAATATATTTTTCAATTTTACCTTCTTTTTTCATGTACTCATGGGCATCTGCTGTGCCCCCTAAAAAAACATCTGCTTTAGGAGCTGTTTTTTCCTCTATTGCCCGGGCTAAAGCTTCCCCTGTAGGAAACCTCAAAAGAGAATACTCACAACCAGTCTTTTGTTTGAAGCCTTCTAGTAAAGGTTTAGCCTCGTCTTCATGAAAGGCTACGTAAACCAAAAGTTTTTTACCTTGCAGATTAGGATAGGCACTTTTATTTTTATTGCATGCAGTTAACATTGTAGAGCAAAGCAAGAGAAGAATAAATATAGTAAATTTATAAGATTTCATTAATGACCTCCACAACATATAAAAAATTAAATACCAGTTTTACTTATGTTTTTACAGACCTCTACTAAATTTCCTTTCATATAAATTGCATTTACTACATCATTACTAAAATCTTGAATAACAATATACCCATTTTCATATACATCAATATTTATAATTGCATAGAAAGTATCTCTTGTATTTGGAATAGAATTACTTTCTTTTTCTAAATAGGTTTTTATGTGGTATAACACTTTTCCCTTTTTATTGATTGCTTCTTCTAGGGAGATGTTATCCTTAATTTTAGAACATTTTAATATTTTATTACGAATAAATGTTTTATCATCACGACCACACTTTTGTATATTATTATTACTATCTACTACAGTAACTTTGTTTCGTTCATTAATAAGATTGCTTAGATTTTCAGGAGAACATAGAACTTCATTCAAATAATTTTTAAGCTGATCTACATAAGGTTTATCTTTATTATTTCCATAAATAATAGTACCTATTTTTAAGTAACTTCCTAAAGTGAAAGTAGATTTTTCTCCATTCAGATAATAAATAGTGCCACTTATTTCATCATTAGTATATGTGTTTTGACTTTCTTGCAAAGGACTGTTTTTAGACATTTCGTCTATAATATTCCATATGCTTCGAATAACATTACTCTCAGCAATAAGAGTTTTGCCCCATCGTTTACTATAAACTTCTAACTTTACAGGTGTAGAGGTACTTACAGCTTTTAAAACTTGTTCTCTATCTTGAATAAGTACTACATGATCATAATTTTTTTCATATTGCCAAAATATTATTATTCCTAGTAATAGCATAAAAACAAAATAAACAATAATTAACCTTTTGTGTTTTTTTAAAATATTTATTTTTCTCTTCCTCCTTATCATATCAAAAAACGTTTTCAAAATTACATCAAAATTGCATCAACTTTGTAACAACTTAAAAAACAATTCCACTTTTGTTCCCTTGTCACTGCTTATACAAATATCACCCTGTTGCTTTTTCATAATTTCCTTACAAATTGCAAGTCCAAGGCCCATACCACCATATTGATTCTGTAGTCTTTTATTTGCAGTATAAAAAGGTTCAAAAACTTTTTTCAGATGTTCCTTTGGTATTCCCTCGCCATTGTCTGTTATAGAAACAATTAACGATTCAGGACTTAAGAACATTTTTATAACAATAGATGTACAATCACTGTATTTAATGGCATTATCAAATATATTTAAAAATACTTGTTCCGTTTTTTGTTTATCTATCCAAATGAAATGATCAAATAAAATAGTCTCTATAAAAATATTGTATTTCTCTAATCTTGGCCTTAAAATTAACAAACTTTCCTCTATTACAACTTTAAGGTTAGTTTGCGCAACTTTCATTTGAAAATTTTCCTTATTTAATTTAGAGAGATTTAGCAATTCTTCTACAAGGCAAAGCAAACGCTGTCCACCCTTTTGAATATAATCGCAACATTCCATTTTATCTTTCTCAGTCTTTACTCTAGGAAGTAAATCTGCATATCCAATGATTGAGGTTATAGGGGTTTTTAATTCATGTGTAACGTTATCTAAAAATCTTTTTTGATTTGCTTTTTCATCTTTTAATTTTAAAATAGAGTTACTTATATTATTAGACATAAGATTAAACGAATCCGCTAAATCTTTGATTTCATCCGTGGTATCAATTTCTATAATATTTGTAAAATCTCCATTTGCAACCTTCTGGGAGGCTCTTTTTAAAGATACAATTGGGCTTACAATTTTTCTAGAAAATACATTGCTTAAAAGAATAGAAAGAAACAATGCGAGTATGCCTACCAAAATCATAGTTATACTAGTATTTTTAACTAATCCTATTTCTTTATCTAAGGGATAAATATATCGAAAGCAACCAATAGATTCTCCTTCGAAATAAAGCGGACTTGAAAACAAAACATATTGTTTATTTTCAATTTTTTTTATAATATAGGATTTGGTTCCTGAAAGTGCATAAACAACATCTTTATTCTCTGAAATTATAGGGTACTCTTCGGAATCCCCTAATATTCCATCCTTATTGTACAATTGAATTCTAAATTTATAATGGTCTGACAAATTTTTAGCTATAAAAGGGCTCATATTTTTAAGAAGTTCTGGCAAGCCTATGTTTTTTTCGTTATCTAAATATGTAATGATATTTAATTGGCTGTTGTAACTTTCTTGTTTTAACATTGTAATAGAACTGTTTATTATATTTTCATAGAGATTACCAATGGTAATGAAACAAACAATAAGCAAAACAGGAAGTAACACCGCTATATTCATAATTACGATTTTATTTTTTATACCAATTTTCATTTCATACCTCTAATCTATATCCAGTACCATAAATAGTTTGAATAGCATTTCCATGCTTTTTGAGTTTTTTACGAATTCGTTCTATGTGAATATCAACAGCTCTTGTATTTCCCTCATAATCATAACCCCAAAGTTTTTTTAGTAACTCGGTTCTAGTAAATACCTTATTAAGATTTTGCATTAAAAGATTTAAAGTCTCAAATTCACGAAAAGTAAATTGTACTTCGATGGAATCAATAAAAATCTTTCTTTCAGCCTTTAGTAGCATGATGAAGCCTTTTTCTATTTTGTTTTCAGAATTTTCATTAAGATGTTTCGATTGATTTATCCGCCTTGAAATTGCACGTATTCGAAGTATAATTTCCCTGCTATCAAAGGGTTTTGTAATATAATCATCTGCACCTAACTGTAACCCTAGTAGTTTATCATTGAGTTGTCCTTTTGCAGTAAGAAGAATAATGGGAATTTTTTTGTTTATCTGTTGCATTCTCTTCATAACTTCATAACCGCTTAAATCAGGTAACATTAAATCAAGAAGCACTAAGTCTGGTTTTTCATCTAAAAAGACCTTTAATCCAATATTACCAGTATCACCAGTTACTACCTCAAAACCTTCTAGTACTAAGTTCATTCGGACTAAATTCAAAATGCTTTCCTCATCATCTATCAATAAAATTTTCATTTTAGATCTCTCCTTCTATATTTAGTGAATAATATCCGGATGTATTATTATCTTTGTACTACACCTCTTATACTTCTATATTATCATATAATAAAATAAAGAGGACCAGATTTAAAATCTGGTCCTCTTTAAATTTAAATTAGTTTTTAATTCTCATTCTATAGAATGAACGCCATACAAATATAATCGCAATTGCAAAGAATACGGCTCCAATGTATGGAGCTATAGCTCTGAATCTTTCTGATATAGCAATTTCCATAGCAAGCATTCCAAATAATGTTGTAAATTTGATTATTGGATTTAATGCTACTGATGAAGTATCTTTAAAAGGATCTCCAACTGTATCGCCAATAACACAAGCATCGTGAAGTGGAGTACCCTTCTCATCTAGGTCAACTTCAACAACCTTTTTAGCATTATCCCAACATCCACCTGCATTTGCCATAAATATAGCCTGATATAAACCAAAAACTGCTATAGATATAAGGTAAGCAACGAAGAATGCTACTGGTTCAGTGTTAGTACCTCTAGGAGCTGAGAAAAATGCAAATGCTAGTGCAAATGAGAATATCGCAACAAAAATGTTAAACATTCCCTTTTGTGCGTATTGAGTACAAATTTTAACAACTTCCTTAGATTTTTCTGTAGATGCCCTTTGATCTGCATCCTCATCTAATTCTATATTTTTCTTAATAAATTCTACTGCCCTATAAGCACCTGTAGAAACTGCCTGAGTAGATGCACCTGTAAACCAATAAATTATCGCACCACCACACATAAATCCAAATATAGTGTAGGGGTTAAGTAAATTAAGAATAGTTTCAGGTTTAACTTTTAATACATCTTGAATAACTAGAATAAGTGAGAAAATCATTGTCGTTGCTCCAACAACAGCTGTACCAATAAGTACAGGTTTTGCAGTTGCTTTGAAGGTATTTCCTGCACCATCATTAGCTTCAAGGTAGTATTTTGCTTTTTCAAAATCTGGTTTGAAACCAAAATCTTTTTCTATTTCTTTAGAAATATTAGGAATCGTTTCAATAAGTGAAAGTTCATAAATTGATTGTGCATTATCAGTTACAGGGCCATAACTATCTACTGCAATAGTAACGGGACCCATACTTAGTAATCCAAAAGCAACTAAACCAAATGCAAAAACTGAAGGGTATATCATTATATCTTTTAAGCCAAGTGTACTTGCAAGATATGCTACGAACATTAAAATTACAAATACCATACCCTGCCAAAATGCACTGAAGTTACCAGCAACAAGTCCTGATAGTATGTTTAATGAAGCTCCACCTTCTCTTGATGCTGTAACAACTTCTTGTACATGTTTTGATTTACCACTAGTAAATATTTTAGTAACCTCAGGAATAAGTGCTCCTCCCAAAGTACCACAACTAATAATTATAGCTAGTACATACCAAAGACTATCAGAATTTGCGGTTAATGCAACCTGAGTACCAGGTCCAAGAATTAAATAACTAACTACAAAAATTACAATTATTGATAGTATTGACGAAATCCAAACAAGATTTGTTAGAGGTTGTTCAAAATCAAGATCATCAGTATTACTGTATTTCATTTCGCTATAAGCTCTATTTATATAAAATGCTGCAATTGACGTAATAACCATCAATATACGCATTGTGAAAATCCATGTGAGAAGAGTAGACTGAAGTATTAATCTATCTGCTTCTGGAAATGCCATACCAACCGCAAGAACAATAAATGAGATTAAAGCAACTCCTGTTACTCCATAAGTCTCAAATCCATCAGCAGTAGGACCAACACTATCTCCTGCATTATCTCCAGTACAATCAGCAATAACTCCTGGATTTCTAGGATCATCCTCTTTAATCTTAAAAGCAATTTTCATAAGATCTGATCCAATGTCAGCAATTTTTGTAAAAATACCACCGGCAATACGTAATGCACTTGCTCCTAACGACTCACCAATTGCAAATCCTATAAAGCTTGCGCCTGCAAGGCTACGTGGAACAAAAATTAATATTATTAACATCATAAAGAGTTCGACACAAATTAAAAGTACTCCAATACTCATACCTGCATCTAGAGGAATATTTACAAGATTTAAAGGTTTACCTTTTAATGAAGCAAATGCCATCCTACTATTCGCAAACGTATTCATCCTGATACCATACCAAGCAACACCATAAGACCCAAGTATACCAACAATCGTCCAGCCAAGTACTAATAATACCCCACCAAAGCTAGTTCCTTGCAAGTAACCAAAGTAAAATGCAATAATACTACCTATAATAAGAAATAAAATTGCAATAAATTTACCTTGCTGAATTAAGTATGTTTTACATGTTTCAAAAATAATAGCTGAAACATCAAGCATTGATTTATGTGCTCTAATTTTCTTTACCCTTAAAAATTGATAATAACCAAATGCCATGCCCAAAAGACAAATTACGAGTCCCATCATAAGTGTTCCATTTTGACTAGATGATAACTCTGGAATCTTTAAGTTAGACTCATCTGCATATGCCATAACTGGTGATAATGAAGCTAAAATTACACTACTTAGAATTGAAACCTTTACAATTTTGTTAGACTTATTAGTATTCATAAACACTGCCTCCTATAAAATTATAAATTAAGTGGTACCTAAGTTCCACATTGAATAAGTTACATTCATAAACTAATATAATTTAATGAAGAATTTAGGATAATACATGTCCATACTACCATTCTAAATGATAATATTCAACTTTTTTTAACTTTTATTGAATATTTATCCTCCCTTTCTAGTGAATTGTAAGTTATTTAAATTAATACAAATAAAAACAATTCCCACTATATATTATGCCATAACTGTCAATAAAAGTACAGCCTTTATTCCATTAAATACTATAATTTGAATATACTCTAATTATGGATAAACCTCTCTCCTATCCCGCACAAAAAATAACCATCTAAAATTAATAGAATGGTTACTAATACGATTTCTCTATAAAAATTGTCTAGCAATGCCTTCTGCCATAATGTCTGCCATCTTTAAAGCCTGCTTTTCAATTTCATCATAATCCATGATACTTTTCTCATAATTATTAGTAAGTATATTTACTGCTTCAGATTTTGTCATTTTCAAGTGTTCATAAAGCATTGTTTTCCAATTATTTTGAGACCAATAAGGATTAATTGTGGATAAAAATGCTGCAATTTCATCTGCATTTTCGTACCATCGTTTTTCAGCATCTGCTAATTTTTTGTTATCACCAATCTTTGCTGCTTTAACAATTTCTGCTGCTATGACAAGATGGCTTTTAAATAAATCACTAAATTTAGAAGCAATTTGATCCCCATAGAAATATCTTAATACATTTTCAAAATCAAAGGGATTGCGAAGTAGCCGTTTTGTTACAGAATCTACATCTGGCAAATCTTTTATTATACTTATTATAGTCATCCTAGTCCAGGCAATATGTTGTTCCCATAACATACGCATAACATTGTTTAAATCTACTTTTGCCTTACTAATTCTTGTAGGATCAGGACTATAGCGCTGTGCTAACATCCAAGATACATCATAAGGATATAAATACATTATTATCACCACTTTCTAATTGTTATATTATAATATGCTTATGTAAACAATAATTACCTAATATTATTGTAAGTACTTTTAAAATAGGTTATAAAATATATTTCTAACTTATATCAATTATTTTGAATTGACAGAATATTTTTTGCTGATATAATAAAAGTGAGTAGTCACTCATTTTAATCTAAGGACAATAACTTCTAAGGAGTCGATATAGTGGCAAATGATAAAAAATTATATAGTTACTTGTTTGATGAAACCGTACCAGCATCTAAAATATCCAAAAGGCAATGGGATATTTTAGATGCTGCTACAAAGATTTTTGCACAGAAGGGTTATGAAGGTGGTAGAACTAGTGATATAGCAAAAGAAGCAAACATATCTGAGGGAACGATTTTCAGATATTTTAAGACAAAAAAAGATTTATTAGTTGGTTTACTAATGCCTCTAATAGTAAAGTTTTTTAGGCCCCTTATGTTTAAATCAATGGAGAAAATTATGGACAATGAAAAGAAAGAGTCTATAAATGTGGTATTGAAAAATATGATGATGGATAGAATGTCTTTGATTAAGAGAAATGGGCCTTTAGTAAAAACGGTTATGATTGAATCAATTTATCATCCAGAGTTATTAGAGCCACTTCAAAAGGAAATTGCTCCTAAGCTTATGCCTATAGTTGACAATTTTTTTAAAAGAAATATAGAAAAAGGGAATTTAAGAGACATTGAACCCAGGATTATGACAAGAAGCTTAATTAGTTTGCTTGCAGGTTATTCTGTATTAAGTAATTTATTTCCGGAAGTATTTACAAAAGATGGAGATGAGAAAGATATAGATAAAATAGTTGATATTTTAATAAATGGAATAGGAGTAAAAAGGAGCGAGGAATAAATGAGTATTGAAAATGTTATTAGAATCGAAAATTTTAAGCAGCAATTCGGAAAATTTGTTGTACTTGAAAATATTAATTTGGATGTAAAGAAAGGAGAGATACTTGGACTCCTTGGCCCATCGGGCTCTGGTAAAACCACTTTAATAAAAGCTATTGTTGGAATGAGTGAGCCTTCGTTAGGCTCCGTATATGTACTTGAAACGAAAATGCCCTCCCTAGCAGTAGTTTCAAAAATTGGATATATGGCTCAAAGCGATGCATTATATGAAGACTTAACCGCACTTGATAATATATTATTCTTTGCATCTTTGTATGGCATGAAGGGAAAATTTGCAAAACAAAGAGCAATCGAGGTCTTAGAATTGGTTCTTTTACAAGATGAAGGTAAAAAACTTATTAAAAATTTTTCTGGTGGAATGAAAAGAAGATTATCCCTTGCTATAGCCTTAGTCCATAAACCAGAAATACTTATTCTTGATGAACCTACCGTAGGAATTGATCCAGTTCTTAGGCTCCAATTTTGGAATGAATTTGAGCGTTTAAGAAAAGAAGGAGTTACAATAATAATAACTACCCATGTTATGGATGAGGCTGAACATTGCGATAGGCTTGCTCTAATTAGAAACGGTGGGATAATTGCAATTGGTACACCTAATGAATTAAAAGAAAAGTCAGGAGAAAGTACTGTTGAAGGCGCATTTCTTTATTATGGAAAAGAAGGAGAGGTGAAAAGCATATGAGAGTATTATCAATTGCTAAAAGATTAATAAAACAGCTTCGCGGTGACAAAAGATCAATCGCCCTAATGTTTGTTGCACCAGTTTTTGTAATGTATCTACTCAGTGCTATCTTAACCTCCGCAACTACAACCCCAAATATTGCTGTTATATCAGCACCTAATGCCTATGTAGAAAGACTACAAAGCCTTGCTAATGTTACTAAACCTTACAATGAAAAAATTGCATTAAAAAATTTGAATGATAAAAGTATAGATGCGTATATTGTTTTTAGTGACAATAAACCAAAGGTTACACTAGAGGGCGCTGACCCATCTATAACCAGCCTTGTTATGAATACGCTTAATAAGCTTTCTTTAAGTAGTACTACTCAAAAACCCAAAATTAATTTTTTACATGGCTCTATGGATATGGGAGCATTTGATTCCATGGCACCAATTCTTATGGGATTCTTTATATTCTTTTTCGTGTTCTTAATAGCAGGCGTTGCATTTTTAAGAGAACGAATTAGCGGAACACTTGATAGAATTCTTGCGACGCCTCTAAAAAGGTGGGAGATAGTTTTAGGATATTTCCTAGGTTTTGGCTCCTTTGTAGCTATCCAGACTATAATACTTCAGATTTTTAGTATATATGGCCTTAATGTGCCAATGGTAGGTAGTTTTGGGGCGGTACTTGTAATTAATTTGGTACTTGCTTCAGGCTCCTTAGCACTTGGAACCCTATTATCTGCCTTTGCACGCAATGAATTTCAGTTATTTCAATTTATACCTATAGTAATAGTTCCGCAAATTATGTTCAGTGGTATTTTTGATTTGAGAAACGCGCCTGCCTGGGCAAAGATATTATCAAAAATATTTCCTATGACTTACGGAGCAGAAGCACTTAGAGATGTAATGCTTCGTGGAAAGAGTTTATTAGATGTTAAGTATGATGTACTAATGCTTATAGGCTATGCCTTATTATTTCTTATATTAAACACCCTAGCTCTTAAAAAGTATAGGAAGGCCTAAATTTACAATTCATCATAAGCTTGACAAAGCCCACACATTACCATAAGATGTGGGCTTAATATTATTTTTTTTACTTCTACTTACGTCTTTATTAAATGCCCAAACAAACATTAACACTACGTTTGCAATAGGTATTAGTAACAATAAATATGTAAGTATGCAATCTTTCAATGTCATTGGTTTGTTATTAACAATTTCATTTTGAACTTGGTTATTATTATTTTCTATGATTATTTTCTATAATTAATTGCTATATCTTGTTCTTGAATCAATGTTAACGAAAGATTTAATATTATGCTCTCTTTTATAGTATGAAAATTCATTTCTAAAGGGAATTTTTCACTAAAAGGTTTTCTATCAACCAGGGTATATGTTTCATAAATTTTAGCTTGTTCTATTTCACAATTTATAGGTGTAATATCACAATTGATAT
>Ga0209123_1003456_pt1 | contig 11795 bp, 2 predicted proteins | sample BarGraIncu00431A_FD_184500 | JGI IMG/M metagenome (GOLD analysis project Ga0209123, IMG submission 184500) | Arctic peat soil microbial communities from Barrow, Alaska, USA - Barrow Graham LP Incubations 004-31A (SPAdes) (version 2) | ecosystem: Environmental > Terrestrial > Soil > Wetlands >...
CTAATCAGCAAGGATATATCGTTCTTAAAGGGTGGTCAATTTGCTCCGGCAGAGACTGACCATTTTGGCCGGCAGAAGGTGGTCAATTTGCTCCGGCGGAGACTGGATATTTTATCCGGCGTGTCCACCGAATAGCGGGACTGGCATAAAAAAAGGTTATGAAAATTGAATTTTATATTGCGCCAATTTAATTCATGTATCCAGTTGATTGATATTATGTTTACTAAATTGGATTTTTGAAAATACAGAAGCAATTTTTTCAAAGAAAAAACCGAAAAATAATAATTTGAACGTAAATCGTTATCAATTCTACGGGAAAATTATCCGCTTGATTAAAAAAAATAAAAAAAGGCGACTTTACAGACAGACTCTAAGTAGGGTTATTCCTCTGATGATGCGCAGCAATATTATGGCAGCCGCAATTACAAGGGCAATATATATTACGTGGCCCAAATCGAAACCAGAAAAACCGTTAGTAAGAAGATAATCAGGATTATTGCGACAAGATAAAGCAGATTGCACTTGATGTTTTATTGTTGAATTAATAAGAAAAAATTAATTGTTAATTGCAAATGTGAGGATCTTTATTTCGTTGGGCCTTATATAATTTTTTAAATAAGTTACATAATTCATAGATTTTTTGACTATCTTTCTTTTGGGATCGGGGTCAGAAGTTCAGGATTTAATTTTTGCAATTGTAATTTAAGTAAAAAGCCCTCGACCAATTGTTGGTGAAGGGCTTTTAAGTTTATTGCCTCAAAATTTAATCAGGCAGTAATTTGAATATGCATCTCAACTTCATGTTCCTTCTCATCATCAGTTAAAAAGATGACATCTCCCTTACCTTGTGTATCTTCCATTTTCCACCATGATTCTGAATTATCATTTAACTGGAAAACGGTGATGCTGTAAGTTGCTTTTCCATAACGATATACAATAGAAACGGAAGGCCACTCCAATGGAAAACAAGGTCTGAATTTTAAATGATCATTCTGTAATTCTATACCTAGCAAGGAGCCTATGATAAACTGGTACATCCAGCCTGATGAGCCCGTATACCAGGTCCATCCTCCTCTTCCCCTGTGTGACTCATTGGCGTAAATATCAGCGGCCATCACATAAGGCTCAACTTTGTAAACCTGCATGGAAGCGGTATCGGAGGAATGACTCAGTGGATGGATCATGCTAAACAATTCCCAGACTTTTTGCCGGTTTCCTAAAGCAGCAAAGGCCATCAATGCCCAGATAGCCGCATGAGAATACTGTCCGCCATTTTCCCTAACTCCCGGCACATATCCTTTGATATATCCAGGGTTAGGTCCGTTTACATTAAATGGGGGATCAAGCAGCTGGATCAGCTTCAGATCTCTTTTTACGAGGTATTTATCCAGTGAAGCCATAGCCATAACACTTCTCTCGACATTTGCTGCTCCGGATAATACAGACCAACTTTGTGCAATGGCATCAATACGGCATTCATCATTGACCTTAGAACCAAGCGCAGTACCATCATCAAAGTAAGCCCGCAGGTACCACTGACCGTCCCAGCCGGAAGCTTCTATGTTCGACTGCAGAGTTGCTGCTTCTTTTAAACACGTCTGGGCGAATAGGTTATCTCCAAACCCACTGGCCGCATCAGAAAAGCGCAATAGTACATTATACTGAAAAAAAGCAAGCCATACACTTTCACCCTGGCCTTTATTGCCAACCCGATCCATTCCGTCATTCCAATCTCCCGAACCGATAAGTGGTAAGCCATGTTTCCCAAATTGAAGGCTATGCTTAATTGCCCTGGCACAATGTTCATACAAAGTGCCGCTCAGGTTACCACTAACCGGAAGATCATAAAGCGAATCTTCCTCAGGATGCAATAACCGGCTCTCCAGAAATCCTACCGGTACTGTAAGGATGTCGGTATCACCTGTTGCATCCATATACCGCGAAACCACGAAAGGCAGCCAGAGCAGATCGTCTGAGCACCTGGTACGAACGCCTCGTCCTTCCGGTGGATGCCACCAGTGCTGAACATCTCCTTCAGCAAACTGCCTGGATGCGCTCAGTAATATTTGTTCACGTGCCATCCCGGGTTGAGAATATAATAATGACAGAACATCCTGCAACTGATCCCTGAAACCAAATGCACCGCCTGACTGGTAAAAGCCGCTCCGTGCAAATATCCTGCATGCCATTGTCTGATAGGTAAGCCAGCCATTTGCCAATATATTCAGGGAGTTATCGGGAGTGGTTACCTTCACGGCACCTAAAATCATTTCCCAATATTCCTTTACATCCTGCAGGGATTGCGTTACAGAATCACGATTGGCAAATTTGCGGATCAAAGCAAATGCTGCCCCGGTGTTTTCTTCATTCCCGATCTGAAATATAATTTCTTTTTCCCCTCCGTCATGTAAATCAAATTTCACCTGAATTGCGGCACAGGGATCCATACCTGCACCACGCCTGCCTGAAAGTTTTTTGCGGTAAAGGGCCTGGGGATCCCCGAGGTTCCTGTTCCTGCCAATAAATTCGGAACGGTCAGCAGTGAAACTCAGATCGGCTCCGTCCACTTTAAAAAAGGTAACACGATCCGTAAAAGCAGAATTGTACCTGTTTCTGAAGAGCAATGCCCCGTTGTCGGTATCCATTTCTGAAAGAATATGCATATTTGTTTTGGAACGCACATCACCCATAATAATTTCGAGGAAACCTGTAGCAGAAAACCGGTATTCCTGTCCTGACTGGTTATTTATTTTCAGTACTATAAATTTTACAGGAAGGTCTTTATCCACAAATACGGTCATCTCGGAAGAAATCCCGAGTTCTCTGTGCTCAAAAACGGAGTAACCAAAGCCATGTGTTGTAACATAAGGTGTCACTCCTTTTGCAGGGAAAGGCGAAGGCGACCAAAAATGACCGGTCTCTTCATTACGCAAATAAAATGCCTCCCCGCCAATATCACTGACCGGATCATTACTCCAGGGTGTAATGCGGTATTCATGGGCATTGATGGCCCAGGTATAAGCTGATCCGCTTTCAGAGATTACGGTACCAAAATTCGGATTGGCGATAACGTTAGCCCATGGTGCCGGGGTCGTTTCCTTTTTGTCTGTTATGATTTTATACGCTCTGCCATCGGGTGTAAACCCGCCGATTCCGTTAAAGAGGCCGGTTCCGTCATATGACAAAAGATGATCGGGTATAGCCAGTGTATTTTGAATCTCCTGAGCTTTAAGTGGTTTTAGTTCCAGTAATGCAGGTAATACCCTAACTTTGAAATCACGGTTTAACTGTTCTGTCAAAGTTCCCTTGTTATCATAGATGATTGCCCGGGCTACACTTTCAAAAAGTACACGGTCCTCAGAAGAGAGCTGATCTGCAGATTTCACAAAAATATTGCCTGGCTTGCCATAGTCTGGTTTGCTGCCTGCCTGCAAATTGATCAGTCCCAGGATCTGTTCCTGCAAAAGCTGCCTGTATGAGCCGTGATCTTCGTTCCATATTACGAGGTCAACTGCTAGTCCTTTCAATCGCCAGTATGCATGTGCACGTACCATTTGCTTCACCAATTCCAGACTTTCAGGATCGTAAATGTGGAGTAACAAAATAGGAAGATCACCCGAAACAGAGTGGCTCCAAAGTCCCGACTGTCCCCTGAAATTATTATTGATCACCGCAGCTTCGACGCGTAAGACCGGATTGTTGTAAATAACAGAAACTGCCAGACGATTAAATAGTTGTGCGTCAGCTTCCGTTACATTAATTTGCCGTAACAGTACCTGGCTATGCGTCCAGGAGAGCTCAGTAGCACGTTTTTTCAAATGCTGGTCCTTATATTTAAGCATCATGGCTTCGCATGCTTCTTTCGTTTCGCTTATTCCATAAATCAGGTCAATGGTAGCAATATGGCCGGGCTTTATATGGACGCGATAACGGATTGCCATGATGGGATCAAGCACCGATCCCTGTTTACCCGAAAGTAAGTCAACATCCATTGCCTGAGGATTTACCAGCGTTTTCCCCCTTCCAATAAACTGCATACGGTCTGTTTCGTATGATACCTCTTCAAAAACCACACCATGAACATCCATCCGATGAAACATCCATGGCGGTTTTTCCTCCTCAGCACGTGGTCGCCGGGTACAGAAAACAGCTTTATGTTCCGGTTTAATTTCAGTTTGGACAAATAAATTACTGAATGCAGGATGTGCTTCATCCGAAGGCTGACTTGCCATGACTATTTCGGCATAACTGGTAACCTCCAGGATTCTGACTGACTGCGTTTTGTTCGATATCCTGATCCTTCTCATTTCCATATCATCCTCGGGAGAAATCACTATTTCTGTTTTTGTTTCAATTCCAAAATCATGCCTGCGAAATTCGACATGTCCCTGAGAAAATATTACTCCGTAATTTTTAGGAGGCTGCAATGTTGGCTGGTAAGTATTTGACCAGAAGTTACCACTTTTTATGTCCTTAATATAACAAAATATGCCCCGGTTATCCAATGTGGCATCTTCCCGCCAACGGGTAATTGCGATATCTTTCCAACGGCTGTATCCTCCCCCTGAATTTGTAATCATAACCTGGTAATTGCCATTACTCAGTAGCTGAATTTCAGGAATCCTCGTGTTGGCTGTGTTAATGCTTCGCACCTCAATATTTGTGATGGTGGAATGTGTTTCGATAGTATCTGCTGTATGTGCATAAAACAGCGTGGCCCGGGGTATACGCTCCTGGAGCAGCAGTATCGTTGCCTGGAAACGAAGCTCAGACATAAACCTTTGCTGCATTGGTTTATTAAGTAACAGATATGCCAGTGACAGGAGTCCCATTCCCTGGTGGTGTACCATAAAAGAAGATATGATGATGTTTTCCATGCCTCTTGGCAAACGGCTGGCGGTATAATCGATGGCTTCATAGAAACCATAATCACCTTCAAATCCCTCCGAGGACAATAGCTGAAGGTTGGCACATGCCTTCCCGGGAGATACCATCAATGCCATCATGGATGCATAAGGAGCGATAACAAGGTCATCTTCAAGTCCCCTCTTTAATCCAAGCCCTGGTACCCCAAAAGCACGGTACTGATAATTCTGATTTGCATCAGTTCTGTAGTAGGCTGATTCCGAAATACCCCACGGGATTCCGCGCTGCCCTGCATATTCAATTTGTCGTTTTACTGTTGCTTTACTGGTTTGGTACAGTAAAGTGTTTTCATAAGAAGGCATTATCAGTTGCGGCATAAGGTATTCAAACATCGATCCGCTCCAGGAAATCAATATTGGTTCACCGGCAGAATTGGTAAGCAACCTGCCCAATGCAAACCAGCTTTCCTGCGGCAGTTTACCCTGTGCTATAGCCACAAAAATTCCTAACCGTGCTTCAGATGCCAGCAGGTCATAATAGCTGTCATCCTTTCTTTGATCATCAACATTAAAGCCAATTCGTAAGAGGCTTGTTGTTTTATTAAATAGAAAGTTGTAATCAACATCGCTAAAATGTTCACATTGTTCAGCCATTTGATCCAATAACCTAATCCTGTCTGTCGCCAGGTTACTCCCCTTAATAATCAACTCGCGCATGTCTGTCAGCCATTTTTTTTCTTCAGGAGCGTTCACCTCTTGATTAAAAAGGTCAAAGTGCTGTAAAATCAATTCAGGAAGATCCTGAATGATCAGAAGAGAAGGGATATGATTTGTTGCTGCAAGGTCAGGGAAATGCTCCGGGGCAGGTAATAATTCCAGCCACGGAACCAGTTGAATCAGGTCTTCCTGGATACGCTGAATTTGAATTAACAACCTGTTTGTCCATTTATATAAATTTGTTTGGCTGTTTGCCTGTTGTACGCTTAATTCATTCACCAAAAAAATCAGTTCATCGAGATGTTTTTTTACACTACTTAATGAACTGGTTTCATTTACTGCAAAACTCAGCAAGGCCAGGATTTTTTCTATTAATGAAGCATGTTTTCCATTTGAAAAATCACGGATGATCATCGTTGTCGTCCGGAGACCTTCGTATTGTTTTCTGCTGAATATAGGTTGGGATGGAAGGGCAATAAACCCCTGCCGTAAAGTGAGTAAATGACCAATAAGATTTCCGCTGTCAACTGTTGAAACATACCTTGGTTGTAACGGCAATAATGAACCCGTATCATACCAGTTATAAAAATGACCCTTATACCGCTCGAGTTTAAGCATCGTCTGCAACGTATTGTTACACTTGAACATCAGTTCGTCAACACCAATATATCCAAAATCATAAGCAGAAAGATTGGCAAGTAAAGCAAGGCCTATATTCGATGGGGATGTCCGGTGGGCAATAGTCGCAATGGGTTGTTCCTGAAAGTTATCAGGTGGCAGCCAGTTCTCGCTCGCAGTTACAAATTGATCGAAAAACAACCACGTTTTACGTGCCGATTTGTGAAGAAATAAAATTTGTTCTTCAGAGAGACTGGACCTATGTTCTTTCTCAGGTTTACTCAGGAGCCATGCCAGGGCTGGTGCAAAAAGCCACAGGATAAGTATTGGTGCAGCGATAAACAAAGCTGCGGGATTTGAGTAAATTATCAAACTTATACAGGCAACAGCCAACAAGGGCGCTATCCACATCGCTTTATAAACTGACCAGACATCGTTTTTTGAATGAAGTGATGCATTGGCAGAAGGGGTCCATTCCAATAATTTTCTGTGCAATACAAGCATACGCCATAAGGTGAGTATAACAGCATCTGTAAATTTAAAGGCTTCATATGGCAGGACAGCCATGTCGAATATAAAACGGAAAATTACATCCCTGACCGAAATACTCACTTCGGTCAGGTGCGCCATAAACGTCAGATCAGTTGGTTTATTTATCAACCGCCAACCTGCCGCCGCTATTACGGGTAATAATATGAAGATTGCAACCGCCAGAGTCCAGAACAGCGGGAAAGGCAATGCCGACCAACCCATTAATAAAATCAAAAATAAAGTGAGCGGCAAAAGGCTTCTCCGAAGGTTATCGAAAATTTTCCATCTCGATATTACTGAGAGCTTGTTCCGGATCACGCGACCTTTGCCACCTGTAATGAAAGGAAATATCCATGAACCAATCTGCCAGTCACCCCTGATCCATCGGTAACGGCGTTTAACTTCTGCCTCGTATTGTGCCGGACTTTCTTCATATAGCAGCACATCACTGATTAAGCCGGAGCGGGTATAACATCCTTCGATCAAATCGTGACTAAGGATATGGTTCTCCCTGAAAACCTCGTGTACAGCTTGTTCAAATATATCGACTTCATAAATTCCTTTGCCGATAAATGATCCTTCCATGAAAAGATCCTGGTACACATCCGAAGAAACACGGGTATAGGGATCAATCCCCGAAACATTACCCTGCATTCGTAAATACAGGGAAGGAGGCCCTTTGGGGATAGCTGAATCAACCCTGGGTTGCAGGATTCCGTACCCATCTGTTACGCGGCTTTTTCTGCGGTTATATATCGCATGATTAAGCGGATGTGCCATTGTCGCAATAAATTTCCAGGCAGATTCCCTGGGAAGCTGTGTATCCGAATCGAGGGTAATGATATATTTTACCCTGGTAGGTGAGGTGAAGGTACCAACAACCAACGAAAAATCATCCCTTTTTCGTCCCTGTATGAACGCATTCAGCGCAGACAATTTCCCTCTTTTACGTTCATAACCCATCCACTTCTTTTCACGGGGATTCCATTTCCGTGGACGGTGAAAAAGGAAGAAAATATCGTGCTCTGTTTGTTTATACTTTTGATTTAATTCCTCAATCCTGGTACTGATCAACCCCAGTAAATCCTCATCATCGGGCATGATTTCTGTGTCAGCATCCAAAAAATCGGTCAATAATCCAAAATGAAGGTTGTCATCCTTATTCGCCAGGAAACGTATCTCCAGTGCTTCGACCAGTTGTTCGATGTAAGCCTTACCGGAGATCATCGTTGGAACGATGACAAGGGTCCGGCATTCAGCCGGAATACCCCTGGAGAAATCCATCCGCGGAAGCAATTTTGGTTTGACCCAAATTGTCGATAACCAGTTTACCAGCGAAACTGCGAGGTGGGCAGAACCTGAAACAGACAATAACCCAACGAAAGATAACAGCAGCCAACCTTTTGCTCCATAACCCCAGGCCAGGAAGAACATCCCCATGGCGAATGCGAGTGCCAGGAAAGTAATCGATAAAAGGTAAAGAAATACAGGTCTCCTTCTTGTAATACGACTTAGTTTTTGCTTCACTGTACTACGCATACCGGCAGCTATCTCGGTTTGTCGCAATCCTTTGTCAATCAGATAATAACCGATATGATCCTCTCTTTTTGATTCTACATTAAGACTTTTATGTTTCGCTGCCAACTCAAGCACCTTCTGCGCTACTTCAGTTTCGGATAACGGAGAAGCTTTGGATATTGCTTCCACCACATGCCGGTACCTGTCGCGCGTGGCAAAATCCATAAGGGGATAAGTCCCTGTAACATCCTGTCTTAAAACCTGTTCAATGCTGCTGAGCGATTCAACAAATTCCCGCCAATCCGTTGCACCGAGGAAACGCAATGTGCCGATACTGTTACGGACAGACTCCTGGTCAGCAGCCTGCTTTTGATTTTGCTCACGGATAAGGTCATCACTATTAATACCCATGCCCGACAATTGCTGTTCCATCCAGCTGAGCGGCAATGCCAGTGAAGGTCCGGTACCCTGCAGATTTCGTGTAAAAGCAGCTACAAAAGGACCGGATAACACGGGCTTCGACCGCGCCATATCGGCAATAGTCAGAATTAAGTTACCCGGTTCTTCGTTTACAGTAGCGGTCATCTTGTCGGACCAGTAATCAGCAAGGTTTTGATCAATCATGTGCAAGGCAATCTTCCTTGACACCCTGCGAAGGTTTTCAATGACTGCAAGACGAAGCATGATTGGTATTGCCCATAATTCACCGATAGTCAGAACGGCGTATTTTTGATAGGCAGAGATAAAACTGTTGAGACTTTTTGCATCGACCCGGCCATCACTATGCGAGATAATTTCCAAAACAATATCATAAACACGCGGCATTCCGGATGAAATACCATTAGCCAGGTATGGTAATCCTTCGCTGTATCCTTTTGGTAAATGCTTCCTCGCTATAACGACCTGTTCTTCAATGAGGTAGAAATTGTCCAGCAACCATTCGGCTGCAGGAGTAACGATCTTTTCTGATCTGATGCTTTCTACCAGTAGTTTACGCACTTCCAGCAGTCTTTCTTCGTTATCATCCAGTCTTTTCAGCAGCTTATCGGGGGATTTTCTATCGAGCAGTTTATGTGACCGGGCTACTACCTCACCGTGAAGATTCATCTGATTAGTGCTGTAAAGCTCTGACCGAAAAGGTTCTTCATTATCGTAATTCCGGATAGTGATACCCCCATGGAAATAACTGCGTAAACGCGCCAATATATCTAAAACAGTAGTGGTTGTAACCTTCATAATAAGAGTTTTAAAACTACTTGAATACCTCTTTGGAAGTTTTTTAAGTGACGTGTGTCTTTTTCGAGTGTCTGCCAATATCTTTAATTATACGAAACAGGGCACATTTCGGAATGATTACCTGCCCCGTCAACTTAAAGTTAAAACAGATTCGACAGAATTTATTTACAGTCGTTATCTGCCAAGTAATAGGAATGAAATAATGTCGTATCAATTTTTCTTTTTACCCCTAAATCTCCTAAAGGGGACTTTCGCCATTTACAAGTGTTTATGATGCTTGCAGCTCAAGCCCCTTCAGGGGTTTGGGGTGAAAAAACACAACATTAAATCGGTTACATTTATAGTCGGAAATACGCAGTGAAACTCAACCTTTCGGTAAATCTTCAAGGTTGTCAAAATGCCTGGGAGCCTGTTGGTCTTAGCACTTTAATACCTTTTGATCATATCAGTAAATTTTTATTGGGAGTGTAATTTGAACTCTGTTTTTTTGTCTGATATTATTTTTGCCGGTTTCATTCGGCATTTAGTTCTGAATTCAGCTTAAACTGCTATTTTAGGGCTATTTCGTTACTCTCGAAAAACTATTTATGGCAATTTTACGCCATTTGAATTTTAAAGAACTGTTTTAGGTTATAGGCAGAACACACCAATGACCACTCGGCATCTGTTACTACTTCTCCTCTTAACGAAAACCGCCTGAAACCCAATATCTCTTTAATAATTCCAAAGACCGGTTCAACGGTTTGTTTTCTTTTTTTGTATATCCCTTTCCCTTCTGCACTTTTCAATTTTTTGTGCATCTTTTCGGCGGGGGTTACGCATTGTGCGTTATCCGGTTCTTTAGTTAAAGTATCGTTTAAAAAACTGTTGTGTTTTTCTCTTGATATTGAGATGATTGGGATGATATTTTTCTGTTCGCAATCGGTAACGTTGGTCTCACTGAAGTAGCCTGCGTCTGCAACTGCCGTGGATATTTTTACTGACAACTCTTCAGGCACTGCATTTATAGCAGGCATAAACTCCTGTTTATCATTAACATGTGAGTTGCTGTATGCTCCTAATATAATCATGTCTTCATTTACTGCTGCCTGCCCATTGTAACATTGGTCGAACCCCTTTGATGTTTTCATTATCCTTGATTCAGGATCAGTAAAATTGTATTGGTCTTTGTCATTTGGCTGATCTGAAGGAGCTTTAGGTTCTTTGCCCCTTGGCTTTTTCCCCGTCTTTTCTTCCTTGTCTTTTCGTTGTGTCATTTTAGCATCATATTCCATTTTTTCCTTTTTATAACGCTTTGATGCCCTTTGCTCTACAACCTGTTTGGCTTCCTGGATCTTATCTAAACGGTCTTTCCTCAGCTTAATCTCGGTTGTAATATCTAAGTCAAGATCCTTTTCCCTTTCATCTTTGGCTGTTGCCAGGTCTAATAATTTGTCAATCTCTTCTTCCAGCTGCTTTTCCAATTTTTGTATGTACTCGTAGCTCATCGCTTTATGATGTGAAGCGTTTGCCTGAACCTTTGTCCCATCAATATAAATATTGCCAAGTTTAACAATCCCTAGTTCTTTGCCAATAAGCAATATCTCTTTAAACCAAACTTTTACCTCAGGAAGGAAACGTTTTCTGAAACCTGATATGGTATCGTGGTCAGGGTGGTGGTTCCCGGCAACAAAGCAAAAGGCAACTGAATCATAGGTGGCAGCTTCGATTTTTCGTGAGCTAAATACTCCGGTGGCATAGCCATAGAATAATAAAGCCAAGTGCATCTTTAGATCGTAAGAGGTTAAATCCACACCCTTGTATCTATTATATATGTGTCTGAAATTGAACCTATCAACAATATCAACAATAAATCTCGATAAATGATCTTCAGGTAACCAGTCACCTAAATCATAAGGCATTAACATCCTTTGTTCCCTATCTGCACCAATGAATTTTTTTATGATTTCAAGATAATAAATCTTTAGTATATTACAAAGTCAGACAAGCTACTATAGAATTTATTTTTTTCTATACCCGAAAGATAAATTTCCAAAAGGCAACTGTATTAAAGTTACCTTTTGAAAATTGTCATATTTGTTTAAGCAGCTTGATGACAAGCTTCTGTACACTTGCGGCAAATTTCTACACATTTCTTACAAAGCGAATTGTAGTGATGTGCACATTCATCTGCACATGCGTTACAAATATCCGCACATTGCTGATATGCATCGGGCGAACCATTTGATTGGGCACTAATTTGTTCGCATTTTTGAGCGCACTCATTACATAATCTTACACATTCTTTCATGTTGGGCATATCTTTACATG
>Ga0209123_1003458_pt1 | contig 11792 bp, 3 predicted proteins | sample BarGraIncu00431A_FD_184500 | JGI IMG/M metagenome (GOLD analysis project Ga0209123, IMG submission 184500) | Arctic peat soil microbial communities from Barrow, Alaska, USA - Barrow Graham LP Incubations 004-31A (SPAdes) (version 2) | ecosystem: Environmental > Terrestrial > Soil > Wetlands >...
CGACCACAGTATAGGTTAATATATCATTTAATGTGGCATAGGTTTTATCTACTGATTTAGTAAGTGTCAATTGTCCCAAATTTATCTGAGTGGTTGCAACATTACTATTCGTTTGATTAATAATGTCAGGTCCTGCTGGATTAATTCTATAAGTGAAAGTTATATTTGCGATATTTGATATTAATGATGGAACTGGAACAGATGTTACAATCGCTTTAAAACCAACCCTAACAGTGTCACCAGCATTTATTGTACCCAAAGTAAAAGAATTAAATGGATCTAAGCCTGGCTGAATAACACCGTTTATTGTAACAGAATCTTTTACAAAGGTTGCTCCCGTAGGAATAACATCTCTGAAGTTTACTGATGTCGCAGGAACATTTCCTGAATTTACTACATTAACAGTATAATCTAAAGTATCACCTGGCGTTGCATAGGCTAAACTTACGGCTTTAGTAACTGTAAGCCTCCCTAAGTTTATTTGGGTTGCAACAGTGTTACTCTGGCCTGATACATTTATTAATGGGTCGATAGGATCAACATAGTAACTATAGGTCGCATTTGCAGTGTTATAAATAATTGAATTTAACGGAACAGATTTTACTGTTACAGTAAATGAAACGCTAGTTACTATAGTTGGTGCTATATCTGCAAGGCTAAATCCTATATTAGGATTTAAAGTTGGACTACTTACACCATTTATAACCACAGATCCGCTGTTAAATAATGCATTTGCCTGTATAATATCTTGAAAGAAAATATTTGAAGTTGTTACACTACCTACATTCTGAAGTGTTACATTATAAACCAATATATTTTCAAGGGTTGCATAAGCTTTATCAACAGATTTAGTAATAACAAGCTTTCCTAAATTAATGAAGGTAGTTACACTGTTAGAGTTTGTAGTTATAGTTACTGTTGGGTCTGTAGGTGTAAGCTTATAACTAAAAGTTACTGCAGCAGTGTTAATGATAGTTCCACTTATTGGTAATGAATCTATCTTAATAGCAAAACTAACTAGGTTTATTGCATTTGGAATCAAATCAGGTAATGGAAATCCTACATTTGGATCATACGTGTTTTGTGTTACACCATTTACTATAACCGATCCAGTAATAAATGAAGTACTACCTGGAACTAAATCTTTAAAGCTCATATTTGTTGCATTAACAGAACCTGTATTTTTTACACTCACTGTATACACTATGGTGTCATTAACAGTTGAATATACCTTGTTTGCAGATTTTGTAACAGTAATTTCACCAGTAGCAATATAGGTTAAAACGGTATTTGTAGTTATAGTTACTGGAATTAATGGTTGTAGTGGATCTATTCTATATTGATAATCTATAGTTGCAAAATTGGGTACAACGTTATTTGTTGGCCTTGTTAGAACAGTAGCGTTAAAAGAAACCGTAGTAGTTCCAAGTGCCGCTAAATCTGGTAATGAAAATCCTAGGTTTGGATTAGCAAGTAAACTAGGAATTCCGTTAATAATTACTGATCCTGTAGTAAATAAAATATTACTATTTAGTAAATCTGTAAAGAACACACTTAAAGCAGGAGTATTACCTTCATTTTTAAGAACAAAGGAGTAAGCTAATATATCACCAATTTTTGCTGTAGCCTTATCTACTGCCTTAGTAGCAGAAACAATAGTATCATTAATATTAACTGTGGTTTGATTAGAAGTTATTGTTTTTATTGTTGGCAATCCTAATGGGTCAACATAATATGAGAATGTTACAGAACCTGTATTTAAAAGTAGTCCACTAGTTGGTATTGCGTTTACCGTAACTGTAAATTCTATAGTTGTAAATTGACCAATTCCTATATTACTTAATACAAAACCAGAATTAGGGTTGAATAATGGCTGATTAACCCCATTTACAAACACAGTACCTGTATTAAACGAGGATTCGGCTTGAATAACATCTATGAAAGACATATTTTGTAACACGGTGTTTCCTGTATTGGTTATTACAAAATTGTACTTTACAACATCTGTTATTCTTGCAAATGTTCTGTTAGCAGCTTTAGTTATAGTTAAATTTCCTAAATTAATAAAGGTTGTTACTGTATTACTTGTTACATTACCAATAATTATGACTCCTGATGGGTCTATATTATATTCATAATTTAGGAGTGAACTATTTGTTACAAATCCATCAAGTGGAACACTACTAACTGTTACCTTAAATTCTACGGAAACTGATTGATTTGGAATTATAGTTCCAAGTGTGAACCCTGTATTAGGATTGAAATTTGCCTGAGCTTGACCATTAATCTTTACAGACCCTAATATGAAACTAGTATTTAGGCGAGTTAAATCTGTAAAAAGTGTATTTATCAAATTAATATTACCATTGTTTTTTATAACTGAAGTATAGGTTAAGATATCTCCAACCGTTGCATATATTTTATCTACAGTTTTTGTATTTGTAACAGAAACATTATTTATTGTGGTTGTTACAGTATTGCTTGTTATATTTCCTATAAAGTCTGTTCCGCTTGGGTTAATATTATAACTGTATAATAGTGTACCACTATTAATTATAGTGTTAGGAGTTGGAAGACTAACTACAGTAACCTTAAAGGTTATAACTCTTTCTCCACTAGGCGGTATACTATCTACGCTAAAACCAGTATTAGGATCAAGTCCAGGTTTTGAAACATTATCAATCACTACAGAGTTAACATTAAAAGTAGCAGCAACTGGAATTATATCTTTAAATATAATATTATTTAAATCCACAGTACCTGTATTCGTAGCCTGGAAAGTATAGGTTAATACATCCCCAATTGTTGCATATAATTTATCTACTGCTTTTGTGAAAGTTACTGTAGCAACATTTACAACTGTAGTAACATTATTACTAGTTATTGTTTTGCTTATTGGTGGCGCCAAAGGATTAAATAGATAATCAAATATTACGGAAGCGTTATTTATAAGAGTATTAGGTGATGGCACAAAATTTACTAGTGTATTAAAACTTAAAGAAACTACCTGCCCTGCTGTAAGTGAGCCTAAAGTAAATCCAAGCTCTGGATTATAGGTTGGTTTTGGCAGACCATTAATTATAACCGTACCTGGTATAAAACTAGACCCTATAGGAATAACATCAAAAAAGTTTGTATTTGTAGCTGTTACATTACCAATATTGGATACATTAAAAGAATAAGTCAAAGTATCACCAATTGTAGCAAAATTTCTATTTACAGATTTTGTAACTCTTAAATTTCCATTGACAATATTGGTTCTAACTTCATTTGATTTTGCACTTTCTGTTATAACTTCGCCACTTGGACTTAGCTGATAGGTGTAAACCATATCTGCTGTATTTGCTATAAACCCTGAAGGTGGTACTGCATTTACACTTACCCCAAATGATATTCTAGCAGTATCTCCCGGATTTAAATCACCAATAATAAAACCAGTTCTAACGTCATAACCTGGGTAATTAATTCCATTTATAAAAACTGTTTGTGGATAAAATGTTAAAAAAGAAGATAAATCATCACCAAATTTAACATTTCTTAACGTTACAGTACCTGTATTTACAATAAACGTAGAGTAAGACATGAAATCCCCAACTACTGCATATTCTTTATCTACAGTTTTTGTAAAAGTATAGCTCGCAACATTAATTATAGTTTGCACTGTATTACCTGTTGTCGTTGTAGTAATACTAACACCATTCGGATCTGGCTTAAAGGAATAAACAAGCTGTGCAAAGTTAAGAACAACATTAGGAATTGGAACACTATTAACTAGAGCTTTATAAGTTACTACAACTGTGTTGCTAAAGCATATTGTTCCCACGCTAAACCCGACATTTGGATTAAGCCCAGGTTGTATAACTCCATTTATAGCAACACTATTTGGGATAAAAGAGGTTCCATTTTGTATTCTAGATAAAAATATAGTATTAAAAGCATCTATATTTCCTGAATTAGTTATCGCCACCGAGTAATATAAAATGTCACCTATTTTAGCATAAGGTTTATCTACTGTTTCAATAAGATCTACTTTTACAAAGTTTGCTATTGTAGTTACTGTATTAGAATTTATTTCTGAATCAATCTCTGGTGAGCCTGGTTGAACTTGATATCTAAATGGCACGTTAGCAGTATTTTCTATAACTTTATTGGGATTTATAGCATTTACGAGCATTTGATACTGGATATCAGTTGATTGTTGTGCAGGAATTGAATTTATAACAAAGCCAGTAAAAGGATTTAATGTAGGTTTTGGTACACCATCTATTGTAACTGTTCCAGTTACAAATGTTTGCCCATAAACAGGCGGTTCAATTACATTTACATTTGTAGCTGTTATATTACCTATATTTGTTAAATTTAAATTGTAGGTAACAGTTTCACCTACCTTAGGGTAATCATTACTAGTACATCTTGTAGCAACAATATCTGTAAATTGTATTTGAATTGGTAGTATATTGCTGAATATAGTTCTTGTTATAGGGAACGGAAAAGCAGGATTAATAGTGGTAAATGTAACTCTAGTTGAATTATCAACTATTGTTGATGGTGGTAATGATAAAATATCTACAGAAAATATTATTCTTATAGAACCACTAACAGGTATATCAGAAAGTGAAAATCCGCTGTTAGGATCTAAGGTTGGTTCTGATATTCCATCTATAGATACAGTCCCTGTAACAAAAGAGCTATACTTACTTATAATATCTTGAAATAAAACACTTGTTACTGGGACCGTACCAGTATTTTTTACATCAATAGTATAATTTATCCTATCTCCAACTAAAGCTGTTTGAGTAGAAGAGGTTTTTACTACGGATATTGTTGCTAAAATTACATCTATAGTTATAACTTTTGTTGTTCCATAATTTGTTGTAGTAGGTGATCCTGATCCAGATATAAATGAATAATTATAATCTACATATCCGCTTATAGTTGTGCTCACAGGAAGAGAGTTAACTCTTACTGAAAAAAGAACATTTGCAACTCCAGTTGGATCAATGGTGCCAATGTTAACACCACTTGTTATATCCGCTCCTATACTTACTACCCCATTTACCGTAAAAGAATTTGGAATATAAGAACAAGAAGGATCTAATATAGTAGATAAAATAAAGTTATTGGCAGCACTTTTACCAATATTACTTATTTTCACTGAATATATTAATTGCTCTCCAACTTGAACTTTACTTGTGCTCTTTCCATCGGGGTCATAAATATTAAAATCTACTATTATATTGGGTGCTACTACATTTACAGAAGTACCAGTCTCAACAATCATAACACCATCAATAGTTCCACTTTCTGTTAACTGCACTGCTAACTGATTCTGATTTGTAACTAAAGAATTACTAAAGTTAATATTTGTTAAGTCCCACTTATTCCTTGCACCTGTAACTTGAGTAGGAACAAATCCATCATGATTCTTATTACCATTTGTACCACTAATGTTAATAAGGCCTACGTTAGCATCTAGTGGATTACAAATATTAATTTGTCCAGGAAAAAAACTATTATAAGGATTGTTTGGAGAAGTGCCTGGATTAGGATTTGGATCGCCTACAGGATTTCCCTCTACTGTTAAATTTGCAAAGGACGGTCCAGTTTTTAAAGTTTCTACTCCATTAAGTGGCTGTCCATTTGCACAAGCAAAAATTATATTACCCTTTAGATCAGTTTCATCACTAGAAGTAGCAAATCCTGTAATTGTTGTTTGAAATGGGGTGGTGTTAGTAGCAGGACCTATCCCAGATAAAAAGATTATTTTTTTTGGAACAAAAACATCATTTCTATAAATAACAGTTAATGTCCACCCGGCTCTAGTAGAGGATAGGCCTGTAGCTGGCAAACTAGTTGGAACAGCTGCTATAGTGTAGGTTCCACCTAAAGATGCCTTAATTATATTTGTTACATCTGTGCTTCTAAATCTATCAATATTACCGGATGCATCTGTATAACTCTCAGTATTTTGTGGAGAAATCTGATTTGTTCCCAGAGGCGTAGTAAATGTTATTGGGTTATCTTGAATGCTTCTAACATCTAATGACCCTGGGACATCAGATCTAACAGTAGAATACCATATTAATTCTGCATAAAGTATTGTGCTATCTCCCAAAATACTTATAGTCCCATTACTACCAGCTACTGCCCAATTTCTTGTAACACTGCCAGTGACTGTTATCATATCAGATGTGTTATCATCTATAGTTGTTGAATCACCACAAATCACTAAACTATTGCCAGTGGCATTTATAATGGCCTTATCAATGGCTGAAAAACGATTAATTAGTGTCAATTTTATTGACCTCCTTTATATTATCATATAAATTTAAGCATGATAATATAATAGTTTTGAGTAATATACATTTACTCCATACTATTTTATGGACGATGGTTTAAATGGTTACAAGTCACTTAAAAGACGAACAGTAATTAATATATGGGAATATATTAATTGTAAATAAATATTATTCAAAAATTAAGGAGAGATATTATGGCCTCTGATATTCTAAATATTACTGTAGATAAATCAGTAAATATTCCACTAATTTTAGGTGGGACAACTAGTTTTACAATAAGTATTAAAAATCTTAGTACAAGCATGAAACTATATAATTTAACTATATTTATAACAACGCCAGATGGATTAACAGTTAGTACTGCCTCTCAAAGCATCACATCCTCAGTAAAAAATCCTGACGGTGGTTATTCTTATTCATGGTTAAATTTAAAAGATTTAGCACCTTTAGAAGTTAATTATACTTTTAATGTAACTGTAAAATCCGGGACAAAATTTATAAATGGAACAACTATTCCTTTTGGATATATTTTTAATAATTTTATTGTGAATTGTCAAGTAGATACTATGCCAAGGGGGATTTATGATATTGGAAATCAAAAGATTACTAGCGGCGTTGTAATGAGCTTTAAGGCAATAAGATTTTATAGCACAATTACAACTCCTTCAAAAGTGCTCAAAGGTGCAGGAACTTCTATATTATTAAATGACTATTCTAAGGTATATACCGCTAGCTGCAATTTAACTAACAATACTATTAGCACATCTCTTGTAAATGTAAGTATACTTCTTCCAGATGGAATAAGGTATATTGGTAATATATCTACATCTGGTACTGATGCTAGTCTTTTTAGAAATCCTACTACTAGTACTGTGCTTATTAATAATAATTTGTATACTCAAGTTTATTTCGGTGGAATAGTATTATCATTAAGTAGTAATACTATAGTGAATTTTAATTATGCAGTATGGAATAAATACAATGATAATACAGGAGCATTAATATATCACGGGACAACATTTAAACTTCTTATTACTATGATTTCTACGGAAGATAGTGTGAGTAATGATGTTAGTTTTAATGCTATGGACCTAATTATTACAACTTCTGTAAATAAAGTTACAACGGATGTACAACAAAGTATACAATATACCTACGTATATTCTGTATGTCAATATTATGATATTAAAAATATTGTAGTCGATTATCTACTACCAGATGGAATTAGCTACGTATCTAGTTCTACACCACCTACCTCTGCAATAGATAACCCTACGCTTAAAGGTTTCGAATTAATTTATAATTTCCCCTTAGCTGTAAATAACTCTCAAGCTTCGGTAACAATAAATGCTAAAGTAGATAGTTATTATAGATATAAATTAAGTGGTATTATACCATTACCTGTGGTTGCGTTTGATAGTTTTAGGAGCATCGCAAACATTTCTGGAACTCTAGTTCAACTTTTAAGCCTAGTTACAGATAATGCATCTGCGAGTTGTAGTATAAGTATTGGTAAAATAACAAAAACATTTTTAAAGGGCTACTACCAAAATGGCGAGGCAAAAACTTTTAATACTTTAGCACCAGGCGATTTAGCAGAATATAGATTAACCTACGATGCTAGCACCTTAATAGCTATACAAAAACAAGTATTCTTAGCTGATTTTTTCCCACTTTCAGCTGACCCTATAGATAATATTGTATATTCCTTTACTGGATATAAACCCTTTGGACTTACCCCACTGTTAACTGATCCCCACGGAGTAAGCTTTAATTATAGAGATATTCCAGGAAAATCTTTAATTACAATTACATTTAAAATTCCAATAAAGATACTAGGTTCACCTAGCCAAAATAATAATTTATTTAAACTTAGTGGAAGTAATACTGAGGGTTCAGCTTATAGCAGTAGATCACAAGTACTGATAAATATAGGAACTCCAAATATACAATTAATAAAATCAGTTACTGGTACAAACCCATCTTCTATAAAAGCAGGAGAAATCTATTTCTACACTGTTAAGATAACAAATACTAATACTTTAGGGACGGAGACAGATGCTTTCAACTTTCAACTTACAGATACTTTGTCTGAGTGGTTTACCATTAATCAAAGTTCTATCAATGTTACTGGAACAGGTAGTTATAAAACTCCTTATATAGATGCACTTGGAATTCAACTGTATATAAATAAACTAGCCCCAGGACAAAGTTTAACGTTAAATTATAATGTAACTATAAATAACAATCTTGCACCGGGCATTACTATTATAACAACGGCAACAAATACAAATCCATACTCGCAACTTGATGACCCAACCAGTTATCAATATACAACTCAAAATAAAAGTGTCTCAGTTACTATACTAGCGCCAATTATTACACTAACAAAAACAAATAATTCTTCTGTATTCAAGGTTAATTCAAGCATTACCTATACTATTACTATGACCATTCCACAAGGGACTTTAGTTTATGATGCTTTTGTAAAAGATGTTTTGCCAAGTGGTGGACAGATTTATACTGGACCAGCCTACAGAAATGGCATTGTAATAACTCCAACTGTATCAGGAAATTCTGTGACTTTTCCTAGTGAAGGATTTATAGATGCACTTAAAGAGGCAAAGACAATAACCTATATTTTAACTTGCAAAATAACAAATTCTAATAAATCCATTGGAGCTACAACATCAGTGCAGACAAACAATTACCAACTTCTGTATAAACAAAAGCTGAGTGGATCTTTTATTACCATTAGTAAAAATCTTTCTGTGACAATAAATCACCCTAATATAGTTTTAACTTTAAGTGCAAAAGATCTCACTACTTCTATAATATATACTCAAAATGGAAATATAAATACTAATTCTATAATGGAGTTTACTTTAACATTTTTAAATAACAGTGCCATTTCTCTTATAAATGGTAAAGTTGACATTCCATTAAATAATAATTTTTTCTTTAATTCTATTAATACTACGCTTCTATGCACCGCAACTTATGATAGCTTTAATAAAAAAATAATTGTATCAATACCAAGTTTAGGTCCGGGAATTTCAGGTCTGATTTCATTTACAGTATCTCCTGTGCCAACACTTAAATCAGGTAGTACAATTACAACGCAAGCTGTTGCAACACAATACTATAATGACATATCCACAAAAGTTTACAGCGGTGAGAAGAGCAATGCACTTACCTTTAGTTTTGTTCCTGGCGTATCACTTTTGCCAACATCTAATAAGCTAAATGATTCAACATCATTCCAAGTAACTCAGCCAGGATATACAGCCACTATAACAAATTTATTTGAAAATACAGGTGGCGGATATGATGATTATACTTTAAAAATTAACGCTGTTGCTATCCCATATACTCTTAGTATAGATAATATCAAAATAGCAGACATCTTAGCTAATACTCCTTATTCTGCTGATTTAGATATAATGAAGAACCTAGCGCCCGCTACTTTTAGAACCATAACCATTACTTCAGTCATTCCCATAACATCACCACTCGGGGCAAGATATGATTTTGTAATAACGGCGCGCTCTAAAACTTCTCCATTTCCAGAAAAAACTGTATTAAATATAGACCCGAATTAAAATATAAAGACCAGTCGGATTAAAAATTAAAATCCAACTGGTCTTATTTATTCTTAGTTCTTAACTATAAATCTAAAACCAAGGTTAAAGTATATTGGTATGGCCAAATTAGTTTTATTATAAAAATCACACTATATAATATTCTTTTTTACTAAGAAGAGTGATTTAAAAAATAACATAAAGTTCTCATAAAAAGAAAAAAAGTCACTAATAAGATAACTTTCTCATTAGTGACTTTTGTTTCTTATTTTATTTTATATTATATTATAAGTAGGTAACCTCTAATGGATTTCTATCCACTAGGTTCTTGTAATTATACTTAGGATATCCAACCATAACAGCAGCTGTTATGGTTTTGCCTTCTGGAATATTAAATAATTTAACAAGTGGTGAACCCTTCATTCCTGCGCAATACTCAAAAAATCCTGCCCAGCAAGTTCCAAGTCCTAACGACGGAGCAAATAATTCTAGATAAGTTAAACAAGAAATAGAATTACCCCTTGCTCCAGAGAAGTCTTTGTCCGCAGTAGTTATAATTAAGTTAGGAGCACCTCGCAGAATTGTATCAACTCCGCCTTCCCTATACATTGCAATTAATCCTTTTAAAGAATCCTTTAGAGGAGATTTTTCTATCATACTTATAGTAAGTTCTGTAGCTTTTTTCACTAACTCTCTGTCCTCAACTACAATAAATGATATACCTTGACTATTGCTTCCAGTAGGAGCAAGCCTTGCAATATCAACTAATTTTGTTAATTTTTCTCTTGACACAGACTCTTCCGTATAACTTCTTATAGATCTACGAGCCCTTAAAAAATGCTCTGCTTGCTCTGCATTTAATTTCGTGAAATCTTTTGCATCAACTTGATTATCTATTGGTGTTTTACTATTATCTATAGCTCTAGTTGGACAAACAGCAACGCAATGTCCACAGGCAATACAATTAGTACCTGCTACTTCTTCAGGCGTCTTTTCTCCCATTTTTAAAACAAATGATGGACATTCCTTAATGCATTGTCCACATTTAATACATTTTTCTTCATTTACAGTTATAATACTCATTTCGCTAATCTCCTCTAAATTCATTCTACTAATTTTTCAATATCTTTTAAGGTTTTTAATAATTCTTCTATTCTCTCTTTCCCAATACCCACTTCAATTTTACTTTGTGCTTGTTTTAACAAAGGGATAGCTACATCCAATGTTTTTAACCCCTTATTAGTTATAGTTATGCACTTTTTCCTAGAGTCTCGCTCTTCCTTCTTAATATCAATATACCCACTCTTTCTAAGCAGCTCAATATTTCTTGTTACAGTGCTTTGATCCATGAGTAAAATGTTACCAAGCCTAGAAACTGAAATGTTTTGATGTAATGAAATATCCAGCAATAACAAACATTGAGTACTCCTTAAGCCAGTTGGCTGAAGCATTTTATCATAAAATTGAGTAATTGTTCGTGTGGTTTTTCTTAAGTTACCACATGCACAACCTTGCAAATCTTTACCATGAGGCGAAATTGCATTACACATAAATTCAACTCCAATACACTATATGTATATACATATAATATAATGAAGTTGGATATATGTCAAGTCTTATCATTTTTAGAGAGATTGTATAACTTTCCAGTTGTTATTCACAACTACTTTAACTGTTTTCCTTACAAGGATATAGTCTGCAATTAACTCCGCCATATCTATAGTTATTTCCTTAAGAACAGGTTTCCCCTTAAACATTGAATAATTACCACCACCACCTGCTCTGTAATTATTCATTACAACAGCATAGACTGTGTCCATATCAAGAGGTTGGTTTTTATAATTAAGTTTCGTAATTCTTGAGTTTATAGGTTTTGAAACATCTATAACATATTCTATTCCCTCCCACATAT
>Ga0209123_1003460_pt1 | contig 11779 bp, 6 predicted proteins | sample BarGraIncu00431A_FD_184500 | JGI IMG/M metagenome (GOLD analysis project Ga0209123, IMG submission 184500) | Arctic peat soil microbial communities from Barrow, Alaska, USA - Barrow Graham LP Incubations 004-31A (SPAdes) (version 2) | ecosystem: Environmental > Terrestrial > Soil > Wetlands >...
TTCAAACAAAACAAGTCCGTTACTTTCATTTGTAATACTGTTTATTTTGGTTGAAGAAATTGCTTTTTTTCTGCTGCAATTCTGGGCCTTCGGCGATCACGATTACTTTTCAATCGACATGTTTATCCTGGCAGTGGTACTTATTTTTGCATGCATTCAATATTTATATGCAAAGTATCCCGCACTGCTTAAGTCTGTATGGATCAAGGTTGTATTTGCCTTTTTTGTAGGTTTCAACCTGTATTATGCACGTACAAAACTTATTGAACGCTATTCAGACAAAATGAACGACTTCAAACAAAATGAAGATATTTATACTATCACCCCGTATTTACGTTCAATTGGCATTTCATCAAACGATACAGTGATCTCAATCCCGGACTACAGCCACGTTTCATTGTATTTGATGAACCTAAAGGGATGGACCGAATATACAGATAAAAAGCTCAACCGTGGGGTACCTTATTCATACAATTCCGATAGTTTGTCTGTAAGCGAGTCGATTAGAAAGGGGGCCCGCTACATGATTATCAATGGAATAGGTGAACTTTACGCGAAGCCTTACCTCCAGAGCTTTTGCACTTTCTTGAAGGGTCATTACAACAATGTGCTTATTTTTGAATTGAAGAAGGCAGAAAAGAATTTCAGTTTAAAATCGCGTGCACTTAAGGCGGTCTATAATTGTGATGCAGAAATACTTACTGCTGATAAACAGCATTATACGAATCCAAAGGGCCAGCTATTTGATGGTGGAGATACCCAAACTGACCAGTTTTCACTCAACGGTCACTTTTCCTGCAAGTTGGATCCCAGTCACCCTTATGGCATGACCATCAGGCTCAATGGACTTAAAAAAGGTGAAAGTATCCGTATCAATGCCTGGCGTAAATTAGGCGCAAAAGTTGAAAATACTATCATCGTGTCGGGTGATAATTACTACAATAGTAATTATAATATTGTCAACAAAGATTCCCTGGGATGGGAGAAACTGGAAAATGAATTGTTTATTTCATCCGATATGGAGGGAAAGGAATTGGGAGTTTATCTATATAATTATGGAAAAGAACCAGTCTGGTTTGATGATCTTTCTATTCGTTGGTTCGAAGCCAACCCTATTGACCAAATCCTTCATAAATAATTGAATGAATGCCTCTTGCATGTTAATATTTTAATAATGATCATCCTCAGATAGAATAGGTAACTTACCTTACGCAAGAGCTTTACACTGTGTGATCCCTGTGTACATTTTACTTATCTACACAGAGTTACACAGTTTTTACATCCCGGTTCCCGGGATGTAACCTGATTTGACACTTTGACCCCTCTGATATTCAGCCAAGGCATTAAGTTGTATTCTGTCATTGTTCCCCTATTGTATTGTGTATAGCTTGTGTGTAGTTTGTGAGCAGCTTGTATATTAAAATGACACTTTTAATATACAATGTATACACAAGCTATACACAATTTATACACAATCTATATTTGGAACTCAACCTAAATATAATTCGGTGGTCTGGAAGTAACAAATAAAACGTTTTGAATACTTGAAACTATCTATGTTAGCTAACAGCAAATTCAATTTTAACAATCGAACGCTCGTTATGTTAACATAGAGTTTGAATAGGTTTTATCAACATTCAAACTCTATGAAAAATAAGGGATATTATATTATTAAATGGTTGGAGAATGATTTTAATACTGATGCAATAGTGGATTAATCTATGCCTGGATATCCGTATGCAAATCGACCTAAAGATATCAATTACAATACCTTATCATCAAATTCATTCTGCAGATTATCAAGCACTTCAAGGTCAATTTCATCTGATTTTATTTCATCACTGCCGTCGTAGCCAAAGGGGTCTTCCATATCGGTTATCACAAACAAAATGGAAAAAATTACGAAGGTGAAAATACTCACAAGAATCAATCCACCCCACCATGGGTCCACATTCAGTAAACAGTAAACGGTCAAAAATACGATGGAAATGGTTTTTATACAGATGAAAACGGAAGGGATAAAATCGGTATTTCGGATCACCGTAATTCGGTTGATGGTCTTTTTCAGCAAGGCAACATCAGTCTTCATTCGCATCACATAGTTTGGCGCGACACCTTCTTTGCCAATTTCAATAATGTCGGCTGAAAACGAATCAATCAGTTTGGATATTTTGTCGTTTTGAAGTACGAAAAAATCAATTTTTAAAGTGGGAATAAAGTTTTTGATTTGTAGCATTAATCGTTCAGCCGATTTGGAGTTTGAAACGCTTCTGAGATAATCGGCTTCCTGCCAAAGTCCAAAAAGTGATGCACCAATTTCATTGGGTATTTTTTCGCTTTCCTTATAATCAGTCACCACTCCGGCCAATAAAAAACCAAGAATGAAGATAATTCCTGTCAGTATGCTTGGAAAAAAAGAGGTCATCTCTTTCGGAATTACTTCCCAGCTAAGCAGATGGGCCCCTATTTTAAATGCTCCAACTAACAGTACCACTGGAAGAACTGAGAACAAAAGATGGTACTTACTCTTTTTAATTGTGTTTACTAATTTCATTTGATTATAATTGTTTTTTTTTTGATGGCGTAAAGATCGCATAGTTTAAATGTCTGAATTTTAGATTATAAAAATAAAATAAAGATCAATAATTCATGTGTTTATATTTTATATTAAACACATAGACACATAGAAAACATAGCTTAATTTTTTCAGTGTGAACTGTGTGTCTATGTGTCTAATTTTAATTTGTTTGTAATTTGTTTTTTCATCTGTTTATATTTATGAATACAAAGACATTTAGAACAAATAGTTTAAAATATTCTATGTAGTCTATGTTTCTATGTGTTTATTTTTCATCTGTTTATATTTATGAATACAAAGACATTTAGAACAAATAGTTTAAAATATTCTATGTAGTCTATGTTTCTATGTGTTTATTTTTCATCTGTTTATAAAATGATTAAGAAACTGACAGGCAAAGAAAACTGATATTTCGTTTACCCATCAAATTATTTCCCCCTTTACGTTTATTTAACCTATTTGTTAAATCATCTCCCATTCGAATTTACAATAATTGTCAGAATGCAGCTCCTATTTCATACAAAATTGTACCTTTGGCATTGTGATTGAACATGTGACTTCCATTTATGAATAAATTCGTTGTATACCTTTTGATACTAATGCCAGGCTTTGCATTGGGACAATTGTTTCCGAGATTGCCCGACTTTGCAGGTCATATAAAGAAAGTGACCGAGAGAAGGTATGGCATGGAAATGAATGCCTCAAAGCGTGATTCTGGTGTCTTCAAGCCCAAGACATTTTCGGGATGGGAATATGTTTATCAGTTTGAAAATGCAAAACTGGTCAGCCGAATAAGTAAAATAAATGGTGAAGTGAATGCATATTATTTGTATCAACGCGAAGTGGTTGGAAACAGAAGAATTGAACGGGAGGTAATTCAGAACAATGGAAAGGGACAAAAAGGTGATTATATTGAATACGAGAATTTTCTCAATTCGGATGGGCAGGTTGAAAAGGTAAACTTCTGGTCATTCAATGCAAGGGATAATAGCAGGGAGCTATTTTTGGTTGAAAAGAATGCTGAATATAACAATGGTAAACTGATGGCATATACCAGGCATACAGTTAAAGAGGGTGGGGATCTTGACACCGGTGAAAAATGCAGCCTTTTCTATGATGTCTCAGAGAATTTAAATAGGATAGAGCGGCAGGATATTGCCACTAATTTTAAGACTGTTTTATACTATAACTACAATAAAAGGGGACGCGTCAACCGCTTCTCTATTGACTATCTGGTGGGCTTACGCAATGACCAAAATACTACACGGCAGGATATTTATTATAAGTATGACCGGCATGGAAATTGGATTAGACGTTACTGGATATCGGACAAGAAGAGGCGACTGGAAGACAAAAGGAAAATTAAATACAATTAATCAGGCATTTTGAAATCTATGCAAATGATATCGTCTTAAATGATACTATTATTTTGTTCCCATTTCAACAATGCCCCATAACTTGATTGAGAGATGCATCGTGGATGTTTTTTATCCTCTAATCTCAAAATAAACTTTGCTTTAGATGTTTGTAGTACAAAACATTACTCCCAATGAGTTGTTGTAATTTTCTCTACCGAATAATTCCTCATTGATTCAAAATGAAGGTAATTGTTAAAGAATGTAGGGAGTTAATTATTGACAGTATTAACTAATAAATTGGAAACAATTATGAAAACACTAAAGCTTATTTTTTGCATTTTATGGGTTAGTTGTATTGTTCCTGTTCATTTGGTTGCCCAAAACAAAGAAGTTCCAGTTACTACTTCCTCAAAAGAAGCTAAGGATTTCTTTTTGAAAGGAAGGGATAAATTAGAAAACAGTGAGGCAATTGCAGCTACTGCACTGTTGGATCAAGCCATTCAAAAAGATCCCAATTTTGCATTAGCATATCTTTACAGGTCACAGTCTGGAGGTGGATTCAATGTTTATCGAAAGAATTTGGACAAGGCAGTAAGTTTGGCCGGCAAAGTGTCAGAAGGTGAACGAACTGAGATATTATATTATCAGGCAAAATCTGATGGGAACGGAATGAAGGAAAAAGAATATCTGGATTTGCTTCTCAAGAATTTCCCGTCGGATAAAAGAATTCAAATGGAGGCAGGTACTTATTATTACGGCATGAATGAATATTCAAAAGCACTTGAACATTTAACGAAAGCAACAGAGCTTGATAAAAACTTTTCACCTGCCTATAATATGATAGGCTACTGTCAGTCAAGCTTGAACAATTACAAAGATGCAGAGAAGGCCTTTCAGAGCTATATTAAATTGAATCCCAACAGGGCCAATCCGTATGATTCTTATGCTGAACTCCTGTTGAAAATGGGCAAATATGATGAATCCATAGCCCAGTATAAAATGGCATTCGAGAAAGATCCTGTTAACTTCGCAAATTCACTTTTAGGAGTGGGTCACAATTATATCTTTAAAGGTGATTATACTTCAGCAAGGAAATATTACCAGGATTGCTATGATAAATCAACTATGCCGGGAGGTAAATTAAATGGACTTTATTGGAAAGCTGTTTCCTATTTGTATGAGAACAAGGCAGATGCTGCTGTCAAGGTTTTTGATGATTACCGTGCTTTTGCTGAAAAGGAAAACCTGACTATCAATTCCATGATGGCTTATGCCAACCAGGGTGAAATATTCACAGAAACAGGGAATCCAAAGGAAGGGATGAAATATTATGAGAAAGCAAAAGATGTGATTGAAAAATCAAAGTTTTCAAAAGTAGACATGGAAACATTTATGACCTATTCCACATTATGGCAATGTTATGCATTAACAGCCAATGGCGATTTCGAAAAGGCTAAAACTGAAGAAGTTAAGGCCAAGGCTAAAATTGAAGCCAGTAAGAATCATGCAGATGAGATGTTTTTAAATTCCTTAATGGCCTATTCTGCCTTCAAAAAGGGGAATTATGATGAAGCCATTCAGTATTATTCGAAATCAGACAATGAAAATCCAATGATTTGGTACTATCAGGCTATGGCTTATAGCAAAAAGGGTGACAAGCAGAATGCAGCCAAGTTGGTTGAAAAGATTAAAAAATCCAATGTCAACAGCCTGGATCTGGCGCTTGTCAGAAATAAGGCGCTGGAAAGTTTGTCAATGGAAGAACCTAAGAAATAAGCTCGATACTTTCATCTTAAGGCCTGAAATTGAATTTATAATATCTTGTTATGAAAGCACTTACATGATAAATGAACAGACAATGTTGAATTTGGAATGATAGATTGTAACAATTGAAATTAACCTTCGTACAATCCAATAATTACAAGCTGCTAATTATTGGTTATTAAGAGAAAAGCAGTACTTTGACGCAAAGGGGATAATTCCGAAAGGGATTTACCCCTTTGCTTTTATTACCTACCAATGAACTATGATTTTATCATTTGTGATAAATTAATGTAACCATTTAAAAAAGTCAACGTATACCGAGATATTAATTTACTGCTTATTGGTAATTAATAATCGAAGTGGTATTTTAATGCAAAGGGGATTATTCTGAAAGGAATTTACCCCTTTGTTTTTTGTATTTCTCCAATCCTGTCAGGTTTCAAATACCTGACAGGATTTAAACGAGAATTTAGTACATTTGTAAAAAGGTAAAGTTATGACTGTATCAGATTTAAAACTAAAAATATTCAGACAAATTGATACTTTGGAGAAGGATCAGTTGGAGGAGTTCTATGGAGTTTTGGACAATTTTATCAGTGGAAAAAGGGAGTTGGATGATTGGGAACAGATGACAGAGGAGCAGAAACAAGGTATACTTGATGCCATTGAGGAAAGTGATTCCGGTAAAGGTATTCCGCATGAAAAAGTAATGGAAAACATGAGAATGAAATTCCAACATGACTAAATTATTCTTCCTATTATACCAATCCCACTCCTTCCAATACTTCTTTGGCCTTTTTAACACTTTTCACCTTTTCGAAGGTAAGTGAGAGTCGGTTATTTCCTTCTTTCATGCGGCACATTTGTTGATGGGTTTGAACGAATTGAAGGACTTTGCCAAATACAGGTGATTGATAGTAAGCAGATTGGGGATTGGAGATAAACTGACAGACCATTTTGTTGTGCTTCAGAATAATTTTCTCCATTCCAAGCTCAACAGCTGCACGACGCAAGCGCACCACTTCAATGAGTTCAAGACTTTCAGTGGGTAATTTACCAAAACGGTCGACGAGTCCTACTTCAAATTGAACCAAAGCGTCTTCTGTTTCGAGGTTATCGAGTTCGCGGTAAAGTAACATGCGTTCCGAGGAACTCTGAATATAATTGTCTGGGAAGAGCAATTGCATATCTGTATCAATCTGGCAGTCACTGCCGAATTTCATATTCAGGAAAGCCTGGGTTGTATCTTCCTTTTCATCTTTGAAGATCTCTTTGAATTCAGTTTGTTTCAATTCCTGAATGGCTTCATTCAGAATACGGTGATAGGTTTCAAAACCAATGTCGGCAATAAACCCGCTTTGTTCGGCGCCTAATAGGTTTCCGGCCCCACGGATATCCAAATCCTGCATGGCAATGTTGAAGCCGCTACCCAGTTCCGAGAACTCCTCAATGGCGCGTAAACGCCGACTTGCTTCGGCAGTGAGGGTCGATAGGGGAGGTGCGAGCAGGTAACAGAAGGCTTTTTTGTTCGAACGTCCAACCCTTCCCCGCAACTGGTGTAAGTCGCTTAGGCCAAAGTTTTCAGCATGATTGATGATAATTGTATTGGCATTTGGGATATCGAGTCCCGACTCGATGATGGTCGTTGCAATCAGTACATCAAATTGTCCGTTGATAAAATCCATCATCAGCTTTTCGAGTTTTTGCCCTTGCATTTGACCATGACCAACAACAGTGCGGACTCCAGGAACTAATCTGCGGATAATGGTTTCAACTTCATAGATATTCGCCACCCGGTTGTGAATAAAAAACACCTGACCTTCACGAGCCATTTCATATTGAATAGCATCTTTGATAATTTGCTCACTAAATCCATGCAGTTCAGTGGCTATTGGGTAACGGTTAGGTGGAGGTGTTTGTATGATTGATAAATCGCGGGCTCCCATCATCGAAAACTGAAGAGTTCGTGGGATGGGTGTAGCTGTGAGGGTTAGGGTATCGACATTTAACTTCATCTGCTTCAGTTTTTCCTTTACTGAAACCCCAAATTTCTGTTCCTCGTCAACAATCAATAGCCCCAGATCTTTAAATGCAACTTCCTTGCCAACTAATTTGTGAGTTCCAATAAGTATATCAACCTTGCCGGCTTTGGTGTCAGCAATTACCTGTTTTACATCAGCAGGTTTACGCAAACGGCTGATGTATTCGACCCGCGCAGGGAATTCAGCCAGACGATCAGAGAAGGTTTTGAAATGTTGAAGTGCCAGAATCGTTGTTGGAACCAGCACTGCTACCTGTTTGCTATCGGCTACCGCCTTAAATGCAGCGCGGATTGCAATTTCAGTCTTCCCGAAACCCACATCACCGCAAACAAGTCGGTCCATGGGGATTTCCTTTTCCATGTCCTCCTTTACAGCAATGGTCGATTTGAGTTGGTCGGGGGTATCTTCATAAATAAATGAAGCTTCAAGTTCAGTCTGTAGATAAGAGTCGGGAGAAAATGCAAAACCACGTTCCTGACGGCGAGCGGCATACAACTCGATGAGTTCTTTGGCAATGTCTTTAACCTTCAGCTTGGTGCGGTCTTTTAGCTTTTGCCATGCCCCGCTTCCCAGTTTGCTGATAGTAGGTTCGGTGCCTTCCTTGCCTTTGAATTTGGAGATGCGGTGCAGGTTTTGAATACTCACCAGAAGCACATCATTGTCGCGGTAGGTGAGCCTGATTGCCTCCTGAAGCTTACCATCGACCTCTGTTTTTACCAGACCGACAAATTTACCGATACCATGATCAATGTGCACTACGTAATCGCCCTGGTGAAGCTTATTAAGTTCTTTTAAAGAAATGCTATCGCGTTCAGCTTTTCGTGTTTTGATCTCGAAACGATGATAGCGTTCAAAAATCTGATGGTCAGTATAGCAGCAAATCTTCAGATCCCGGTCGATAAACCCTTCATGGAGGGTAAAGTTGATGGGTCGGAACTTGACGTCCAATCCTTTATCCTCAAAAATAGCCTGCAGGCGATCGGTTTGTGATACATTTCCTGAAAGAATATAATTGGTGAAGCCGAAGTTTTGATAGTCAATCAGATTTTCGGCCAGCATATCAAAGTTCTTGTGAAAGACAGGTTGGTGGGTTGTTTGAAAAGTCATTGCCTTGGAATGACTGAAGAAATGTTTCTGTCCAAACTCAGCACATGTAAATCGCTTGATATCTTTAGAAAAAGCTTCTCCTGAAAGCAGTTTGTCAAACCATACCTTGCGTTCCACTTCAGTTTCAGCCTTTTCGATTGTTTGTTTGAAATTGAATTCCATCTGATTGGTAATCAGTTGAATGTCATTCAGAAATAGCAATGTGTCGGCTGGAATAAAATCAAGGAAGCTGATGCGTTCCTCACCCTGCAAATCTTCATGAATATTGGGAATGATGCTGATGCTGGTTAAAGCTTCTTTAGAGATCTGATTGTCGATATCAAAACTGCGGATCGAATCCACTTCATCGCCAAAGAAATCTATGCGGTAAGGATCTTCATTCGAAAATGAATAAATATCTACAATACCACCTCGGATGGAGTATTGTCCGGGTTCGTATACGAAGTCAACACGTTCGAACCCATATTCAAACAATACCTCGTTGATGAATTCAAGGGACAATATATCCCCTTTCGACACTTGGAATGTATTGGCTGCAAGACCTTCACTGGAAATTACTTTCTCAACAAGCGCATCCGGATAAGTGACCACAATAAGCGGCTTGCCCTCTTTAAGCTTGTTGAGCACTTCGGTTCTAAGGATGATATTTTCCTGCTCGATGGCTTCATAATTGGCCGATCGTTTGTATGATGAAGGATAGAACAGAACTGGCATTTCGGTTGCCAGAGTAATGAGGTCGTCGTAAAAATAGGCCGCCTCTTCCTTATCGTTCAGGCAAATAACAAAAGTTTTCTGTATTTCTTCTGATAGCAAACAAACCAGAAGACTCCGAGAGGAGCCAACGAGTCCTAACAGATGAATCTTTTCACCCGGGGTATTCAATAACATGCGCAACTCGATGAGTAAATCATGTTTTCTGAAAAGCTTCCTAAATTCTTTACGCTCCAAAATCAAATTATTTGACTGCAAATGTAACCATTATTGAAGAAAAGTGTTCTGGTGATAATGAGGGTTTACATTTCCAGTAAATAAAAGGAATCCTTTATCATGATTAATTAGATTTATTGGAATATGTTTCGTAATTTTAATCATTATTTAAAATCCCTATTTTCTAAATTATCACCATGGGTAAAAATTCAGATAAGCATCATTCAAAACATGAAGGCCGTGAGCACAATCATGATGATTCAGAAATAATGGATCACCATAAGATTAAAGACGAAGATTATCTGGAAGAGCTTCGTAAGCTGGAGATTGAGTTGATCAAACTTCAGGAATGGGTGGTTGTTAAACAGCTTAAGGTGGTAGTTTTGTTTGAAGGACGTGATGCTGCAGGAAAAGGGGGAGTGATCAAACGAATTTCAGGCCCCCTCAATCCACGCACCTGCAGAATTGCAGCATTGGGAACTCCAACAGAAAAGGAAAAATCGGAGTGGTATTTTCAGCGATATGCAGCTCATCTGCCTTCTGCGGGTGAGATTGTTCTTTTTGACAGAAGCTGGTACAATCGCGCGGGAGTTGAACATGTGATGGGATTTTGCACCGACGAACAATACATTGAGTTCTTCGAAAGTTGTCCGGAATTTGAATTAATGCTTCAGCGTTCGGGTATCATTTTAATAAAATACTGGTTTTCAGTATCTGATGAAGAACAGGAGAAGCGATTTCAAGAGAGGATTAACAATCCAACCAAGAATTGGAAATTAAGCCCGATGGATTTACTCTCCCGTGAAAAATGGGTGGAATACTCTATGGCAAAGGACGAAATGTTCAAACAAACTGATACGAAACAATCACCCTGGTTTGTAGTTCCTTCGGACAATGAAAAGCTGGCACGCCTTAATTGCATCAGTCATTTGCTGAGCATGGTTCCATACGAGACGCTTCCACATGATCTCATTGTCCTTCCTCCCCGTAAAGAACATCCATCGTATATAAGGCCTCCGATTGCCAGTCAGAATTTTGTTCCAGACAGATATGGGTCTAAAGGATAATGGAGGTGCAAGTCGGACAAATAATAAAGCTGAAGCCGGTATATTACCCGGAGGTCTAAATAATAACATTGCTTCGATCTAAGCGTTAATCAACTGCATGGTACTCTTGGATGTCAAAATGCCAAAATGCCAAAATGTCAATTGGCATTTTGACATTTTGATATTTTGACATCCAAGATATTCCATTTATTAATAGATAGAGTTAATAAGTTCGGTTCTTCCCACTAATGCGTACCTGAAATAAATAGCGTAGTGAGTTTATAATCAAATAGTATCAGTAACTGGTTTGCACTATCATCAAGGGGGTAAAATCCAAAAAGCAAAAGAAAAATTGTCCCACCCGACCTGCTTCCCTTTTGCTGAACTCTTTGCAACGTTTGAAGCATTTGCAAAGTTTGCAAGTTTGCATTCTTACTCATATTCCATTTTCTCCCTTCTTAAAAGAAACAAACTCATTGAACCGAAAATCAAACTAAACTTGCAGCTTTGCAGCTTTGCAAATTTGCAAAGCTGCAAAGCTGCAAACGCTGCAAAATGGATTTGAATAAAAATTGCGATATGGAATATTTCAACCTCAAAATATTGGATCTTCACAATGTCAGGTACGCATTATTGGGATGAACCATAAGTTCATTGGGATGGGAGATTGACTTGTAGTCATAAAGCATTGTCATCATGCATGTAACCGTTTTTTAATGTGCATAAATGGAATTTCCAAAAGGCCTTCACTATCTTGACTGATAATATTTAACGCATCCCTACCTTAAGAATATAGCGGACTCTTTCTTTCGGACGGAACATTTGTGGCTTTCAAAAAACAAATTGCCCAAAATATTAAGTACATTTGATTATTATTTCATCAAACTATTATCGATGGCTCGTTTTATCAATGACCGGAAGCAATCTACCGGGAAAATGCCAGGCGCACTTATCTAC
>Ga0209123_1003461_pt1 | contig 11777 bp, 9 predicted proteins | sample BarGraIncu00431A_FD_184500 | JGI IMG/M metagenome (GOLD analysis project Ga0209123, IMG submission 184500) | Arctic peat soil microbial communities from Barrow, Alaska, USA - Barrow Graham LP Incubations 004-31A (SPAdes) (version 2) | ecosystem: Environmental > Terrestrial > Soil > Wetlands >...
AATTACTCGAATTTCATGTTATTTCAAAGGCGCCAACTTGCGGTAAAGCGTCTGGCGGCTGATGCCCAAGTTTCGCGCGGCTTGCGACATGTTGCCGCCGCTGCCGTCCAGCGCCTGACGGATTGCGGTGCGCGAGAGTTGATTCAGGTTCTGCGAGGGCTCGGCGGTCGCCGTGGACGACATCGCTGACAGCGTTTGAGGTGCAGCCGGTGCCGCCTGCGCCGTCAAATCATCTTGCAAATCATCTGACAAATGTGACCAGTCAATGCACGCTTCATGCGGATCCAGCATGGCGCTGGCGGTGCGCAACGCATTGACGTATTGGCGCACGTTGCCGGGCCAGGCGTAGGCGCTCAGGCGCGCCAGCAACTCCGGGGCGACGTGAATGCTGCGCTGCGGGTTCAGGTCGGCCAGCAAGCGCTGCGTCAACACAGCAAAATCCGTACGCTCACGCAGGGCCGGCAGTTGCACCGTCAATCCATTGATGCGGTAATACAAGTCACTGCGAAAGCGCCCCAGCTCAGTGGCTTCGCGCAGTTTGCAGTGCGTGGCGCAAATCAGGCAGAAGTCCACCGCCACCGCCGAACCACCACCCAGTGGGCTGACCTCGCGTTCTTGCAACACACGCAGCAGGCGTGCCTGCATGGCCAGCGGCATGTCGCCAACCTCATCCAGAAACAGCGTGCCGCCATGGGCTTCACGCAGGCGGCCGGGGCTGCCCTCGCGCCGTGCACCGGTAAACGCACCTGGCGCATAACCAAACAACTCGGCCTCAATCAGGTTCTCAGGCACGGCCGCACAATTGATCGCCACAAAAGGCTTGCCGCGACGCGGGCCGCTGTCATGCACGGCGCGGGCAAAGAGCTCTTTACCAACCCCTGATTCGCCTTGAATCAACAAAGGGATTGGCTTGTCCAGCACCCGGCGCACTTTGTCGGTGACACTGCGCCAGCGCACATCGCCGGTGTCGAGTTGCGTGAGCGCATCGTCAAGTTTCGGCATCGCGAGCGCTGGCGGGGCAATATGCAGCGCGCCCTGCGCGACCTGCACCAGCACATACAGTTCAGTGCCATCACACAGGCGAACCAGCCTGGGCTGATCGGGGCTGCGCAGGGGGCGTGAGAGCAAGTCACTCAGGCGAACGTCCATGGCATGGGTCAATTGCACCGCACCCAGGGCGCGTGTTGCGAGTTTCAAAAAAGCCAGTCCGTTGCGGTTGGCCCCAACGATCCAGCCGTCGTCCGACAGCGTCACAATGCCCTCGGCCACCGTGCCAATGCCCTCCCGCTGAGGATGCAAGTGCAGGCGCGTCTGGCACCGACTGGCATCGAGCATCAGGCTGTTTTCAATCATGCGCGCGGCCATGTTGACCAGCCCCAGCGTGTGCGGGTGACCGCTGCGCTGGTCGCCTGAAATATCCAGAATGCCCAGTAATTCACCGCGCGCCGACACAATGGGGGCGGCAGTGCAATTCAGGAAAGCATTGCGCTCAAAAAAATGTTCGGCCCCGTAGATTTCAACGCCCTCAAGCTCGGCCAGCGAGGTGCCAATGGCGTTGGTACCGCGGTGCTGTTCCAGCCATGATGCACCGCTGGTCAAGGCCACTCGCTGGGCCTTGTTCAAAAAATCAGGATGCCCCAAAGTGCGCATCAAAGTGCCGCGTTGGTCCGCCAAAATTACCATGCCTTCGCTGGCGCGCACCTGGTCAAACAAATAATCCATCACCGGGCGTGAATGCGCCAGCAGTTCATGGTTGCGCGTCAGTATTTGGCGCAAGTCGATGGCGTTGGCATGCTCAAAGTCCGCAAAGCGGTCCATGGGAGACAAACCTGCCGCCAGACTGCGCTGCCATGAACGCGCCAGGCGGGCATCAATGCCATCGGCCGGGCAGTCGCCATGCTCAATCAAACGCATGCGGGCTTGCCGCAAAACCGCGTCATGGAGTGTGGGTTGCACGTTGTCTCCTGCACAGAGCATGGTCTGTGATTTGTCGTTAGGGGTGAGCCTTATGGTACCGGGCGAAGCAATCGCAGGCGATATGAAGGGGCTTACATAGTGTCCCCTCAGTTGTCGCAAAATTTGACAACTGTTCCATATTACAACGATTGCATTGCCCCGGCATTTCGGCTGCCAAGGGCAAAGTCATTTGAAATCAAAGCGCCAACGGGTCGTTGCAGGGTTGGCACGCAACTTGATCGTGATAGAGGCCCGCAAGGGCGGTTTATGCGTTGTTTTCAAGAATCAGGAGGCACGATGATCAACGCAGATCCCGGCGACGCCGGAACCAAAATCGCTTTCAAGGCGCACTTCGACAACGACCAAAACCATTTTCAGGAGATTTCAACATGTCAACAACTTTTTTCATTCCCGCTGTCAACATCATGGGCGCAGGCTGTCTGCAGGAAGCCGTTCTGGCCATTCGCGGCTACGGCTTTCACAAGGCGCTCATCGTCACTGACACAGTCCTCAACAAGTTGGGAGTTGCCGGGCAAATCCAGTCGCTGCTGACAGCCCAAGAGATTGAGTCCGTGGTGTTTGATGGCGCCAAGCCCAACCCGACCGTTGGCAACGTGAAGGCGGGGCTGGCCCAGTTGAAGGAGCACCAGTGCGATTTCGTCATTTCTTTGGGCGGCGGCTCACCGCACGATTGCGCCAAGGGCATTGCCCTGTGTGCATCCAATGGCGGCGAAATTTCCGACTACGAAGGTGTGGACCGCTCGGCCAAGCCGCAGTTGCCACTGGTGTCGATCAACACCACGGCGGGTACAGCGGCCGAAATGACCCGTTTTTGCATCATCACCGATGAAGTGCGGCACATCAAAATGGCCATCGTTGACCGCAACGTCACGCCCCTCATGTCCGTCAACGACCCCAACCTGATGTTGGCCAAACCCAAGGGTCTCACGGCTGCCACAGGTATGGACGCCCTCACCCATGCCGTGGAAGCCTATGTATCCACCGCAGCCACCCCCATCACCGACGCCTGCGCCCTGAAGGCGGTAGAACTGATCTCTCGCAACCTGCGCACCGCTGTGGCACATGGCGACAACTTGCAGGCGCGGGAGCAAATGGCATACGCACAGTTCTTGGCCGGCATGGCCTTCAACAACGCCTCACTGGGCTACGTACACGCCATGTCACACCAACTTGGCGGTTTTTACGACCTCCCGCACGGTGTGTGCAATGCACTGCTGCTGCCGCATGTCGAAGCGTTCAATGCAGCCACCTCGGCCGAACGTCTGAGCGACGTCGCCCGTGCCATGGGCGTGTCAGTTGATGGCATGGATGCAGCCGCTGGCGCTCAAGCCTGTCTTACCGCGATCCGCAAACTGTCGGTGGACATCGGTATTCCTGCCAGCCTGAGCGAACTGGGCGTGAAGGAAAAAGACATTCCCTTGCTGACTGAGAACGCGCTCAAGGATGCCTGCGGCCTGACCAACCCGCGCAAAGCCAGCCACGCCGAAATCGAAGCTATCTTCCGGGGTGCAATGCATGCGCCGGTTGCTGTCGGCTAAGCCCAGAACAAGACCACTCGCGAAACCGGGGGCTACCTGACGTCACGCGTGGACACCGTCACGCGCGCTGCTGTTGGCGACAAGTTGCCGCTGTGGCCGCCGCTGGTTTCCAGCGCTTGGCACATCTGCTTTTAGTATCGCAACGATAGTAAGCCAAGCAAAGTCTGGCGGTATGAAATGGCGTGCATAGAGATTGATCACCGTGCTTGTCACAGAATTTGACAGGTGTCGCACATCGCCACACCAAACGCCGAACCCAGCAGGCACAGGTGTAGAAAAAATTTGTTTGAAATCAACGTATTGGCATGCTGCACCCGCGCTGGCACGCAACTTGAATACTGATAGAGCCCGCAAGGGCAATTTCATTCAATTTATTGCAAAAATCCAGGAGACACCATGATCTACGCAGCCCCCGGCCAAGCCGGCGCAAAAATCGCTTACAAGGCCCACTACGACAACTTTATTGGCGGCAAATACGTGGCCCCACTCAAGGGGGAATACTTTGACGTGATCACCCCGATCAGCGGCAAGGTCTATACCCAAGCCGCCCGCTCGGGTGCAGAGGACATTGAGCTGGCGCTTGATGCCGCTCACGCCGCCGCCGATGCCTGGGGCAAAACCTCGGTCACCGACCGCTCCAACATCCTGCTCAAAATTGCCGACCGCATTGACGCCAACCTGGAACTGTTGGCCTACGCCGAAACGGTTGACAACGGCAAGCCGATTCGCGAAACACTGGCCGCTGACATTCCGCTGTCATCCGATCACTTTCGCTACTTTGCCGGCTGCATCCGCGCGCAAGAAGGCGCATTGAGCGACATCAACGAATCCACCGTGGCCTACCATTACCACGAACCGCTCGGCGTGGTCGGGCAGATCATCCCCTGGAACTTTCCCATTCTGATGGCCGCCTGGAAGCTGGCTCCGGCCCTGGCCGCCGGCAACTGTGTGGTGCTCAAACCCGCGGAATCAACCCCGGTCAGCATTCTGATTTTGATGGAAGTCATTGGCGACCTGCTGCCCCCGGGCGTGCTCAACATCGTCAACGGCTATGGCCGTGAAGCCGGCATGCCGCTGGCCACCAGCAAGCGCATTGCCAAAATCGCTTTCACGGGCTCCACCAGCACCGGCCGCGTGATTGCCCAAGCCGCTGCCAACAACCTGATCCCGGCCTCGCTGGAACTCGGCGGCAAATCCCCCAACGTATTCTTTGCCGATGTCATGGACAAGGACGACGCCTTTCTGGACAAAGCCATCGAAGGCCTCGTGCTGTTTGCTTTCAACCAGGGCGAGGTTTGCACCTGCCCAAGCCGTGCGCTGATTCAGGAAAGCATTTACGACAAGTTCATGGAACGTGTGCTGCCCCGTGTCAAGGCCATCCGGCAAGGCAACCCGCTCGACACCGAAACCATGATCGGCGCACAAGCCTCACAAGTACAACTCACCAAAATTTTGTCCTACCTTGACATCGGCAAACAGGAAGGTGCGCAAGTGCTGACCGGCGGTGCGCAAGCGAACTTGAGCGGCGATCTGGCCGGTGGCTATTACGTGCAGCCCACGCTGCTCAAAGGCCACAACAAAATGCGTGTGTTCCAGGAAGAAATCTTTGGCCCGGTGCTGGCTGTGACCACTTTCAAAGATGAAGCTGATGCACTGGCGCTGGCCAACGACACGCTGTATGGTTTGGGCGCTGGCGTCTGGAGCCGCAACGGCAACGTCGCCTACCGCATGGGCCGCGCCATCAAGGCTGGCCGCGTCTGGACCAACTGCTACCACGACTACGCCGCCCACGCGGCCTTTGGTGGCTACAAAGAGTCCGGCATCGGCCGCGAAACCCACAAGATGATGCTGGACCACTACCAGCAGACCAAGAACCTGCTGGTGAGCTACAGCGAAAGCAAGCTGGGGTTCTTCTGATCTAAGCTTTTCGGCACATCCATCAAACCAAAGGGGCGGGTAACCGCCCCTTTTTCAATTTGGAGAATCACATGGTTGACAAAGAGGCTGAGATGGCGGAGTTACACAACTCTGATTTTTAAAGTCACTTCACCGCATTCGGAAAAAACAGTTGCTCGCCGCCAATTTTGTAGCTGGCAATCACATCCTGACCAGCGGGTGAAATAAGCCAGTCAATGAACTTCTGCCCGTCTGCCGCCTTCACATGCGGGTGCTTGGCGGGGTTGACCAGCATCACGCCGTATTGATTAAACAAACGTTTGTCACCTTCCACCAGCACCTTCAGGTCTCCCCGGTTCTTGAAGTTCAACCAGGTGCCACGGTCGGCCAACACGTAGGCGTTGCTGCTGGAGGCCATGTTCAGCGCCGGGCCCATGCCGCAGCCGCACGACTTGTAGCCGCTGCCCTGTTTGTCGGCCAGGTCGGCCATTTTCCAGAAACGCAGCTCAGCCGCGTGGGTGCCGCTCTTGTCGCCACGCGAGATGAACGGGCCATTGGCAGCCGAGAGCTTTTTGAGCGCTTCGACCACATCGTTACCTTTGACTTTGACGGGATCGCTGGCAGGGCCAACGACCACAAAGTCGTTGTACATCACCTCAAGGCGCTTGACGGCAAAGCCCTCAGCCACCACTTTTTCTTCGGCCACCTTGTCGTGCACGAACAGCACGTCAGCATCGCCCCGGCGGCCCATGTCGATGGCTTGGCCAGTGCCCAGCGCCACGACTTTCACGTCGATGCCGCTGGCCTTTTTGAACTCAGGCAGCAGGACGGAAAACAGACCGGATTGCTCGGTCGAGGTGGTGGATGCGATCACGATGGATGGCGTTTGAGCACTCACAGGCAAGCTCATGGACGCTATAAAAATAGTAGCTGTTAACGCTTTCTGCATGAGGGCTAGAGGCCCGAAACACTTAAAATATTTCACCGTTTTCATACCAGTTCTCCTTTGACAAATAAATGGGCCGCCGGGTACTGCTGTTGCAACAATGACCCGCCAAAAAAATCAGCTACCGGCAAGTCGGCCAGCACACGGCCATGCTCCAGGTAAATCACCCGGCTGGCCAGGCGTTTGACCTGGCCGAGGTTGTGGCTGGCAAAAATCAGCGTCATGGCATCCGGTCCGCTGGAAAATTCTTCAATCAGCGCCTCCACCTCGCGCTTGGCGTGCGGGTCCAGGCTGGCGGTAGGCTCGTCGAGCAGCAACACCTGCGGTCTCAAAGCCCAGGCCCTTGCCATGGCCACGCGCTGCTGCTGACCGCCGGAGAGCTGGCGCGCGTTGCGCTGGGCCAATTCGGTCAAGCCAACCCGGGCCAACGCCGCCAAGGCCAACACCTTGGCCTCGCCCCAGGGCATGCCGCGCAGCCACAGGCCCAGAGCGACATTGGCCTGCACCGTCAGGCGCATCAGGTGTGGTTTTTGAAACAACATGGCTTGTCGCCACGCCGTGTCACGCACAAACTGCCCCGATGTGGGCAGCGCCAAACCGTGCAACAGCTGCAACAGCGTGCTCTTGCCGCAGCCGTTGGCACCCACCAACGCCACCCGCTCACCGGGAGCAACAGTCAAGGTCACATCGGACAAAGCGCGCACCGGCGACGCGGCACGGCCAAAATGCACGCTCGCACCCGACAGCTCAAACACAGGCTGCAAACTCCGCACTTCACCGACACTGCCACTCATAGCGAGGCTCCGCGCGTGACAGCTACCGATTCACAGACCACCACCGGGGCTGCCAATTGACGGACGCTGGCAGCGTCATTCTCCGAGCGTTCGCGCCAGCGCCGCAGCAACGCAATCAACACGTTCAGCAGCAGCACAACGCTGAGCAAAATCAGCCCCAGGCCGAGCGCCAGCGGCAAATCCCCTTTACTGGTTTCCAGCGCGATGGCCGTCGTCATGACACGGGTAAAGCCATCAATATTGCCGCCCACAATCATCACCGCGCCCACTTCAGACACGGCCCGACCAAACGAGGCAATCACCACCGTGAGCAGCGCGTAGCGCTCGTCCCAGGCCAGCAGCAGACTCCGCATCAAGGGCCGCGCGCCAAGCGACTGCAATTGTTCGCCGTGCAAATTTTCAGCGTCTTCCACCGCCTGGCGTGTCAAAGCCGTCACCACCGGCAACACCAGCACGGCTTGCGCCATCACCATCGCCTTGAAGCTGAACAACCAGCCCAAATAGCCCAACGGCCCGGTCCGTGACAACAATAAATAAATCACCAGACCCACCACGACCGAAGGCACCGCCAGAAAAGTGTTCAGAAGCGTCAGCACCGCGCCACGCCCCGCAAAACGCGTCACACCCAGCCAGGCCCCCAAAATCAGCCCCAAGCCGCAGGCGATGGCGCAGGCCATGGCGCTCACAGACAGGGACCGGCCCACAATGGTGAGCAGGCCCGAGTCCAGGGAAGTGATGAGTTGCAGCGCGGAGGAGGCGCTGTCGGAGAAAGAAGACATAACTTGCGGTATCGTAGCCACCGATCCATTCACTGACGATATGAACTACCGTGCATAGGCTTCAATTCCACTACACCCTGTCCCGCGACAGCAGCCCGGCGCTGGTGCGCAACCCTTTGATTGATTTGCTGCGGGCGGTGAGCAGCCAAGGCTCCATCTCGGGCGGAGCCCGTGCGTTGGGCTTGAGCTACCGCCACGTCTGGGGCGAACTCAAGCGCTGGGAAAGCGAATTGGGCAACGAACTGGTGGTGTGGGAAAAAGGCCAATCGGCCCGCCTGACCGACTTTGGCAACAAACTGATGTGGGCCGAGCGCCAGGCGCAGGCCCGGCTGGCGCCGCAAATTGAAGCCCTGCGCGCCGAACTGGAGCGCAGCTACGCGCTGGCTTTTGACGACAGCGTGCATGTGGTCACGCTTTACGCCAGTCACGACGAAGCCATCTCTGCCCTGCGCGAGTACGCCTCACATCAGGAACCCGGCCGGCTGCATCTGGACATCCGCTTCACCGGCAGCGTCGATGCCATTCGAGCCCTGAATGAAGGCCGCTGTGTGATGGCGGGGTTTCACACCCTGCTGGACACTGGAAGAAAAACACTGACTGAGCGCATCTACAAACCCCTGCTGCAGCCGGGTCAGCACAAGGTCATCGGTTTTGCGCAGCGCACCCAGGGCCTGATGGTGGCCAAGGGCAATCCACTGAATCTACGCTCATTGCAAGATCTGGTCGAGCGACGCGCCCGCTTTGCCAACCGCTCGCTGGGCAGTGGGACGCGCGTGGTGTTGGACGAGTTGCTGACGCAAGCGGGCTTGCTGGCCGACGAAGTCGCGGGCTATGACCACACCGAGCCCTCGCACGCCGCGGTCGCACAGGCAGTGGCGTCTGGTCAACGCGACGCGGGGCTGGGCATTGCGGCCGCCGCACAGCAGGCCGGGCTGGACTTTGTGCCACTAGCCGACGAGCGCTACCACTTGGTGTGTCTGAAGTCGGCTCTGACGCAACCCGGTATCCAGAGCCTGCTCAAGCTGCTGCAAACACCCGCCTGGCAGGCCGCCATGACCCATATTCCCGGCTACGCAGCCACCCAAAGCGGCGAGGTACTCTCGATGCGCCGGGTCTTGCCGTGGTGGGAATTTGCGCGCAAAAAGAAGTGAATTCAAGTTGGCCACCTAGCGTTTACCCTAAGTAAAAAAACTGCATCCGTCAGCTATTTCTCAGCCACTGCAAGTTACGCTTAAAGGCTGAAGATTAGTTCATCTGAAATACTTTATCCAAGTCCTCTTTCAGAGGCTATTTTTCCCTTTCCACGGAGACCCCATGCAAGCACTCTTGAAATTTTCCAAAGCGGTCGATTGGCTCAACCGCCAGGTGGGCAAATATGTTATTTGGCTGATTCTGGCCTCCACCGTCGTCAGTGCCATCAACGCCATTGTGCGCAAGGCATTCAATGTCAGTTCCAACGCGTATCTTGAAGTGCAATGGTATCTTTTTGCCGCCACGTTCTTGCTATGTTCGGCCTACACGCTGCTCAACGGTGAGCACGTCAAGATTGACGTGCTTTACAGCCACTGGTCGAAGCGGGCACAAATGTGGATCGATGTGTTCGGTTTCACCTGTTTCCTGCTGCCCTTTTGCAGTGCCATCCTGTGGTTCGGCGTGCCTTTCTTTCTCAAGGGTTTTTACTCGGGCGAGGTGTCGTCGAACGCCGGTGGACTGATACGCTGGCCGGTGTACGCCATGATCCCGCTGGGCTTTGGCCTGTTGTTTTTGCAGGGTGTTTCCGAACTGATCAAGCGCCTGGCGTTCCTGATGGGCCTGATTGAAGATCCCACGCACAAGCAGGTCGAGAAGACCGCAGAAGAAGAACTGGCTGAGGCGATCCAAAAGCTGGCCGAAGAAAAAGCCGCCAAAGCCAACGCTGCCTGAGCCAGGAAACACACATGCAATTTCTAGCACAAAACATTGCCCCCATCATGTTTGCGGGGCTCATCATTTTCCTGCTGCTGGGTTTTCCGGTGGCGTTCAGCCTGGGCGCCTGCGGCCTGTTCTTTGGCTTTGTGGGCATCGAGTTGGGACTGCTGCCCGAAGCCCTGCTGCAGGCCCTGCCCTTGCGCCTGTTCGGCATCATGCAAAACGATACGCTGCTGGCGATTCCATTCTTCACGTTGATGGGTTTGATCCTGGAGCGCAGTGGCATGGCCGAGGATTTGCTCGACACCATTGGCCAGCTGTTTGGGACGATACGTGGCGGCTTGGCCTTTGCCGTGATCTTTGTTGGCGCTTTGCTGGCCGCGACCACCGGTGTTGTCGCTGCCTCCGTGATTTCAATGGGTTTGATCTCCTTGCCCATCATGTTGCGCTATGGCTATGACCGCCGGGTCGCCTCGGGCGTCATTGCAGCATCCGGTACGCTGGCACAAATCATTCCGCCGTCGCTGGTGCTGATCATTCTGGCTGACCAGTTGGGCCGCAGCGTCGGGGAAATGTACAAAGGCGCGTTCATCCCCGGCTTTGCCCTGACGGGGCTCTATATCGGCTACGTGGTACTCCTGACCTTCATCCGCCCGAACTGGGTGCCCGCCTTGCCGCCCGAGGCCCGCACGATCCGGGAAGACAACGGCAGCAGCGGTCTACGCTCCCTGCTGATTCTGACCATCATCACGACCGTAGCGGCAGTGTCTCTGGGACAAAACTACGCGCAGGTGTTGGGCTGGTTGAAAGGTGAGGCGGTGCTGAGCGTGGCCACCGATGAAACCATTGTGGTGTCGCTTTGCGCCGGCGTGATACTGGCCTTTGTCATCGCGCTGATCAACAAGGCGACCCACCTGGGCCTGCTCTCACGCATGGCCGAGCGCGTCACCTTTGTGCTGATCCCGCCGCTCCTGCTCATCTTTCTGGTGCTGGGAACGATTTTCCTGGGTGTGGCCACCCCAACCGAAGGTGGCGCCATGGGCGCCATGGGCGCTTTGATCATGGCCATGAGCCGGGGCCGTTTGAGCATAAAACTGCTTAAACAGGCATTGACCTCGACTGCCAAACTGTCGAGTTTTGTGGTGTTCATCCTGATCGGCTCCACCGTCTTCAGCCTGGTGTTCCAGGGTGTGGATGGCTCCAAATGGGTGGAACACTTGTTGACCTCCGTCCCCGGCGGACAGGTGGGCTTCCTGATTGTGGTCAATCTGCTGATTTTCTTCCTGGCATTTTTCCTGGACTTCTTTGAACTCTCGTTTATCGTCGTTCCCTTGCTGGCACCCGTGGCCGAAAAAATAGGCATCGACCTGATCTGGTTCGGCGTGCTGCTGGGCGTCAACATGCAGACCTCGTTCATGCACCCGCCATTTGGTTTCGCCCTGTTCTTCTTGCGCAGCGTGGCACCGGCCACGGCCTATACCGACAAGCTGACCAAGAAGCTGATTCAGCCGGTGACCACCATGCAAATTTACTGGGGTGCGATACCGTTTGTGATCATCCAGATCATCATGGTCGGCCTGATTATTGCGTTCCCCGGCATCGTCTCAAGCGGCCTCGACAAGAAGGCGGAGTACGACCTCGACAAGGTCCGGATAGAAATGGAAGCGACCATGCCGGACTCGATGGAACAGCAAGACCCGACTGCCGGCATGCCAGATGCAGCAGGTGGCGTAGCACCTGCCGAAAGCAGTGACCCCGCCGCAGACCCGCTCAAGGCGCTCCAGGACTCACTCAACAACAAGCCAGAGAAGAAAAACTGAAACTCCTGGGCCCTTCCCCCGGGCCCCCAATGGCAAGCATCCAATGCCGCTGCAAACGTCTGATTTGCAGCGGCATTTTCTTGACCGCTGGGTAGGCCAGCGCCGAGGCCCGATCAGCG
>Ga0209123_1003464_pt1 | contig 11763 bp, 11 predicted proteins | sample BarGraIncu00431A_FD_184500 | JGI IMG/M metagenome (GOLD analysis project Ga0209123, IMG submission 184500) | Arctic peat soil microbial communities from Barrow, Alaska, USA - Barrow Graham LP Incubations 004-31A (SPAdes) (version 2) | ecosystem: Environmental > Terrestrial > Soil > Wetlands >...
TTTACAATCATATATACATTTATTACTGTACAATATCTTAAGTAATGAAATACATCTACCATCTTGTGACCATGAATGACAAATTCCTGATGACGCTGCATTTCCTATTCCATCTTTTGTATTCTTTCTATTAGAACCACTTGAAGAACAAGAAGCATCATACTTTGCTGAATTCGATAATATCTCAAGTTTTCTCATTACGTCCATTATATCACCTCGCAAACGTTTGTTCTTATTTTATCATGTTTTATTCTAAATAAAAAGAGTTATTTATTGGAATTTTAATTTTCATATATTATAATATTTTTATCAAATACAATCCATCATCTAAAATACTTTGTTCACAACTAAACTTAACTCCCCCATCAATTAATTCAAAACAAACATCTCTAGTACTATTTATATCAAATAAACATTTTCCCTTGTCATCTAATGATTTTATTGCATCTTCATGAATTCCTTCTCTAATTAAACTCTCTTTAACATCTCTATTTAACAATTTTAAACCTCCATTAAATTATAATTCCTAATTAACAATAAATTATTATTGTATTCACTTATTGTACACTAAATTCATAGTTTATATATTATATATTGATAAGCTTTTTTAATCTTACTAAATATTAAAAGCCTGCAACCAATGTGGTTACAGGCTTTTGATGGTATGAGCGACAAGATTTATCAAACCGTTTATAATACTCGGCCCACTACCACCTAACTAATATATTCTAAAATTATTTATAGAATAATGCATATTAAACTACCATTACCCTCATTTATAATTCTTTGTAGCGTTTTTTGAATCTTGACTTGAACATCATCAGGCATTTTAAATAACTTATTTTGTAGGCCCTCTTTAACTAATACTTCTAAAGACTTGCCAAACATATTACTCTGCCAAATTTGTGATTTATCATTCTCAAATTGATCTAAAATTGATTTATAGAAATCTTCACTTTGCTTCTCAGTACCCATAATAGGGGATATTTCTGTTTGTATATCTGCCTTAATAAAGTGAAGAGACGGTGCTGATGCCTTTAATTTGACTCCATATCTTCCGCCATGTTGTACGATCTCAGGTTCTTCTAAGGTCATTTCTGAGAGCTGTGGTGCTACTAATCCATACCCTTTCTCCCTAACATCTTTTAATGCATCTGCAATTTTATCATATTCTACTTTAGCTCTCGAGAATTCTCCCATTAATGTTAATAAATCATTTTCACCTTTAATTTCACAATTACAGGTCTCACCTAGTATTTTATAAAATAATTCATGTTTAGGAACTATTTTAACTCTAGCAGTCCCTTCGCCCATATTTACTTCATCAAGATTTGCTGATTCTAAAAAATCAACTTCTTTAAAGCTTAGTAAAGATTTAGTTATATCTCGAACTTTAAAAATATCCTTGCACATATCTTTCAAAACCTTCATAAAGTTAACTTTAACCCAATGTTTAGAACTTAGGTTTTCTATCCATTCAGGCATATCTATGTTAATTTCCTTAACTGGAAATTCTTTAAGAATCCTTTGAAATATATTAGAGATATCCTCCTCATTCATATTTATAACATCCATAACTTGAACTGGAACATCATATTTTTCTTCTAATTCTCTTGCTAAAGCTGATGTTTCAGGGGCAGCTGCGTTACTAGAGTTTAATACCATTATGAAAGGTTTATTAATTGATTTAAGTTCATCAACTACCCTTCCTTCAGCTTCTAAGTATTCGCTTCTTTCTATTCCAGTAATAGAACCATCAGTTGTGATTAAAAGTCCAATAGTTGAGTGTTCATTAATTACTTTTTTTGTTCCGATTTCTGCTGCTTCTTCAAATGGAATTTCATGATCGTACCAAGGAGTATTAACCATTTTAGGAACGTCACCTTCTGCGTATCCAAGGGCCCCTTTAACAATATATCCAACACAATCAACCATTCTAACTTTAAACTTTGTACCACCTTCAAGTTCAATTTCAACTGCTTCATTTGGCACAAATTTAGGTTCAGTGGTATGAATTGATTTACCTGAACCACTTTGAGGAAGTTCATCTTTTGCTCTTTCTTTCTTATGTGGATTGTCTATGTTTGGAATTACCATAAGCTCCATAAATCTTTTTATGAATGTAGATTTTCCAGTCCTTACAGGCCCCACAACACCTACATAAATGTCTCCTTGTGTTCTCTCTGCTATATCTTTATATATATCAAAATTATCCAATATATACCTCCCACTACTTATTATTATCAATATAAATATACTTTAGAGTTCATGAAATTATTACTACTGATTAAAAATATATAAAAAAAATCCAATTTTTATTAATTTCTTAACAAAAATCGGATTTCTTTATAGTACTAATAAGTTAATTATATTTGTAAATTCATATAATTAAAACTCACTTTTTTTATTTCTTGACATTAATTCATATACTCCATATTTAGGATCTTTGCCTTCGAATAGTACTTTATACAGCACATCCGTTATAGGCATAGAAATTTGCTCTTTTTCTTTAAGTTCATAAAAAGCTCTTATAGCTTTTATACCCTCAACTACCATTCCTATTTCATTACAAGCTTTCTCCATAGGAACACCTTTTCCAATTAGAATACCAGCTTTTCTATTTCTACTGTGCATACTTGTACAAGTTACTATAAGATCACCCATACCCGTTAATCCATAAAATGTTTCACTTTTACCGCCAAGCCTAGTTCCTATTCTTATAATTTCATTCATACCTCGAGTCATAAGTGCAGCCTTAGCATTATCTCCATAGCCAATTCCATCAGATATTCCTGCAGCTAAAGCAATAATGTTTTTAACCGCTCCTCCTATCTCAACTCCAATAATGTCTTCATTAGTGTAAACTCTAAATTTACTAGTCATAAAAACATCCTGAACAATCATTGCATATTCCATTTTTTTAGATGTGACTACTACTGTTGTAGGTATATCTAAAGCAACTTCTTCTGCATGACTAGGACCTGAAAGTATTACAATTGGATTACTTGGAATTTCTTCTTCTATAACCTCTGAAATTCTTTTTAATGAACCCTCTTCGATTCCTTTTGCAATACTAACAATTATTTGATTTTGTTTTAAATATGGTTTTATCATCTTACTTATAGTCCTTATCGCATGTGATGGCACTGATAACACAATTATATCAGTACCACTTATAACCTTTTCTATGTCAATAAATGCTGTTATTCCAGAGGGTACTATAATGTTTGGTAAATATTTTATATTTTCTCTTTTTATGTTAATGTCATTAATAACACTTAGTTTTCTATCCCAGATATTAACGACAGTTCCTTTTTTCGCAAGCATTACAGATAGTGCAGTACCGAAACTACCTCCACCTAAAAAACAAACTTTCGACATTTTATACTTTCCTTTCTCTGAATATAAGTTTTATACCTGTTCCACTAAATTCAAAACTACTTCTCAATTGATTTTCTAAATATCTTTGATAAGAAAAATGTAGTAAATCTGGATTATTTACAAAGAATACAAAAGTAGGTGGTTTAGTATCTACTTGAGTACCGTAGAATATTTTAAGTCTCTTATTTGCTACAGTTCCAGGTTCTCTCATAAGTACTGCTTTATTAACAACTTCATTTAATATGCCTGTTGCAATTCTCTTTGAATAATTATCATAACATTCTTTTACTGTTGATAATACCTTATTTACTCTTTGACCTGTCTTTGCAGATATAAATAAATAAGGTGCATATGTCATGAAGTTTAAACCTGCTTGAATCCTCTGCTTAAACTCAAGCATAGTTTTAGTATCCTTTTCAATAAGATCCCATTTATTTACTATAACTAAAATAGCTTTTTTCATTTCATGTGCGTAACCTATAATTTTCTCATCTTGGTCACTTAATTCCTCTGTTGCTGTAAGTATAAGTATAACAACATCGGCTCTCTCAACAGCCGCTAGAGACCTAATAACACTATATCTTTCGATACCTTCTTCTACTTTACTTTTCCTTCTTATTCCAGCAGTATCTATAAGAATGAACTTTCCTTCAGCTGTTTCTATTTTACTATCTATAGCGTCTCTTGTAGTACCTGCTATGTCAGTTACTATGTTTCTTTCTTCTCCAAGCATCCTATTTATAAGTGATGATTTACCAACATTAGGCTTACCAACAACTGCAACTTGAATATATTCTGCATCTTCAGTATTTGAATAAACACTCTCAAAATGGACTACTACTTCGTCAAGCATATCTCCAAGTCCAAGACCCTGAGTTGCTGAAATAGCAATTGGTGTACCTATTCCTAAATTATAGAATTCAAAAACATTTGCTTCTAGTTGTAGATGATCTATTTTATTTACAACAAGCACAATTGGCTTTTTACTTTTTCTTAGCATTTGTGCGACTTCATAATCTGAACCTGTAAGTCCTTGCTTACCATCTACTATAAAAACTATAACATCTGCAGTTTCTATAGCTATTTGTGCCTGTCTTCTCATTTGAGCTAAAATGATATCTTGACTTTCAACTTCTATACCGCCAGTATCGATTATTGTAAAATTATGTCTAAGCCAATCTGCATCTGCATACACTCTGTCTCTTGTTACCCCTGGTGTATCTTCAACTATTGATATTCTCTTACCTGCTAATTTATTAAATAATGTAGATTTACCTACATTGGGTCTTCCTACTATTGCTACTATTGGTTTTGCCATTATTGTGCCTCCCGACTATTTTGGTTTATTATATTTATTAAATCTTCTCCTGAATAATCACATATTAAAACTTTTGTACTTAAGCTTTTTTCTAGATCACTTACTGTAATATTATCCAAGAAAATTTGTTTCTCGTTACTTCCTAGTTCATATCCACTTTTGAACATATTACTAGGAAGTATTAAATATTCACCGAGTTTTTCACCTGTCAGTTGCTTAATTATGTCATTTCCTGTTAAAAGACCTGCTACTGTAATAGTTTCACCAAAAAAAACATTTACTATCTCTTTCACATCAATATTTATTTTGTTATTACATGCAGTTATTTTCTCAGCTACCTTTAATATTTCTGTATAAGCTGAATGACCTGTTATAAATGTAAAACTCCCTTTATTATTAAGCTTTAGTTTTACTATATCTTTGTCAATAACGCTTCTAAGTAATCTTATCATACCAATGCCATCTTCTAGTTGAGAATAACCATCATAAAACTTCTCACCAGGAACATCAATATTAGCTACAACATAGAATTCATCAGACAATCTAATAAAAGGTGAATCTATTTCTCTAATATACTTCTCTTGTAATTCTTTAACACTCTCTATTTCTTCTGCTGCAGTCTTTTTATCATACAATGTTAAATTAAACAGGCCCTTTCTAAACTTTGTTACTCCAACTGGTACAACCGCTAGATTTTCAATGCTCGGATAAAGCTTATATAAATCTTCAATAGTTTTTATAAGCTCTATCCCATTATTAATACCAGGGCATGCCACAACCTGACAATTAATTTTAATATCAGCTTTTGCTAGCCGTTTTAACCTATCATACACGTTTCCAGCAAATTTATTGTTTAGCATTATCTTTCTAAGTTCAACATCGGTAGTATGTACTGATACATTAATAGGGCTTATCTTATATCTAATAATTCTATCAATGTCCTCTTCTTTCATATTTGTTAATGTTACAAAATTACCTTGAAAAAATGATAATCTTGAATCATCATCTTTGAAATATAAAGTATCTCTCATTCCGCCAGGCAATTGATCAATAAAACAGAATATACATTTATTATGACAGCTCTTTGGCTTATCCAAAATGGCATCAACAAATTGGATTCCTAAATCTTCATCATAATCTTTTTCAAATTCAATTTCAATAATCTCGCCATCTACCTTTTCAATTTCAATAATAAGAAGCTCATCTGTAATTAAAAATTTGTAATCTATAATGTCTATTACCTTATTGCCATTTATACTAATTAATCTATCTCCTACTTCAAGCTCAATTTCTTCTGCAATACTCCCTGGAAGTATCTTCGCTATTTGGTTTTTCATTTTAACCTCCTGTTTTACAATAACCTTTTAAATAAAAAGGTTTTATGAGGAATTAGAATTACTATATTAAGACTAAATGTGCTCTTAACATAATAAGAAATTAGTTATACAATAAATTATAGCATTCCATTAAGTTATATTACATGAATTAAATACCTAAGTCAACGATATTTGTCTTTAAATGAAGAGAAACAGCATATTTCACTTATATTCAGGTTTTTTCGACACTTTAAAGTAAATAATTCAAATTGTACTATAATTTAATACAGAATAAAAATACCTCCTAAGAAGGAGGTATTAAAATGCTTCTATGCAATATTTTCTTATGATTTTCTCGCCATCTTCACTTTTAAAATACTGAAAAAGATTTTTTAAACTCTCTTCTTTTTTCTCTGAATAATAGATTTTTATAGGAAATCTCAAAAAGTAAAGATTATTTTTTAAATTTGAGTTAGTAATTTCAATACCACTTAATTTTAATAACTTACTTTCTTTATTATACCATTGTCCTGGTATAAAACCTATAGAATTTTTATTGTGAGCAATAAAAGTTTTCATCTCTTCCATATTTGATACATATTGAGTGCTTTTGCTCATTTGTTCTTTCACAGGATTATCCTTTATTTTTAAATTGAATTCTTGCTGAACTGAATTTAATTTATCTTTAAAAGCAACTGGTACTATTGGCTTTAATAAACCATTTAAGCTTTTCCAATTTTCTGTTTTTCCATTGTAAATCTTTCTTAATTGTTGAATTGCCACATCACTTATATTATTACTAGGATTAACAATAATTCCTACACCATCATACGCTAACATTTCAGCCTTAATTTTCTTATTACTTGGTTGAACATATCCTATCAATATATCAACATCAGAATTATATAATTTATTAAATGCACTTTCTCTATCTTCGCATTTAACAGTTAGTACATCTTCATTATTTGAATTATAATCACGCACTAAGTCACTTACCATTGGAAATACAGTATCTTCACAAATTAGGTTAATGACTTTTGTTTGCTTAACTTTGGTTCCTGAATCTTTTTTACATCCTGTACTTAGAATAATCAAACTAATACAAAAAATTATAAAAAAAACTTTGAATTTTTGATTTTTCATAATCACTACTCCACTATAATATTTTAAATATATTACTAATTCTTTATATTATAGTTTTTGTAGTTTCTTTGAAAACTATTCGTTAAAATTCACTTTTTATCTTAAAATTATTCATTTAAATTAACTTTCTCACCCGTAACTAAATAAATTGTCCATTCACATATGTTTGTTGTATGGTCAGCAATTCTTTCTAACCATTTACAAATAAATAAAAATTGAGTAGCTTGATTTACAGTCTTTTGATTTTCAAACATTATGTTTAAAAGTTCACCAAATACTTCCTTATAAATATCATCTACTTCATCATCTCGTTTGCATACAGCATATGCCTTTTCAATATCACCTGATACATATGCATCCAAAGAATCCTTTATCATACTTACTACAATCTCTGACATTCTAGGTATATCTACAAGTTGTTTTATATATTTTTCGTCTTTTAATCTTACTGTAATTTTAGCAACATCAACAGCGTAATCTGCCATCCTCTCAAGATCCGTTACTATTTTTGTTGTGGTGAAAATATTTCTTAAATCTATTGCTAATGGCTGCTGCATTGCGATTAATCGTATTGCCTTGTCTTCTATTTCTCTCTCCATAACATCAACGATATCATCATCTTCCATTATTTTTTTAGCTTTATCAATGTTTTGAGTAACTAAGGCATCTACGCAATCATGAATTTGTTTTTCTACTATACTTCCCATTCTAATTAAATCATTATGGAGCTCTTGAAGATTAGCTTCAAATACTCTTCTTGCCATATTATCACCTTCCTTATTAAATTTTAGCCAAATCTTCCTGTAATATAATCTTCTGTTCTTTTATCTTTTGGTTTGTAAAATATCTCCTCTGTTTTCCCACTTTCAACTATTTCACCATTTAAGAAAAATGCTGTAAAATCAGAAATTCTACCCGCTTGTTGCATATTATGTGTAACAATTATAACTGTATACTTTTTTTTAAGAACATCCATTAACTCTTCAATCTTTAAAGTTGAAATGGGATCTAATGCTGAAGTTGGTTCATCCATAAGTAGAACCTCAGGTTCTACAGCCAAAGTTCTTGCAATACATAGACGTTGCTGTTGTCCACCAGATAATCCTAATGCACTCTTTTTGAGTCTATCCTTTACTTCGTCCCAAAGTACAGCTCCCTTAAGACTTTTTTCTACAATTTCATCAAGCAACTTCTTATTCTTTATCCCATGAATTCTGGGACCATAAGCAATGTTTTCATATATTGACATAGGAAAGGGGTTTGCCTTTTGAAATACCATTCCAACTTTTTTCCTTAAATCAATAACATCATAATCTTGACTGTATATATTTTCGTTTTCATATAATACTTCTCCATCTATTTTAACCGAATCTATTAAATCATTCATTCTATTAATAGTACGTAAAAACGTTGATTTACCACAACCTGATGGTCCTATAAGTGCAGTAACCGAATTTTTCTCTATATCAATATTTACATTTTTTAATGCTTGCGTATTTCCATAATATAGATTTAAATTCTTCGCTATAACTATTCCCATATTGTTACCTCCTTATTTACTTCCTGCATGAGATTCATATAATTTTTTACCAATTATTCTTGCAGACACATTGAATATAAGCACCGCTATTATAAGCACGGCAGAAGCTCCATTAGCTATTTTAGTAGCATCAGGTATCGTTCCTTCAGAATTAATTTTCCATATATATACAGCCAAGGTTTCAGCAGGCCTAAATAAACTATAAGCTGAATCCTTATTGTTTACTGCAAAATTAGCAAAATCCACTGATGGTGCACTCATACCTGCAGTATATAATAAAGCTGCTGCTTCTCCAAATATTCTACCTGCTGCTAGTATAACACCAGTTAAAATTTGAGGCATTGCAGATGGCAATACAACATTTTTAATAGTCTGCCACCTAGTAGCACCTAATCCTAAACTTGCTTCTTTAACACCTTCTGACGCAGTTTTTACAGCATTTTCACAAACTCTAGTAAGTCCTGGTAAATTTATTATAGTTATGGCTAAAGCTCCAGCAAAAAGAGAATATCCCCATCCTGTCATTGTAACAAAAACTAAAAGTCCAAATAAGCCAACAACAATAGATGGTAATGATGCCATAGTTTCAATGCATAATCTAATAATATTTAATAACTTTCCTTTTTTTGCGTATTCAGCTAAATATATTCCAGCTCCCACTCCTAATGGTACTGTAATTACAAGTGTTACTATAAGCAAACTTAATGAATTATATAATTGAGGACCAATTCCTCCACCAGCTTCACCAATTTTAGGTTCACCCAATAAAAACTTTAAATTTAATGACTCTCGTCCATTATATATTATATACCCAATTAGGCTTACTAATAAAAGAATTACTAAAGAAGAAACTATATACAAAACTATTGTTGCAATTTTATCCTTAACTTTAGCACTCATTACTGCTCACCTCTTTTCCCAATTTTTCTAATGATAATTATAAATATAAATGATATTATTAACAATAGTAATGATATTGACCATAATGCATCATTCCAGCCTGTACCATCCATTGTATTTGCCATATCCATAGTAAGTATACTTGTTAATGTAGTTGTTGTTCCAAGTAACCCCTTTGGAAAGGTAATTGAGTTTCCTATAACCATTTGCACTGCAAGTGCCTCTCCAAATGCTCTTGAGACTCCCAGTACAATACTTGTAAGTATTCCACTTTTAGCTGCTGGAATAATCACTTTAATTATAGTTTGCCACCGTGTTGCACCAAGCCCATAAGATGCTTCTACATAATCTTTTGGTATGGTTCTTATAGCATCAGATGAAATGCTTGTTATTGTTGGTAAAATCATTACACTGATAACGAGTACTCCTGCAAGTAAACTAAATCCTATTCCTCCAAAGAAGATCTTAATAAAAGGAACTAATACACTTACACCTATCCAACCATAAACAACAGATGGGATTCCAACAAATAACTCCACGGCAGGTTGAAGAACTTTAGAACCTATTTTTGGTGAAATCAAATTCATAAATACAGCTAGTGCTACCCCTACTGGTGCACTTACAATCACAGCAAGAAAAGATACTATTGTAGAACCAAAAATAAATATTAAAGTTCCAAATTGAGGAATCGAAGATTCTCCACTACCCTCGGGGTCCCAATTTCCTGAAAATATAAAATGAAATATTGAATATCCATGTTTAATGAATGTATTTAAGCCTTTAGTAGTTAAAAATATTATTATTGAAAAAGTAAGAATTACTATAACCGCGCCACAAAACGTTGCAAACGCACGCCCAAAGTATTCATTTTTAAGTTTTAAATATATTGCTTTCATATCATTTTTTTTCATAATATTTTACCTCAAAAAATTATTTTAATGAAAAATAAAGGTTGGTTTTAGCCAACCTTAATTAACATTAATCTCTTTTAACTTTCATATCAGCCATTGGAATATACCCTAATTTTTTTATCGATGCATGCATTTCAGAACTTGTCATAAAAGTTAAATATGATTTTGCTATTCCAGTAGGTTCACCCTTAGTATACATATGTTCATATGACCATATTTTATATTTATCTGTACTTATATTTGCTGTATTAGCTTCAACACCATCAATTTTTAATACATTTAAACCTTCTTTATTGGTTGCATCAGCGAAAGCGGATAACGCTAAGTAACTTATTGCTCCGTCTGTTTGTTTAACTGTTTTCATTACAGCTCCACTTGAATCTGAAGTTAAACCAGTTGCTTCTTCTTTTTTATCTAATCCAAATTCTTTAAACGTTGCTCTAGTACCTGAAGACTTTGGTCTATTTATAATAGTAACTTTGATATCAGCTCCGCCAACTTCTTTCCAGTTTTTTATTTTTCCTGTAAATACATCTATTAATTGCTTTTTTGTTAATGATTCAACTTTAACTTTTGGATTTGTTACTGCTGCAAACCCTATAACACACACCTTAGTATCTGTTAATGCAGCTGCATCAATACCTGCTTTATCTTTTGCATATATATCTGAATTCCCGATTTCTACACTACCTTCTCCTACTTGCTTAAGTCCAGTACCGCTTCCACCACCTTGGACATTTACAGTTGCGTCTGTATTTTTAACCTTGAAATTTTTAGCACCAAGTTCTGCTAAAGGCTGAAGTGCAGTTGATCCAGCAGCAGTTATTGAACCTGATTTTGCAGATGATTTAGGAGCAGTTTTACTTCCACACCCAGTGAAAAATCCTGCTGTCATTGCAACTGTTAGTGCAGCGACCATTAATTTCATATATTTTCTTTTCATTAATATTTCCCCCATTCAATTTATATCGTCTTATTAACTATTCATTACTATTATAATAATATACCCACAAAGTTAACTTTGTATTATGCTAAAGTTAACATTAGTTTAGTAATGTTAAGTAAAATTTACATTGGACAAAATAAAGCTACCACATTAATATGTGATAGCCTAATTTTTACTCAGTATATGGAATTTCTACTATAAATTTACTTCCAACTTCTAATTTACTCTCTACATATATTTTTCCATTAAATTCTAGTACTATATGTTTAACAATTGCAAGACCAAGACCTGTTCCACCTTTGGATCTA
>Ga0209123_1003465_pt1 | contig 11762 bp, 9 predicted proteins | sample BarGraIncu00431A_FD_184500 | JGI IMG/M metagenome (GOLD analysis project Ga0209123, IMG submission 184500) | Arctic peat soil microbial communities from Barrow, Alaska, USA - Barrow Graham LP Incubations 004-31A (SPAdes) (version 2) | ecosystem: Environmental > Terrestrial > Soil > Wetlands >...
AAGCCACTATTGACCTGGGTGCGGTCTGGCACATGACCCAGCACCAACCGCACGTAGAGCGCTGCGAGGGTCCAGGTTTTGCCGGTGCCGGCTGAGGCCTCAATCACATGCAAGCCCTTGAGCGGCATCGTCAAGGGATCCAGCTTTTTCAGCGCAGGGGTGCCAAGCACTTGTTTCGCTGCGAGGTCAGTCATGCTGCAACTCCTGCGTATTTGACCAGTTGGACATGCTGGGCCATATCGCCATACAGTTCCATTGCCCATCCGGGCATCTCAAGTTCGATCTCGTCGTAACACTCAAAGGCGCGCGTCAGGTAGGCCGACTCAGTGCGTTCACCTGCGTAGTGGCCGCCATCAAATGCGGTTTGTGCGGCTTCATGCGGGTCTTTGGGTTCCTTGTCGGGGTTATCTGCGGCCAATCGCTCGGCCTGCCTTTGAGCCTGCAGGTAAACCCAGGCGGTTTTGCACGCCACAGGCAGCGGTCGCTCCCAGGCCGCCCGGTAAACCTTGACCAGACGTCCCAAAATGTCCAGGGCTTCGTCCTGATTCAGGGGATTGAAGACCACCTGCCCATCCAACCCCAGTTGCACGCTGGTCACCGGCATGCCGCTGGCACAGGCCACCAGGTGATGCACCCACAAGCTGGTAACGACATGGCCGCGCGCGGTTTGGGCGTCTTTTTCTCCTTCGAGTACAGCGCCGACACGCTGATTGAGCTGCAGCCAGTCCGCTTGGCCGCTGACTTGCGAGGTGGTTTCAGACTCTGGTGTTTCGCGGCACCACAGTCCCGACAGGGTTCCCGAAATCGCCATACCGGCCACATTGAGGGCAATGGATTGCGCTGGCAGGGCATGCGGATAGTGCTGCATCCACTGCGTTTTCCGGTCCAGCACGACTTGTGTTTTCTCTTGCAGTTGCGCCGCCAACCGGGTGCCAAAGGCGGCCATGGGCAGTCGGCCTGAAAGATGGAGTTTTTCAAGGGCGGCCAGAATCTCGCTGGCGTCAAGGAGATCCTGACCGGCCTGGTATTGCTCCAGACCATTGAGCGAGAACGGCTCTTCCAACTGCTCCAGTTCCGCCAGCGTATCCAGGCGCACCTGCAAACGCGCCCTGAAAAACACCTCCACCGGATGGCGTACCAACTGTCGCAGGTCGGCCAGCGTCAGGGAGGTGGGCGCGGTCACCATGGTGAAACTTACCCTTGGCTCGTTGTCGCTGCTCGCAAGCCGGTCATTTGCACTTTGGCTTTCATGCACCCGTGCCCAGTCGCTGTCGTAAGTCTGAAATGCAGTGCTTTGCAAAAAATAGGATTCTGAGAACGGTTGCAGCGGCTGCTTTTCCGGCTCCAGAGCAGGCGTCCAACCGGCATGCAGGTATTCGATCAGCTGGGCCACCAGCACCGACGGTGGCTGCTCGCTGTTGTCGGTGGCGCGGTGGCCTTGCCAACTGATGTACAGCTTTTGCCGTGCCGACAAAATGGCTTCGAGAAACAGGTAGCGGTCGTCCTCGCGGCGGGAGCGGTCCCCGGCCCGCCAGCTTTGTGCCATCAGATCAAAGTCTCGGGGCGCTTTTTGTCTTGGGTAATCGCCATCGTTCATGCCTAGCAGACAAATCGCCTTGAAGGGGATTGAGCGCATCGGCATCAGGGTGCCAAATTGCACACCGCCGCCAAAAAAGCGTTGATGCAGGCTCGGCTCTTCAATCTGGGACAACCAATGCTCACGCACCACGTCCAGCGGCAATGGCGTGTCCAGGCGGGCGTCAGCGCAAGCCTGCAGCCAAACTTCCAGCGGTGACAGGCAACGCTGGATAAGGCGATCTTCGGCGTCATCACTGGCCAAGAAGAAGCGCTCGACAATGCCAACCAGGGTGTGACCCCATTGCTCGGGGGTCTTGTCGCCATTCAATTCCTGCAGGGTCTTGTTGATCGCCTCGACCCAGTCAAGCAGAGCACTGATCAGCGCGGCATCCAGGCCACCCAGGGCCGCTTGGGGCAAGGTGGCGCCCCAAGGCGCACCGGCGCCAACAGCGTAACCCAGCAACAGACGGCGCAAGCCGAAGGCCCAGGTGTTCTGGTCCAGACCCGCCACACCGTCAGGCACACCCCATGCCATGCGGTGGGTGGCATCCAAACCCCAGCGAACCCCGGCCAGGGTGAGCCAGTTTTGTAGTTGCGCCACATCAACCTCGCTGACGCAGAAGCGCTTGCGCACCGCAGACACTTCAAACAGGCTGAGCCAGTCAGCCAGCGACACCCGCGCCCTCGGCAATGACAACAATTGATCAAGCGCCTGTACCAAGGGGGACTGACGCGGTGTGGTATCTGCCACTGAATAGGGAATATGCCGGGACTGCCCGGCTGTAAATCGGCCAAAGACAGCCTGAATGTGCGGTGCAAACGCCGCCATGTCGGGCACCATGACCATCACATCACGCGGCTGCAGCGCCGCATCGGCGTCGAACCAGGCCAGCAGTCGATCATGCAAAGCCTCGACTTCACGCTGTGCGGAATGGGTGGTGATGAGGGTGATGGACGCATCGATCGGCAACGCCAACGGGCTGGTTGGTAAAGGCTGCAGATTCAAAATGGCCGATTGCATCTGATTCAACTGCGAAGGGTTGTCCTGACCTTCTGCGGGGTCCACAAAAACATCCACCCGGATGAGCCGCTGCTGGTAATTCTCGACACGGTCAAAGTCATCGAGCAGATGCAGGTAGTCACGCCCCTGCTTGCCCCATGAGGCCAACAAGGGATGGGTGGCGGTGTGCAATGACGCCGTATCCACAGCGCTCAAACTCAGGGGTTTGACGGTCTGCCGGCGGCGCACCTGCTGGCGTAATTGGTCGTGGCCTTCAACGATGTCACCCCAATAATGTTGACACGGGTTTTGCACCAGCATCAGCACTTGACAGACTTGGCCCAACTCAGCGAGCGCCTCCACCGTTTGCATGGGCAAGGAGGATATGCCAAACACCACCAGGCGGGGCGGCAGGCCTGCAGGGCGCTGGCCCGTGGCCTTGCTTTGCGCGACCCGCACTTTAAGAGCCGCCATGAACTTGGCGTGAACACTGGCGCGGGAGGAATCAGCCAACGCTTCGCCCACATCCGCACGGATATCACGCCACAGCTGGGCTTGCCAGGCGTGGATTTCTTCCAGCGCGGTTGCCTGGCCATCGTGCGCGCGCAAAATATCTTGTCCGGCCTCACCCACCGCCCAATCACCGAGCCAGTCAGCCCGGTAACTCTGGTAGCCGTCCAGCACATCGGCCACTTGCTGGGCCAGCTGGTAGAGCTTGCGCCCATCGGTGTTGCCACTCAGGTATCGCTCCAGCGGGGCATAGACCGGGTTGCTGGCCGCCAGCCCAGGCAGGAGCCGCACCAGACGCCATACCAGGCTGCTTTTGTCAAACGGCATGTGCTGCGGCACGGCGTCCGCACCCAGCACCTTGCGGTAGATTTGCCACAGGTAGCCACTGGGCAACTCCAGCGTGGTGGCAGCGCAAATACCTAGGGCGGCATCGTCGGCCAGCGCCATCTCCAGCCAATGCTTCATGCCATTGCTTTGAACCAGAATCACCTCGGGCACCAGCGGCGGCAAAGGCTGCGATTGAACAAATTGGGTCAGCAGGTCGCGCAGGTCTTCCAGGCGGTTGCCGTGCAAGACCATGAATCCGGGGGTGTGCGTTGCGCCGGGCGCCGGGTCTTTATGTGTTGTCATCAGGCTTGCGGTGGTGTGTCAGTGGTGGCTGTGACGCTTTGCAGGAACAGATCAAACAGCGGCTCGATCTTGGGCAAGGCAGCATTGAGCCGGTGGTCGCCATCGAGCAGATGCAAGTCACAGCGATGGCGCTGTGCAAACTCAATGCTGTTGCCCGGGGGCACGATGCCATCGCGCCAACCATGCACCAGCAGGGTGGCCCTGGCACGCGGCACGGGATTCTGTTGGGCATATCCAGGCAGATAAAAGGCCGGGGCCATCAGAAAAAGACCGTCCAGAACCAGCTGTTGACTGGCCACGGTGGACACGTAGCCGCCCATGCTGGAGCCCACCAGAACCAGTTGACGGTGTTCCGGCAGCGGGGTCGCCAGCAGCTGGGCCACCCGCCGATCCGCTTCACCCGGTGCGTTCTGGTCATGGACTATTCCCGCAGGATGCTCGCGATAGTTCACGGAAATCACCTGAGCGCCGTGACGCTCGGCCACCTTCATCAGGGCAAGAATCTTGGACCCCAACGGCCCGGACTCTTTGCCGTGCGAAAAAACAACCAGCAGGTTTTGCATGCGAAGACCCTCCCCCATTTATTTGTAACTATGTGCCCCGATCATGCACCGGGAATGCCCCGTTCCAAGGCGCACGTTCAACTCAGCGCTTCGGTTTTTGAAGCGCGAGTTGTTCCGCCAGCAGCCTGATTTCTTTTGCCATCGCCAGCTTTTGCAGCCACGAAGCGGGAATCCCGGACTCACCGTAAAAAGCCCCGGCCAGTTGACCTGCGACGGCGGCCGTGGTGTCGGCGTCATCGCCTAAATTGGCGGCCAGCAGCACACAGTCCTGAAAATTGTTGGTCCGCCAGAAACACCAGAAGGCGGACTCCAGGCTCTCCACCACATATCCCGATCCCTGGATATCAGCCTCAGATTTGGCTTTGTACTGACCTGCAGCGATCAACATCAATGAATCCGACATCGGCATCACTTGCAGGGACGGTGCCAACACGTCTTCTTTCGGCCTGCCCTGCAAAGCCCGGATCAGCGCTTCGGCCAACAGGTGGCAAGCGCCCAGGCATTCGGGCGCCCGGTGTGTTGTCTTCGATTGCGCAGCGCTCATCTGAATGGCCAGTTCCGGGGTATCGAGGTAATGGATCGGAACCGGCGCCAATCGCATGATCGAGCCGTTTCCTGCGCTGTCCGACTTGGAACACCCCGCCGCAGGATTGCCGGTGCGCCGGTAACGCTCCAATGCTGACGAAGTTGCCATGCCAATATCAAAACACTTGTCCGTGCTGGACATGTAGCCTTCGTCATGCCACTGCAGGTAGCGGTCCATCTGGTCATGTGCGTCAAACCCGTGTTCGACAAGGCTGGCCGCGAGGCACAAGGCCATGCTGGTGTCGTCCGTCCATTGACCCGGGAGCAGATTGAATGGACCGCCACCGATCATGTCGGTCAACGGCGTGAAGGAACCACGCGGCTTGAACTCGACCGTTGTCCCAATGGCGTCGCCCACGGCCAGACCCAACAAGGCGCCACGGGCGCGATTGAGCCTGGTCTCGATGGTTTGCTGCATTAGCAAGGTTGATTCACTCATCGTCATCAATTGAGTAGGACATGTCAGATCCGCCATCCGACTCATAGCCATCTGACGCAAAAGTAATACCGACCCAGTCCCAACCACCTTCGCCCAACCAGTCCTCATAGGTTTCGTCCGTGACGTCGCTGTTTATCCCCATCGTAAAGCGCAAGGAGTAGGTGATGGAAAGTCGTCCATCCTCTACAGCCATCGACACGGTCGAATTTTCAGCACTGAACACAAGATCCGGCTCGGGCAAATCGTCAAAAATGTCATCGGATACAACGTTGACTTCAAGCTCCAATGGCGAGATTGCATCCAGTGCCTGCGCATTCAATTTCTCTGCGTCCTGCTGGTTGGTGCTCTTTTTGGCTTGTTTTAGAAGCTCAATGGCCTTCATGACTCTGGCTCGATCAGGGTCGTCTTTTGACATCTGCTTCGGATTGAAGCAGAGATCACTAATTGAATACTCAAGAGAAATTTTCTTACTCATGGGGTCCCTCAAACGTCTTCCGGTTCTGTTTTTCCTGGTGGCAATATAAAGCTGTATTCAGGATCCACCTGCTCCAGTCCCTTCTCAACACATCTGGCGAACTGTCGGCATCCGCGGATAAAGGTTTCCCGCAGCAACCCATCCCGGTAAATGAGAACGTAATCCAGGCAGAGGCGATCATCTTGGGCGTACGCGGTAATCATGAAATTTTTCATGTTGAGTTCATTGCAAAGCTCCAGTCGTTGCATATGCGTGGCCGACTTCTTGAAATTGGTGTGGGTCTTAAAACTCACAAAGCCAGATCCCTTGTGGATGCGGACCCAAAACGGAAACAAACCATCTTCCGTGACATAGATGCTCTCATCGTCGTCCAGGACATGCTGAATCACGGCGCGTTCAAGTTCCACGGCGAGGTTGACCGCAGTCACCTCTTTTTCTTCAATCAACATACTCATTTTTACTCCTTCACTATCTGTCGAAAACCTGGGCATTTATTGGTACCAAAGAGACACCTGCTCATCGTCTTGAGACACCTCTGTAGAGCAACACAAAAATCAGGGTCACAAAGAAGAACAGCAAGAAGTTGGGCTGCTTGATCCAGGTTGGCGCATCTGACGAAACCATGGACGGCGCATAGCGGCACCATAGCAACCACAGTCCGTAATAGATAAAACCGAAAATGACAAATGAAATCAGTGCAATAAGCATTTGGAAACTTTCTGCTTTTAGTTAATCAATATAAATAACCTGTTGAATTTTTGAGCGATCATCACGTTCGACAGAAATTCTCTTTGGTTTTAGTTTGGGGAAGAACCTTTTAGTATTGCAGCCTGCATCCGGTTTCTTTTTGGTATTCAAAGGGGTATCGTATTCCCGACCATCGATAGCGATATAAATACACAGCATCCATTCAAAATAGGGCAAAGTCGCCAAAAACAGACGCCGATGCCCAAGATTGTTAATTGTGTATTTAGACAAGACATGAAGTTTTTGCAATCCGCTCAAGCATCATATTCAAGTTCTGGCAAAGCTTTAGCGTACATTTCCTGTGCTTTTTCAAGCTCACCGGTTTTGCTATAGGCCATTCCAAGATTATTGAAACGGGCACCCCTGAGTTCGTGTTTGTCTGCTAAGTGGTCCTTGAAATTAGCAATAACTCGTTCATACCCAGAGCAAACCTCTCTCCACTTACCTTCATAGGCATCCAGGCGCGTTTGAGTTACTAAATCCAGCACAGACTGGTACGCGGCTTCAGATGTTGCATTATTGATGACTGGAATAAATGAATTTTCTGCAGCATGCGAACCCTAATGCGACACCATGACAGAAATTACATCGCATCTGCGGATATTGTGCTCCCCCTTTTCAGCATTCTTTGGATTTTTGCTATTTCCATGTTGCCCTCCTATAGTTCAGCCAAATAATTTTTAACGCAAAATTGCAACATCAAATTATTATCTTGTTTAAGGCGTCTCTTAACTCGTTCAGAGCAGCGGCAGATATGATCGTCCGATAGTTTACTTGCAAGGCAGTAGGATCTTTTGCGTCAAGCAGCTGCGATTGAATAACTATCTGATAGTGACCCGGCAACGCAACAACAGGGTGAACTAGAAAAGTCTCAATGTAATTATTTGTTTTATTAATAATACAGTTAGTCATATGGACTCCAATTAAATTTAGTAAATATTGCCATTAAGACAACGAAAATATTGACAGCATGCCAATTAACGAAGAAGGTCTATATTAATATATTAAATATCTGGCGAACGAAATTTCGAACCAGATAACACCCCACTTGAATATTGATGGGGGTTGATCAAGCGATCACCATTTTTTACTGTGGCAGCAGTCTTTGGGTAGGCACGCAAAGCAGTTCTCCAGTTTAGTCAGTTTAGCAAATTCCGGGGTCGACAATCAAAACAAATCACTCCAATCCGTCAGTGGATCAACCAGAAGCAAAAAACCCGTTAAGCGCACGGCCAAACGGGTTAAAACCTGTTTAGCTGTATTTGTAATGCGCCCGCAAGGAGGAAATTAGCGCACCGCAATTTTAACTCGAAAAATTAAGAATATAAAATATATTGTTCAGTTGCGTTGTTTGCCATCGTTGTATGCATCAATTGTCTAGCGAAATCGGACTATTTTTTACTTGGCAACACGATGTCCGACACTTGTTGTCGCAACAAGGTTCAGACTCATGGACTTCCCCGTAAGCCAACAGCTTTTGTATTGCCATGCAGATTACCAGTAACCTTAAACCCGACTATTCGGCGTCTGCGATACCTAACAAGACCAAAATCAACCTACATGGAACCCATGAAGTATCGAGTTTATTTCTCAAGTTTTATGTAGGTAGCATGTAGAAATTGACTACGTTCAAAAAACGTGTTTCAGGTAGTTCTGGATTTCTCTTTCCATCTCCGCTTGCAATCCTTCCGGGCTGAGGATGCGAATATTGGGAATCCATTGGCGCACGGTGGGCAAAATCTGGTTGATGTGCGCTACTTTGGTGGTCACGATCATCCCGCCTTCTTCGAGCTCTTTGTTAATCACTTGGTTGGCGACCAGCTTGCGGCGTCTGAAGTAGCTGGCGGCAGGACCGTTGATCTTGAGGACCACTTCGAGCTTTTTCTCGTTGAGCCAAATTCCATCTTCTTCGATCAACCTTTTGTTGACTGTCGGGTCGGCGTCGAAAGTGGCGCCTGCGATTTGCAACCGGTCTATCTTCACAAGGGTGAACGCCTTGAGCTTGTTACCGTCTTTGCCGGCCAAATACCAGATACCGTCCTGGTTGACTAGTTTGTAGGGCTCCACGTTGGTGTAGGTTTTGATGCCATCGTCTTTTTGGTAGGTATAGGTGATGGTTCGGCATTCCAAAATGGCCTCCTCCAGCTGGCGAAAGAGGACTTCTTTAGCACCCAGGTCTTCGTAGGCCTGGCCTTTAACTAGCAGTGCGGACTGGATGCGTGCATCAAATATTTCGCGCAAAAACTCATCTGAAAGCGAAGGGAACAAGCCACGCACGCCGGCCAGACCAGCAAAGCGACCTACATCGCGCAAACTGAGCTTGCCCAGTAACGTGGGATGGACGTGGTAAAGGCCGTCGGTCTTTTCCAACTGCAGGAAAGAAAAGCGCTCGTTCAGATCACGTTGGATAGCGCGCAGATTGACATTGAACTCTTCAGCCAGGGCCTTCGGGTTGAGCTTCTCGCCCTGATTGAGTTTTTTCAGAATCTGAACCAGACGATACCCAAAGGTATCCTTATCGGTAGTTCTGACTGTCGACATGGTGGCTTGCTTTAAAGACATGCTCGAAGGTTAAAACGGGCCTACGTCATCTGGTGTCGCTTCGCACACCCCGTTCACTTTTATTTTTACTCTGGCAATTTCAAATTGCTCACCGCGACAGCTAGATGCCATTCCCTGCGAAAAAACGCATTCAAACAACCGATCTGATCTCATTTGAAATCCCCGTCCCTGAAAAAATGCCAAGCAATAAAGTGGCAACGCAGCGACTGAGGAAAAACCTGGCGAATAGAGAGGCCAAGTGCAACCCAGCCACCCTCCCAGTTGTGACAGTCACTGGGTTAGGGTCTGAGGCTTTGCGTCCGCAGCTTTCAATGCGTTTGCCAATGTAACAAGTGTAACGAGAATTCCTTGAGCTTTGTGCTCTATCTACGGCAGTTGCAAAGACCTGACCTGATTACGCCCTCCACTTTTTGCGTGATAGAGCATGTCGTCAGCGCTTGCGATCAAACCGTCCAAGGTGATGACTCCTTTTGAGCGGACAAAGTCGAACGTGGCAACGCCGAAGCTGGCCGTTGTGCTGATGTTCTTATTGGCACCATGGGCCGTGTCGGCGCCAGCAAAGGCCCTGCGCAACCGCTCAGCCAGCAGGACGCCATCCTTCAAGTCTGTCTCCGGCAGGATCAGTAAGAATTCTTCGCCGCCGTAGCGGACGACACTGTCAATCTGTTTGCGCGTCATTTCCCGCAGCAACTGAGAGAAGTCACGCAATACGGCATCGCCACCGTGATGGCCGTAGCTGTCATTGACGCGCTTGAAATGATCGAGGTCGCACATGATGACAGTGAGACACTGGCGATACCGCTGAGCCCGGAAGATTTCGTTGTCGAGCAATTTCTCATGCAAATAGCGCCGGTTGAAGCAACCCGTGAGATGGTCATGCACAGATAGATTCTTGAGGACTGTCTGTGTTCGAAACGCTTCACGCCTGACACGTTGGTAGCGTCGTGCAGCGACAAAACCGAAGGTGTTGGCAAGCAGAAAAAGCATTGACATTGTCAAAATGTCAGCTGGTTTTAGCTGACCCACGGTGAACGCCAAAAAGACAAATGCGCAAGATCCACCAATGGAGACGGCGAGCGAATAGACAAGACGATTTGGAATAAAAATATAGACGACGAAAAGCATGATAGCCATGGACATGGCGTGCCAGGGAAGTTCGCTGGGTCGATAAATGACGACGAGCATAAATGTGGACAAGCCGACCACTTCAACCACGGTTGCCGCCAGGCGCGTCATCGCAACCGATGTCGGCAGGCGATTGGTGAGCCAAATGCAGATCATCGCTGTGACTGCGACAGTGGTTCGACCTAGAAACAGAATGAATGTGTCGCAGTAACCCAGGACGGCAATATCTGTCAGGATGAATGCTAGATAGAAAAATGAACAAAAAAATAATGCAACGCGAAGCTGGGACTGCGTATCCGCCAAGGTGTCTGTTAGAAATCTAAATTCGGTAATGTCATTGATAAATTCGCTGCGTAGCGGATCAATGTCCAAAGAAAATTGGCCGTCAGAACGGGTTTCAAGGGGCATGGGTTGCTTTGAATACATGCACCAAGGCTAAAACATGCCGACGACAGCTGACGTCGTATTGAACGCGACGCTGATTATTTTTGAAATTGTCTGAGTGTGGTCAACCAATTTTATGGATTGATTTTCATGATCAGCGATGGACGCCAGTGGCAATGAATGCCAACTACGTGTAGCACTTCCACAACAGGTTGGACCGAAAAAATCAATGACTGCTTCGGAGTCGGATCTACTTCGCCAGTGCAGCGGGAGCCGACCATCACGAATGCCCGGTATCTGGCTGTTCAATTAGACAACTTACCAATCCTAGCGCTTGCTGAACTTTGATTTGTGAATCAGTTGTTTGACACGAAACACCCCAAAATGGCAGCGTTGTGCGCCTGATTTTGGGGCGTCAACAATACGACCGTTTGCTCAATCATTAAAACGTGAGTGTTGCCGCTTTTTCGCTGTTGACGAAAACAAAACAATTCGTCTTGCTCGCAAACATGCCCATGCTAGTCATACATGTCGCATTGACAGCTTTTCCGTCATATTGTCCAGAGAACTCACCATCACCACTCAACAGCGATAAAGTTTTGTCAATAACGGTTTGGCCGTTGATTTTTATCACGACTCCATTTGTAAACTGATTCATTTCTCCCGAGATATTCCATGGAGCGCCAGCATAATTTGCTGGACGGTAACCTTGTGAGGGGGCTGTCGCACAGCCCACAAGCAAAGCGATAAAAGCAAGTACTGTTATAAATTTCATGATTTGCATCATAAGCCAAGTGGATGGGGAAACCCATACGTACTTGTTCGCGGTTCAACCGAAAAAAGTCGCTTTACAGAACGCCTGTTCGATTCAGTGGGAAACCGTAGCACCCAATGGCGGCAATCTGGCAGTCATTTCCATAAACGCTTCAGCCGGTATGTGTCTTAAAGAGTCAGCCAATTTTCTCTGAAGCCGACTGCCAAAATTGAACATCAGCAGTGGGGGAAAACGTATACCGGCTAGGCAGCGTAACCTGCCGGTAGCGAATGCCCGCTGTCTGGCAGCCCAGCTCGACTCCAGTCAGAAGCCGTTCGTTGCATACGGCGACACGAAAAAAATTTTAGTATGTCTGGCGTACTGGCATGAATTGATTTTTTTTTGCGGTC
>Ga0209123_1003466_pt1 | contig 11761 bp, 11 predicted proteins | sample BarGraIncu00431A_FD_184500 | JGI IMG/M metagenome (GOLD analysis project Ga0209123, IMG submission 184500) | Arctic peat soil microbial communities from Barrow, Alaska, USA - Barrow Graham LP Incubations 004-31A (SPAdes) (version 2) | ecosystem: Environmental > Terrestrial > Soil > Wetlands >...
AAAGCTCAAGAGCAATATGCACGAGGTGCGAGCCCGGGGTGGCGTGCTCTATGTATTGGCCGATGCCGATACCCGGATCGAGTCCGGCGAAGGCATTCACGTCATCCGCATGCCCGAGCATTACGGCGAGCTGTCGCCGCTCTTGCATGTGGTGCCCTTGCAGTTGCTGGCGTATCACACCGCCTGCGCCAAAGGCACCGACGTGGACAAGCCCCGCAATCTGGCCAAAAGCGTGACGGTGGAATAGCGGGCGGGGTGGCATTGTGCTTGTTGTTCATTGCCAATACAGTCTGAGACAGCGCAATAAACGCTGAGAAACAGTACTGAAGTTGGCGCTGGTGTTCCTGCAATTAAGAATTTATCCGTAAATAAAGGATAATGGCCTTCCATGCGCAACGACCGCGTGTGGAGGGACGATGACAAAAGCGAAATCATGGGAAGTCACTGATGAATTTTGGAAGCGCGTGGAGCCATTGATCCCGATCCGCCAGCGCTTGTCAGATCAAACATACACCCGCAAGAGCGGCGGTGGACGCAAGCCCAAAGACCCCCGACTCGTATTTGAGGCGATCGTCTTTGTTCTGAGAACTGGTTGTCAATGGAAAGCGCTTCCGGGCGAGCGTTACGGTAGTGCCAGCGCGATCCACGCCCGATTTCTTGAGTGGGAAAAGGCTGGCGTTTTTGAGGCACTGTGGAAGGCTGGACTTGCCGAATACGACGAACTTGAGGGCATTGCCTGGCGATGGCAAAGCATAGACGGGGCAATGATGAAAGCGCCACTGGCTCAGTCAACTGTTGGACCCAATCCCACGGATCGGGGGAAAAAATGGGAGCAAGCGCCATTTGCTGGTGGACGGTCGTGGCGTCCCGTTGTCGCTCGTCGTGACCGGAGCCAATCGGCATGATGTCTCTCAGTTGGAGGCTGTGCTCGATTCCATCGTCGTCGAGAGATCGAGTCCCCCCATCAGGCGGCACAAACATCTGTGTGCCGACGCAGGCTACACCGGTGCACCTGCGCTGGCGGTCATTGAGGCGCATGGCTATATCCCTCATGTCAAGGGCCGCGGGCAAGAGGCCCGCGAACTCAAGCGCGACCCAGAGAAGAAGGCAAGACGCTGGGTTGTCGAAGTCGCGCACAGTTGGTTCAATCGCTTCCGCAAACTGCTGGTGCGATACGAGAAGCTTGAACGCAGCTTTCTCGCACTCAACCACTTGGCAGCGTCGATCATGGCGTTCAGAAAGATCAAAATGGACGTAAACATTATTTACGGATAAGTTCTAAATTTGTGAACACGGCTCCTGCATCCGTGCGGGTTGGGCCGGCAGACGAATTTTTAGGGAGCGGTTTAGTTCTACGGATTGGGAACTGTCGTTCCGTGACGACGAGTGACTGGCGAAATCGACCCATAGGCGACCATCGACTTGCTAGGAAGCGGGCAGTAGGAAAAGCTCACTGCGAACGTGGGGTTTCGAACCGCGTCCCCAAGGGCAAGTGGCCGGCGACAAGCTAAGCAGCGTGCCAGCAATCACGCTTATTCATGCTTACGTTTTTTGGAAAAAAGGCGCTCCAAAAACTTGACCAAGAGATGTCTAAACAGCACGCCCAGAACAATGAGGGCTATGTGAGTCCGATGACGTTTGAGCATCGCTGGATCGCGGCCAAGCAGCAAGACAGTATGTCCGCGTAATTGGCAACCTAAGGAGTCCGGAAAACAGGGGCAAGTTCACTCTCGGACATGGTGTGAGAAGGGCGTGTTGGTATCCGAACCTGCGCCAGCATCTTCCAGGTCAGCCCCAGCGGCCTGTCGGTCTTGAATGAAACCAGTTGTCTGGATAGCCTGGCGATCTCAATTCCCTTGCGCAGATTCGCGCCAACCTGGCCCCCTACCTTGTCGGCGTTGGAGATCAGTCGGTCAAGATTGCCATTGATTCGAAGCAGCGTGGCTGCCGTTTTGCAGCCGACCTTGTCCACACCGGGGACGCCATCTACAGCATCGCCCATGAGGGCCAGCAGATCGCCCATCTGCGATGGCATGACAGCAAATTTCTGCTGCACATAAGTGGCGTCACGCCAAGCGTCTTTGAAGTGGTCGTAAATACAGACCTGGTCATTGAGCAGCTGCAAAAAGTCCTTGTCGGTCGACAAAATGATGGCTCGCTCCGACCTGGCGTTGCACCATTTCTCGACCAGCGCGGCAATGGCATCGTCCGCTTCGATGCCCTCAATCGCAATCCAGTGCAAGCCCAGGTCATGCAATTCATGCTTGAGAGTCAGCAAGCCATCCCGCAAGGGTTGCGGCATGGGTTTGCGGTTGGCTTGATAGCCGTCATAGAGATCATGTTTCCAGGTGCGACCCCCATAGTCAAAGACCGCCACCGCGTGGGTCGGCCGGTGGGTCTTGAGGGCGCGTTTGAACGAGCTCAGGCTTGATTTGAGGGTGTCCGCCACCTTCTCCTCGCTGTCTGGCTCGGGAATCGCCTCGTGAATACGCCTGATGATGTTAAGCGCATCAATAATTAGCAGGGACATTTTGTGATCACGTCGGTTTGAAACTTCTCATAGATGAAGATTATCCCGTCGCTCTTCCCACGCAGGGGGCGCCAGCGGCCGTAGTAAGCCTTAACACCGTGCTGGAAAACCCGCCGGTCCGCATATTCGACGAAGCCTGTGGGGTCGTCTGAAGGTTGGCCAGACTGTACGGCAGAAGATTTGCTACCCGGCGTGAGGCCATGGACGAAGTCATTGATTGGCTGAATTTCTACAACCACAAAAGATTGCACTCGACGTTAGGCTTTGTCAGCCCGATGACGTTTGAGCTACGCTGGACAGCGGCCCAGCAGCAAGACAGGAAGTCCGCATAATGGCGGCTTAATGAGTACGGAAAACAGGGGCAAGATCATTGCCGTGACTTATTGAGAAGTTACTTCTTTTGATCTCTAGCCCCCGCGCTATAAGCGCAGAGGACTATTAAAAACATAGCAAATTACTTGACCTGATTCAACAACGCTGGCTGGCCAAATTCCACGAGTTGAGCTTTGGACTTGTCGAAGTAGGATTTCCAGAAACTGGCCAGCGCCTGCATGGTTTTGGGATCACGATAAGCTGCCTTGTTTTTCTTGGCATCGTCGCTGAGCAAGCCTGCGCCGATCACATAGACGCGGGCATCGCCAAAATTGCCGATCAATTGGCTGTCCGTGGCAAGTTTCAATTCCCGTTCCGGGTCAATTCGACGTACCGATTGACTGGCGTAGAAACTCGACACCGATGAGTTTTCCAGCATGTCGGACACCAGCAACACGACTTTCTCGTTGGCCTTGGACTGCCGTACTTTGCCGGAGATGTCTTTCAGGCTGGCGAGGACATCCGATTTGGCGATCTCACCGCTGGTGCCTTCGAATGCAGTGCGCAGCGCACCGCCCACCGCTTGCCCGGCCAGCGCAGATTGCCGAGCCATGCATTGATCAAATTTTGAGAGTCGGGGTTTGGAAACATCGTTGCGTTGCGCAACGGGCAAGGGGTGATCGAGCTGCCCCGAGGTTAAAAGCTGGGTGTATTTGCCTTGGGTAAAGGCAGAAAACACCACCAGGGAAAAGCCGTTGCCGGCGGTGAGGAACGGCCGAATCTGGTTGGCAACGGATTGCTTGAGCTGGTCATCGAGCAGCGTGGTTTGATCGATGATGACAAAAATCTCTTTTGTCAGCGGAATGGCGGGGGCACTCAGTTTGCTGTCGTAACAACTGGGAATGACGTCGGTTGCCGCCATGCTGGACGTGCAAAACGCCATGGCTGACAGCAAGAGGGTGACGAGAAATGGTTTTTTCATTGAGTTCAGCTCAGCAAGTCATCGAGCTCGGCATCGCGCTCACTTATCCGCCGAGCTGCGGCTTCTTTTTGTGTCTTGAGCGTCTGCTTGACCTGCCCATTCAAGGCCTCGGGCAGGCTTTGGATGTAAGTTCTTTTAGCCTCTTTGTCATCACCCATGGCCTGGAGCTTTTTCATGGCGGCATCCAGTGTTTCCACAGGGGCGCTCGCGACTGGCGCTGTAACTTCGACGCGCGCAGCAGGAACGATTGACGGAGCAGCGGGTACCGACTGTGCTTTTTCCATTGCACCACGTTGCGCTGCATGGTGGAGTTCTTTGGCGCGATCAGCCGTTTCACGCACTCGCTCTGCGTCCATGAAGTCGTAAAACGCTTTCGTGGTGTGCAATCCATCGGTGCCTGATTCGCTGTTGCGGTTCATCAGCTTTTGCTGCAGGTGTTCAAGCTTGGACTGGGCGGTGTCGGCAATGTCTTTGTAGTGCTCTCGCACGTCGGCATAGCTTGAATAGCGGCCAGCGCCGATGGCACGAAAGGCTGCAGGGCTGTCTTTGCCGACAAACCCCCATCGAAAGCCAAAAAATACGCCCAGGATTTGCAGGAAAATAAAGATGAAAGCAAGCACGATGAAGGTGCCCCAGCCACCATGCCGGTCAATGTTGACATCGTCGGCCACTGCTTTTTCATCGGCACGACGGTTCTCCGCGGCATCCTCTGCGGGCAGCTTGATACCTTGGCTGGAATCTTTGACCGACATGTCCAGGCCATCCTTGGACAGCTTGGCGGACATTTCGGCGCCACTGCTGGTTTGTCCGACCACTTGCTGGTGGAGTTGTTTCTCCAGCACCTGACCGCGCACATAGGTAGCGCCGATGGCAACGATCAGTACAAAAATAGCGGTACCTATACTCGCGTAATAACTTGGCTGGGTGCCGACGCGGTTCATCAGTTGCACGTAACCGGGCTGGTCATCATCGACGGATTGCTGGCGTGCCAGAGGAACGGTGCCCGTGGTGATTTTTCCTTTGCGGCCCGTCTCAACCCATTCCTGGCGTGCGTGTTTGATTTTTCCTGATTTACAAAGTTCGTGGCCGGCAAAGTGGGTGAATGCAACCAGAATGACTGAAATCAAAAAGGCAATGCCATAGGCCCCCATTTGCTGCATGTTTTCACTAGCGCCCGGCAAGGTATAGCCTGCCAGCACGTAGGAGAAACCCATGGCCTCCACAAAAACCAGGGCGACGGTTAAAACCCAGATGAGGCTGGGTGTGTCCTTGCTGCCGTTGTCGCCCGCCTTGGTGAGATAAGTCACCTTTTCATTGAAGTCGTGCTCGTCCTGAATACGGATGAATTTTTTGTAATCACGGCACAGCGTTTTTTCGGCCTTGAACCAGGATGGATCGGCGCTATCCCGGTTGGTGTCACGCGACAAACCTGTAATTTTCCCAATCAGCGGGAAGCTATACCAAGTGTTATGCCACCACCATTTGACTTGGGTCCACATCAGCGATATCACGACCAGTGCCAACATGACGCTGACAATGCTCCAGGCCAGGGCTGGCGAGGCTGCAAAAAACTCTTTCATCATTTCTCCCTTTTAAATTATTGAAGTTGTGGCTTGAAGTCGGCAATATAGTCGGTGGCCCCTGCGGTGTAGATCAGCTTGCCGCCTTTGGCGGTCGTGGAGCCATCCGTGGCAAACAGCACGTCTACACACTTGAGGCCGGCATCTCCGCGTGGGAACATGCGGTAAAGCACACCCTGGCCGACCAGGTAGCTATTGACCCGAGGCTCTTCATTGACTTCTGGTTTTTTGGATGCGCTTGGTTTGTACTGCGCATAAACTTTCAACTCCGGCAAATTTGCGGGTGTTCCGCCATCGCGCAAAACTGCCAGATGGTTGATAACCACCAAATTCCCGTTGACATCGCCGGCCCAGGTTTTACCAAAGAGTTGTGGCATGTGCTCGTTGGTCTTGTACGTGGAGCCGTCATGCAGGGACTTCACCGAGCCAGCCGCACGCGGCCTGTCGCGTGTGCAGTCCGACAGGACCACCGTGTCATCGGCATAAGCCTTGGAGATCAATCCGAAACCAGATTTTTCCGGAATCACCGAGCCGACATTCAGGGTGGCTTGTTGCGGACTGTAAGGTGTGCCCCCAAAGTTGACGAGGGGCGCTTTTGCCGCTTTAGCGGTTGCAGTCGGCGTGCGAGCAGGTGTGACAGTGGGCGTTTTGGACGGTTGAGTGGATGCCGCTACTTTGCTTTGTTTTTCTGGCTTGGAGGGAGTTCCTGCATTGGCGACGGTAGGGGCTACGTTCGTTGCTTTGGCACCAGGTTTGGCTTTGCTTGTACCGGTGCCTGTTGTCGCCGCAACATCAGCAGGACGATAGAACTGGTAGTTGGGTTTGCGTGCTTCGAGGTATTTCTTGAAACTGGCTTCGTCAGCTACTTCGACAATCTCTACCCGGCGATTGGCCGCCCGACCCGTGTCCGTCCGGTTATCAGCGATAGGCAGCGTTTCGCCCGCACCCTGGAAGTAAAGAGCGTTCTCGGGGATGCCTTGCTGTTTAAGATAGCCCGCAACCGCCTTGGCTCTGCGTTCCGACAGCGTGGCGTTGAGCTGACTGGAACCGGTGTCATCCGTGTGCCCCATGAGAAAAAGGCGGCGCTGCGCGAGTTGTTTGCCCAGTTCTTCGCGGCGCTTGGGGTCAGTCTGCCCCGTCAGCATTTTTTCCCCGCTGTATTGGGCCGCAATGGCCGCGAAATACTCACGAGCCTTGGGGGTCAGGCGATCGGAGCCGCTCTCAAAATGGCCTGCCACACCGTCCTTGTCCCGCACCGTCACGGTGCTACCAATAATTGCTGGTGGAGCACCCGTGCTGTCAGCGGTTTTATTGGATGAGGCCCCAATTTCCTGGACTTCACCGTTCGCGTTGACTGTTGAAAAAGTCATGTCCAGGTCATATTGCTTGGCAACTTTTGACAGCTCACAACGCTTGCGATCCATGTCTGACCCAATCAGTCCCCCGACCAGACCTCCCACGAGGGCACCTGCGACTAAGGCGCCCGATTTGCCGTCGCCTATGCTGTTGCCGATGATCAACCCCAGCAGAGTACCGCCTGCAATGCCGATGTTGCGTGCATTGTTAGCGCAGGGGTCGTCGCTGGCAAAAGTCTGACGGAATTTGCTGGTCAGTTCGTTATCGGGTTGACCTGGTGCCGTAGCGCAGCCAGTTGCAAGAACTGCGCTGGCGGCAAGCGCGACCTGGCGCGCACGTTGAAAACTCATGCACGGGCCTCTTGATTATTCTTTTCTGTATTGGTCGCCATGAGTTCAGAAAGGCTGCGCCATGTGGGACTGCCCACTTCGGCGACTTGCAGTTCATTTGGAAGGTGCCCGGACTTGACTTGATCAATCAGTGTTTGCAGCTTGACCGGACCCGCAGGAACGCCGCCGGGGATTTGATAAAAGATGTCAGGTGAGGACTGGGTTTTCTCCCTGATGGTTTCAACTGCGAGTTTGCTCGCCTGCGTCGCTTGGCTGACCAGCATCTTGGAGGCGCCAACGATCTGGCCCCCCGCACTGGACAGCAATTGCTGCAGTCGCTCGCCATCGTCGGTCCTGAAGTTTTTGAGGTGTCCAGGTTCCGCCACCCCTGATACGTCAAACTCAAGATAAGGTGCCGTGGAAAACCCCAGCATTCCAGCAACAAAGATGGTGGGGATGGACAGCTTCACCGTGTTGTACTCACGCACGGCGACGTTGTAACGCTCGCGTTGCCCTTGTATTTCAGATTCGCAGCCTTGAATGCTATCTATCAGACGATGGTATTGTTCGTTGGCTTTCAACTTGGGGAACCGGTCCGCAACACCTTGCAGAGATGTCAAGACGGCCCCAGATTGTTGATAGGCAGAACTCAGTCCGGTTGTTGAATTGTCTTGCGCAATTTTCAGGTGAGTGAATTGTTCACTTTCCTGAAAATTTTTGACCACGTCAATCAGTTGGTTGAGGAGGGATAGCTTCTTGCTGACCGCCACCTGGATGTTGGATGAACGTTCACGGATAGTCTGTGCATGGCTTTGAAGTTTGTTATACGACATGAAGGCGATAACACCCAAAATGACAGCAAGCCAGACCAGCAGCCAGAAAAGGCCGCTTAAAAATTCCCACATAATTTTCCCCTAGATTTGAAGTTGTCGGAAAGACTGGTAATCAGTCACTTGGCACGTGATGCGGCAAACGCTTGTTCAATTTTCTTGTCGGTTTTGTATTGTCCAAGTGCGTAAACTGCCCAAATGGTTGCCGGAATCCAGCCAATAAGCGTGAGTTGGAGAACAAGACACACGATGCCGACAATGGGGCGGCCGATAGTGAAAAAAACCGTAAACGGTAAAAACAGGGCGAGTAATAAGCGCATCAATTCCCTCTTGAGAAATTTTAAAATTGTTATAAGAAGAAAATTCTATGTATCCAAATGTACCTTCTTAACGGGGCCAGTCAGACCGTCAATACCGACGTATTTGCCCTTCACAGATGATTTTCAGGAAATTCTGACATATCGCATAGGGCATTTTCAGGTGCAAAAAGTTGGTTTCAGGAGCGGCGCAGATGTGGGCGCTGCCACAGTCGTAAAAGTAGGCCGGAGGCACGCCTGCAAAAATTGTTCTTGACTTAGAGTTCACTCTAACTTTTAGGATACGAAGCGTGACAACCCAATTCATTTCCATCAGCGAGCTGTCCAAGCTCGGCGGGGTCTCTAATCACACGCTACGGTATTACGAGAAATCGGGTGTTTTGGCCCCGGCGATGCGAGCCGCCAACGGCCATCGACGCTATCTTGATAGCGATGTGGCGTGGCTCGCGTTCGTCCTGAGACTCAAGGCCACGGGCATGCCTTTGGCCGATATCAGACGGTACGCCGTGCTGCGTTCGCAGGGGGATATGACGTTGCCGGATCGTCTCGCGATGCTTGAGCTCCATCGTGAACGTTTGGTTGTCAATATCCATGAGCTTTCGCAAAACCTTTCTGCGCTTGACGACAAGATTGGCGTTTATCGCCAGTCGATGACGGCAGCCAGGAAGCGTCCTTCAAGGTCAAAAAAATGAAATCCGATCATGTCTCGCCGTCCCCGGAACTGGCTGATGCCCGCTGCACTCAATGGGCTATTTGCAGCACAGGAGGTGTTCAAGGCGCGTGACGCGGCCCAGCCTGCTGGTTTACCAGGCAGAACGCGCCTGATTCGTCCCGCCATGCGGGGTTGATTGAGGCTATGAGGTAAATGTGTACAATTTGAAAATTTGAAACTAAATTTGTACAAATGATCAAGCGTCAGGCATCGCAGTTGCTCGAACAGATGGGCAAGGGTTTCCCGGTAGTGGCCTTGACCGGGCCGCGCCAGTCCGGCAAAACGACGCTGGCGCGCCAGACGTTTCCTGACAAACCCTATTTCTCTCTTGAAGACCTCGAAACCCGCCAACGGGTCATGACCGACCCGCGGCAGTTTTTTGCGCTCTTGCCCGATGGTGCTGTGCTCGACGAGGTGCAGCGCTGTCCTGAGGTTTTTTCTTATTTGCAAGGCGTGGTGGACGAACGCGCACGCATGGGCGAGTTTGTCATCACGGGCTCGCAGCAGTTCGGTTTGTTGGGGCAGATCACCCAGTCGCTGGCTGGCCGGGTGGGGTTGGTGCAGCTGCTGCCACTCTCGATGCGTGAACTGACCTACGCCGGATTGGCGGCTAAAACACTTGAACAGACGGTGTGGCAGGGTGGCTACCCGGCCCTGTTTGACCAGCGGCGACAGCTGGACAATCCCGCTCACTGGTTGAACGCCTATACGGCCACCTACATTGAGCGCGATGTCCGGCAGGTGCTCGGCGTTTCCAATCTCTCGTTGTTTCAGCGCTTTGTGCTGATGTGTGCGGCACGCACGGGGCAGTTGCTCAATTTATCTTCCCTCGCTGCAGACTGCGGTATCAGCCACACCACAGCGCGGAGCTGGCTAACGGTGCTGGAGGCAAGTTACGTGGTACATCTGTTGCAGCCTTACCATCAGAACTTTGGCAAACGCTTGGTCAAGATGCCCAAGCTGTATTTTTTGGATACCGGCTTGCTGTGCCATCTGCTTCGCATTGACAGTCCCCAAACCCTGGCAACCCATGCTTTGCGCGGGTCCATTTTCGAATCATGGGTTGTGAGCGAGACCCTTAAACACCGATGGAATCAGGGCTTGCCAGCCGACATCTACTTTTGGCGGGACAACCATGGCACCGAGATCGATTTGCTGTTTGAACACGCGGGAAAACTACATGCGGTGGAGATCAAATCCGGCGCCACGTTTTCCCCAGACTGGGCTCACGCGTGCCAGCGCTGGCAGCGTTATGCGGGTGCTGCCGCGGCAGCACCGGTGGTGGTGTACGGGGGGCGCGACAGTTATTCGGTTAACGGTGTGCATGTGATGGCTTGGCACATGCTTGGGAAAGAGGTCTGAAATTATGGAAACCAAATGGCTAGAAGATTTCGTCTCCCTCGCTGAAACCCGCAGTTTCAGTCGCTCGGCCCAGCTTAGGCATGTGACGCAACCCGCGTTCTCGCGCCGTATCCAGTCGCTGGAGGGCTGGGCGGGCACCGACCTGGTGGACCGCAGCAGCTATCCCACGCGGCTGACGCCGGCGGGCGAAACGCTTTATTCCCAGTCGCTGGAGGTGTTGCAGGCGCTGCAAAGCACCCGCGCCATGATGCGCGGGCACACCGCCGCCGGGCAGGATGTGATCGAATTTGCGGTGCCGCACACGCTGGCGTTCACGTTTTTTCCGGCCTGGGTGTCGGGCTTGCGCGAGAAGTTCGGCCCGATCAAGAGCCGCCTGATTGCGCTCAATGTGCACGACGCCGTCATGCGCCTGGTGGAGGGCAGTTGCGACCTGTTGATTGCCTATCACCATCCGTCGCAGCCCAACCAGCTGGATGCCGATCGCTACGAGATGGTGAGCTTGGGTGAAGAGGTCATGGCGCCCTATGTCAAACCGGACGCCAACGGTGCGCCACTGTTCCAGTTGCCGGGCCGGGCCGGCCAGCCTTTGCCTTACCTGGCCTACGCGCCGGGCGCTTATCTGGGGCAGATGGTGGACTTGATCCTCAAGCAGTCGGACACCGCCATCCACTTTGATCGGGTGTATGAAACCGACATGGCAGAAGGCCTGAAGGCGATGGCGCTGGAAGGGCACGGCATCGCCTTTTTGCCTTTGAGTGCCGTCAAGAAGGATTTGCGCGCCAAGAAACTGGTGAGCGCCCTGCCGCCTGACATGAAGGGGCTGCAGATCACCATGGAGGTGCGGGCCTACCGGGAGCGGCCATCGGCCAAGGAGGCGGGCAAAACGGGTATTCACACCAACCGCAACGCCGGGCCAGGCCCGAAGCGCAATGCGCAAGCGCTGTGGGATTATTTGGTGGCGCAGACGGCGGCTGGCTAGGCCTTGGGCGCGGTCAAACAGCATTTGGGACAATACAGACCATGACACCAACCCTCACACTGACCCGCCCCGACGACTGGCACCTGCATGTGCGCGATGGCGATGCCCTGCGCACCGTGGTGCCGCACACCGCCGCCCAGTTTGGCCGCGCCATCATCATGCCCAACCTGCGGCCACCCGTCACCACGACCGCCGCCGCGCTGGCCTATCGCGATCGCATCCAGGCCGCAGTGCCGCCAGGCCTGCAGTTTGAGCCGCTGATGACGCTCTACCTCACCGATAACCTGCCGCCCGATGAAATCAAACGCGCCCGCGACGCCGGCGTGGTGGCCGCCAAGCTCTACCCGGCTGGTGCCACCACCAACAGCGACGCTGGTGTGACCGACCTGCGCAACACCTACCGGACGCTGGAAGCCATGCAGCGCGAAGGTCTGCTGCTGCTGGTGCATGGTGAAGTGACCGCGCCCGAGAT
>Ga0209123_1003467_pt1 | contig 11761 bp, 9 predicted proteins | sample BarGraIncu00431A_FD_184500 | JGI IMG/M metagenome (GOLD analysis project Ga0209123, IMG submission 184500) | Arctic peat soil microbial communities from Barrow, Alaska, USA - Barrow Graham LP Incubations 004-31A (SPAdes) (version 2) | ecosystem: Environmental > Terrestrial > Soil > Wetlands >...
ATTAATCTGCGACAACTGTTAAGTTGTTACGCAAGCTCATTACATACTTTTTAGTCTTACGACTAAAATATTACTTTTTCTAAAGTAATTAACTGGTTAAAATAAAATATTATTTCATTTCTTTACCTATTTCTCTGTTTAATTTTCAAAGACCAACTTAATTTGTCATCAAGTGACGACTTGTACTATATTACTAGGTATTTCTTATTTTGTCAACTACTTCTTAAAATAAATCTTATTTGAAAACTTATTAAATTGTAATTAACATTTAGCTTGTCTAGCCACTCGTTCGTGACGACAAGGAGTATTTTACCATATAAATAATAGCCTGATTTCAGTTTATAAGTATTCTAGCTATATTATCTTCATATTTCTACATATATATCTAAATAACTCAATATTTCGCATTAGGATACGCATGGCTAAGTATCGTTAATGTTTGTTTTATCTAGTTTGTTTAATTAGTAGTAAGTGTAATACTTAAAGAGCAGTAATCAATGTCTTTTTAGGGATAACTTATTTCAAAATGGACATACTTAATATAGAAATAGACCCCGCAAATTAAATATTAAATAGGAGGCAATAATGGACCAGATATTTATAAAAATTAAAAAAAATAAGAATTTTTACAATAAAGATATGATGATCTCAAGTTCTGAAGAACGAATAAATTGGTATAACACTTTAAGTAAAGGTCAAATAGTGAGTGTCTTAGAGCAGTTTGTAACTAATGAAATAATGAAAGTTGATAAGTATTGAATTCTCAATGTTTATTGCATAATTTAAATTTTGCGTGAAATAATATTAAACATGGGTCAGTTTTCACAATAAAACACTTTGTTTTTTAAAAAATATTTTTAGGAGAGTGACAAATGAAAAAATTTAAATTTTTATCGTTATTACTTATTTTTATTCTCACATTATCAGGGTGTACAGGTAAAAAAACTACGCCGCCTAAAGTCAGCAAAAGTAATACTGGTGCAGTAATAACCTATAAAGATGGAGTATATGACATCAAACATAAAAGTACAAAACCAGGATATGAGGAAGCTGTTGTAACAATAAAAAACTCTAAAATCGCGAACATAGACTTAAAAAGATTGGATGATAAGCAAAAGGAAGTCAACTATAACGATTGGGATGGGACTAAAAATGATTTTCCAAATTTAAAAAAATATAGAATGGATTTAGCAAAAGAAATGCTTGCTAAAAAGTCACCTAACGTTGAAGTTATAACAGGTGCTACTCAAAGTTCAAACGGTTGGAAGGCTGCTGTTTCAGCTGCTTTAGCAAAGGCACACTAAAAATACAGCAAGAATTTAATGGAGATAGAAATCATATGGTTTCTATCTCCATTTTTATACTTTATAAATAAGACTAACTGAATAATTGCATCTACTACCCTAGTTTCATATTTTCGAATCCTCTATAACTTCCTTTAGTACCTTTGAAGATTCTAAAAGTTTATCACCTTCATCCTCATTAAGTTTAACTTCTAATATTTTCTTAACTCCTTCTCTACCTAGAACTGTTGGCACTCCCATATAAATATCTTTGATTCCGTATTCACCTTTTAGCAAAGAAGATACAGTAAGAATTGAATTTTCATTACTTAATATTGCTTCAACAATCCTTTTTATTGCTAGAGCAACAGCATAATAAGTCGCCCCCTTTTTTTTAATAATAGTATAGGCCGATTCTTTTACTTCCTTATATATATTTAATTTCATTTCTCCACCACAATTTTTAGTACAAGTATCACAGTACTCATCAACATTCATACCTGCAATGCTAGTTAAACTCCAGGTAGCAATTTCCGAGTCACCATGCTCACCCATTATATATGTGTGTATATTTCTGGCATCAATTTCAAAATGTTTGCTAAGCAGGTATTTAAATCTTGAAGTATCGAGAACCGTCCCCGATCCAATCACCCTATTACTTGGAAATCCTGAAAGCTTATACGTTATATAAGTCAATATATCAACAGGGTTTGAAACTACTAATAATATAGAATTCGGGCTAAATTTTACGACCTCTGGAACTATACTTTGAAATATTTTCAAGTTTTTAGAGATACAAGAAAGTCTCGTTTCTCCTGATTTTTGGCCAACTCCTGCAGTAATAATTACAATATCCGAGTCTTTTGTGTCTGAATATTCTCCAGATGTTATTTCAATAGGCCTTACGAAGGATACGCCATGTGATAAATCCATCGCCTCGCCTTCAGCTTTTTCCTTATTTATATCTACAATTACTATTTTAGATGTTAATCCACTAGCCATTAGTGCAAATGCAGTAGTTGCTCCTACAAAACCCGCTCCAATTATGGATATTTTATTTCCTCTTGACATCATATTAAAACTTCCCTTCTTTTGTTAACGTTATATACTAATTGATATGTATTAGTAACTGTTTGTAAAATAAATATTAAACCCTTAGTATATCTAACCATAAATTTAATTAGTAAAACCCACACCTTATATATAATTAAGATATGGGTTTTAAAATATACGCTTTATATTGATTTTAAAGATTATATTTTTCTAAAATTAAATGTTTAGGGAACTATATACTTATTTATAATCTCATTAAGTTCATTAACATTTTGATTTGACCAAGTAGTGAAGTCTTTTTTAGCACCGTCAATTACACTCGCAAGTTCAAATAGAAATTTTGGTACTTCATCTTGCCTAATATCACCGTAATTTTTACCTAACTTTGTTTTACCTATTCCAAGATTTCCATCAAGGTATAACTCAAATACATTTATAAGCTCATCTTTAACCTTTTTCTTTTTACCACAAAATCCAATTGTTCCTATTTCATGTACAGAACATGAGTTAGTGCATCCTGATATATGAACACTAGGCAGTATATCTTGTGTTAAATTGTTTTCTTTAAAATAACTAAGTATATCCCTTAAAGTGCGTTGACTTTCCAAAATCCCCATCTGACAAGTAGGAACTCCAATACAAGCAACAGAAAAATCCAACGATGTATTTCCACCCATTCCTCTAGTTAGAGCTAGGATTATTTCAGCTTCTTTCCCATTTAAATTTCTAATATATAATCCTTCTGTCATAGTTAGTCTTACTTCTACTCCATCCATAACTTCTATTTTATCCATTATTAACTTTAAATGCTCGCTTTTTAATTGCCCTCCCATTGGATGAACATAAACACTGTACAAACCCTTTTGTTTTTGAGAAAATAGTCTTGGACTTTGAGTTAGGGTTTCAATTCCATCTTTGTCATAAATCTTGCTTTCTACAGTAATTTTAAGATTTCCTTTTGCCTTAACTTTTTCTAAATAACCATTATAGCAATTTATAAATTGCTCTTCACCCATTCTTTCCATAATATATCTTATACGAGCTCTTCCTTTGTTTACATAATCTCCTTCTTTAACAAAAAGCTCTGTTAATGCTTCTACATGATACAAAATATCTTCTGGATTAATTAACAGTTCGCTCTTAGTAGATAATTTTGAATTTTTTCCCATTCCGCCACCTAAATATACTTTAAAATACTCTTTGTCGTTTTGTTTAACCGCCAAAAATCCTAAGTCAGTAGCAGTTACATGCGCATCATCTTTTTCGTTACTTGAAAATGCAACTTTAAATTTTCTAGGTAGTTTATATGTATAAACCTTATTTAAAAAATGTTTCCCTACCAGTAAAGCATAAGGAGATACATCAAAAGCCTCGTTAATTTCTACACCAGATAATGGCGATACTGAAACATTTCTAGGAAAATTACCACCTGAGCCCCTTGAATATAAACCTTTATTTATACCTTCCTCCATGGCATCACAAATTTCATCAATAGTAATTCCATGTAATTGAACTGCTTGCCTTGTAGTTAAATGTATACTTTCTAATTTATATCTCTTTGCAAAATCATAAATTAATTTAAGATCTTTTATAGAAGCTATTCCTGATGGTATTCTAAATCTAATCATAAATTCCTTGCCACTACGCTGGGCATACACACCCATGCCACCAGAAACTCCTTTAAAATCATTTTTACTTATTTCTCTATTTATAAATTTATGCCCAAGCACCCTAAAATCTTCGATTTCACTTAGAAGAATATCATTTAAAGTATCCATCTATATCAGTCCTTTCATATTGCAACATTAATATGGTTATAGTATACTGTTCCTTAACCAATAAGTAAAATACACTTTTTTTATGGTACTCATTAATATTTCTGATAGGTAGGGTGATAATTTTGATTGATGAATTAAAAACTTTTATAGCTGTTGTAGATAAAAAAAGTTTTACAAAGGCTGCAAATAGCATTAACATATCTCAGCCTAGCGTAAGCTTACATGTTGCAGCTTTAGAAAAACACTTCAAAACAAGACTAATAGAAAGATCTAATAAACAGAGAACCATATTAATTACGCAAACTGGAGCAATGTTATACAAAAAGGCTAAACAGATCTTGTCCTTAATAGACGATACAAAAGAAGAACTCAATAATTATCATAATTCCACCTCTGGCACTTTAAAAATTGGTGCTAGCATGACTATAGGCGAATTCTTATTGCCCTCCATACTAGGGGAATTTATCAAAGAGTTCCCAAATGTAAAATTAGAAGTTGCTATTGAAAATACCCATAACATTTATGAAAAATTCAAAAACTATGATATTGATATCGCTCTAACTGAAGGTAGCGTTCCTACGAATACCTTCACATCAAAAAATTTCTATAAAGATACAATGGTTGTTGTAACTCCAACCTCTTTTACCTATGATAAAAATATCGGGCTTAAACTCTGTTTGTCAAATCAAACTTGGATGCATAGAGAAGAAGGTTCTGGCACTGGTGAATATCTAAACATGTTTTTAAATAGCGAAGGTTTATCTCCAAAGAATTTTATTATTCTCGGAAGTAATTACGCCATTAAAGAAGCCGTTAAAAACAACTTAGGTGTAACCTTTATTTCATCTTTAGTAGTAACTGCAGCAGCTAATAACCATGAGCTTAAAATTATACCTACTGAAACAAAATACAATAGGTATTTTTCTTATTTGGTTCATGAAAAAAATCTATCTAAAATAACAAAATTATTTCTCGGGAAATTAGAAAATGTGATACTATAAATAATAAAAAGCTGCAATGAATTATCATTACAGCTTTTTTTGTCTAAATTTTTATAAAATTATTATTTATCATGAATTGGTTCCGTGCTAAAACTAGCTTCTTTTAAATTCACTATCTTAGTTTTATACTTCACTTTATATCCTATCCATAAAGCTATAAATAAGGGTAATCCAATGTAAGACGCAATAATATTTTTCCAATCAATTTGATCTGCTGTAAAATATGTTACACCTTGTCCCAATATGACAATCACACATAATATAAGTGCAAGAATTGGACCAAATGGGAAAAATTTTGCTTTATATTTTAATTTATTTAGATCTTTTCCTTGCGCTATAAATGCTTTACGAAAACGATAGTGACATAACGCAATTCCTACCCATGCTATAAATCCAGCTAAACCTGAAGCCGCAACTAACCACATATATACTGTTTCTTGAGCATATAAACCTATTAAGAAAGATGCAGAAGCTACTAATGTAGTAATTAGCAATGCGTTTACAGGAACTCCTTTAGAATTTACATTGGAAAAAGCCTTTGGTGCTCTTCCTTCTCTTGCCATTGCGAATAGCATACGACTAGCAGCATACATTCCTGAATTAGCACATGAAAGAACTGATGTTAAAACTACTGCATTCATAAGACTTGCTGCTCCTGCAATACCCGCTCTTTCAAAAATAGTAGTAAAAGAACTTGTTGTAACTCCAGCCTCTGTAAAAGGAATCAATGCACTGATAATAAATATTGCTCCTAAATAGAATATTATAATTCTCCAAAATACACTTTTAATTGCTTTAGGTATATTTTTCTCTGGATCTTCACTTTCTCCAGCAGCAATACCAACGAGTTCTGTACCCTGAAAAGAGAATCCAGCAATTAAGAAAACCATTAATATTCCCTTAAATCCAAAAGGGAATGGTCCTTTAGCACCACTTTTAGGATCTAAAAATGTAAAATTTGAAAGCCCAACGTAGTGACCTCCAATTATTCCAAAAATCATTGCAACACCCACTGCTAAGAAAACTATAACAGCTACTACTTTAATACTTGCAAACCAAAATTCTGATTCTCCATAAGCCTTAGCAGAGAGCATATTTAATCCAAATAATATTATTAAGAAAGAAATACTCCAAATAATTGCGGGCACATTAGGAAACCAATATTTCATAATCATAGCTCCTGCTACCATTTCAACTGCAACAGTAATTGCCCAGTTATACCAATAGTTCCAACCTAGCGCAAACCCTAATGCTGGATCAACAAATCTCGATGCGTATGTTTCAAATGAACCAGTAACTGGCATAAATGTAGCCATTTCACCTAAACTTGTCATTAAGAAATATACCATTATTCCTATAACTGTATACGCTATTAACGCTCCACCGGGGCCTGCTTGACTTACTGTCCCACCTGATGCTAAAAATAGCCCTGTTCCTATTGCTCCACCAATAGCAATCATGTTAAGATGACGTGCCTTTAATCCTCTTTTAAGCTGACTCGTTTTTAAATCGTTTGTTTTTAATTCACCCATTTTAATACAACCCCTTAATTTATATATATCTACCATTGAAAGTAGTATGAAGATGTTTATTGATCAACGAAGCAACAGACTCCACCATTAGAAAACTTAATCCTTTCCTTCATACGTTATATTTTACATCATTTCTATTGTTATTAGCAATAAATATAAAACCTATAAACAAACAAGAAAAAATCTACTATATATTATATCCGATATTTTTCATAATAATTAATGCTGTGTCCTCTATTGCTCTTTTAGTAATATCAATTGTTAAACACCTTGTCCTTTTCATTACCTTTTCTGCATAATCAAGTTCATCTAATATTCTTGCATCATTAGCATATTGAAAATTAAAATTTAATCCATTGAATTTACCCATTCTATTTTTCCTTATTTCAATAAGTTCATACGGATTTATTTTAAGACCTATAATCTTCTTTCCAGGAATATTGTATAGTTCTTCTGGAACAGGCACTTCCGGCACTAAAGGTATATTTATCGCTTTAATACCTTTATTAGCTAAATACATACATAATGGAGTTTTTGAAGTTCTAGATACACCAATAAGCACTACATCTGCATGTTTTATTCCCTTATAATCTTGGCTATCATCAAAGTGTATAGCAAACTCCATAGCTTCTATTCTTTTATAATACTCCTCATCCATATTCCATATAGCTCCAGGAATATATTCTGGTTGTTTATTTAATAACTTTGATGCAATTCCAATTCCTGGTCCTAAAACATTGGATACAAATATTCCTTTTTCCAAGCATCTTTGAACTAAAAATTCTTTTATCTCTACCCTAATTATAGTGGAAATAACCATTGCTTTTGAATTAATATCAATTTTCCCAATAAAATTATTAACATCCTCAGCCGTTTTGATATATGGTGTTCGTTTTATTGTCACACTACCTGGAAACTGACTTGCCACTGATCTAGCTACTAGTTCCGCCGTTTCTCCTATTGAATCAGATACCGCATATATTGTTAACATTGCTAATCATCATCTACTTTCTTTTTTATTTTAGTTTCTTAAAATCAATATAAAACTTAAATTAAATTATCACTTTTTAATAAATTAAACAACGTCGAACTTAAATTAAATTGACTCATTAGAATCTTTACTTCAGATAGTACTTTTTCTTTTTTATCATTAGATATATTAGTTTTCGTAGCCCTAATTAATATATTTTTAGGAGAATGTGATATATCTATAAATTCTAGAAGCTGAGTTTTATATCCCAGGCTTTCTAAAAGATTTGCTCGTACACTGTCTGTCATAAGTGCTGAGATTCTTTCTTGTACAATTCCGTACCTTGTCAATATAGATAAAGAGTCTGTTTTGATTTGGCTATTAAATTCATGTTGACAACAAGGAACAGAGAAAATCATAGAACTATTCCACTTTATTGCATTATATAAAGCATAATCAGTAGCTGTATCGCATGCATGTAATGTAATTACCATATCGACTTTATTATCATATTTGAATCCATTAATATCTCCAAGTTCAAAATGCAGATTTTCATAATTATATCTTTTAGCTATATCATTACATTTATTAATTACATCACTCTTTAGATCGAGTCCTATCATTTTTACATTAATTTTTTTAATTTGCACAAAATAATAATATAATACAAATGTTAAATACGATTTACCACATCCAAAATCTAATATAGTAAGTTCCTTAAAATCATTTTTCTTAATTTCGTCATCAATAATTTCAACAAACCTATTTATTTGCTTATACTTATCATATTTTGAATTAACAACCTTACCTTCCTTTGTAAAAATACCTAAATCTATAAGAGGCTCTATTATCATACCCTCTTTAAGAATATAATTTTTTTCATTGTTATGACCTTTGTTAGCTAGCTTTAAATTATCACTTGTTTTTTTACCTAGATGGATTTTACCTTTCTTAGATATTTTCAAATCGAATGTAGTTATATTTGACCAAGCATCAACTTGTTTATAATTAGATTCTACAAATTCTAAAAGTTTTTCTCCTAAAACAGATATCCCAATATTTTCATGAAAAACTTGTTTATCAGTAAATTTCTCTATTTGATAATATTGTTTTATATCATCTTCTTTTAATATAAATATTATTTTATTATACTCTACATCCTTATTAATTTTATTGCTAATAACTACTTTTATAATATCTTGGCTGACTATTTCATCAATTGCTTTTTTTAACTCTTCCATTTCAACACACCTTATCATTTATTTTAAATTACTTTTCTTAACGTTAATATTATACTCATGCTTATTATGTAGTTTTCGATCCATCCCATTCTTTTGCATAATCTTCCAGTACTTTATGAAGAACTTGCCCAATTTTAGAGTAAGATTCATCATTAAGATTTGCAAGGGATATCCTGATAGCCCATTCAGGGCCATTGAATCCACTACTACCTAATAACACTATTGAAGATTGTTCTGCAAGGCGTATAAGAATATCTACTGGTTTATAATTTTCCCGTAAATATTCTACAAATTGTTTATTATAATTTTGTCCTGCCCACTCCATTAAATCAAATTGAGTATAGTAAGACGCATCAAACGGATCCAATTGTAAATCTAATCCCAATCCTTCGAATAAAAGTCTTTTGCGACGGTGGCAAATGTCTTTTGTTAATTGTTTATATCTATTATCTTTATCTATTATAGCAAATAAAGAAAAAAATGCCATCTGAACTTGCTGTGGTGTTGATAACCCAGCGGTATGATTGAGTGCTACCTGCCTACTATCTGCTACCATTCTATCTATGAAATTTATATTATCAGGATCAGTAGAAATTCCACCATAACGCTTCCTTGCTCTTTGTTTTTTATCTTCATCTTGTTCTCTTAATAATTTGTCAAATACATTGTCTTCATACAGTGAAATAGTTCCAAGACGCCAACCTGTTACTCCAAAATATTTTGAAAAAGAATATACTCCAATCGTGTTATATGGCAAATCTGCCATTAATGAACGGAAGTTGTCTACGAAAGTACTATATACATCATCTGAAATAATCATTAAATCTGGATTGTCATTTTGTACAATGTTTTTCAACGATTTAACGGTTTCTGGTTTAATTGCAACAGAGGCTGGATTACTAGGATTAACTACAAATAATGCCTTTATTGTAGGATCGCTTATTTTCTCAATTTCTTTAGAAGAATATTGCCATGTATGTCTACCATCTTGTGTTGTCTCATCAGCCAAAACTTTAATGACTTCAAAATTATATCGTGGTAAATGAGGAATTTCAAGATATGGTGTAAAAATTGGTGCCATAATTGCGATTTTATCTCCCTTTGACAATATGTTGTTTGCAATCAATGTATCAAAAATATAGCACATCGCGGCCGTTGCACCTTCAACAGCAAATGTTTTAAACTTTCCGTAAAAACTCTTATTGTAACAAAGTTCCTGAATAAGATAGTCATTAACTACACTTTCAATATGACTTAACATCCTATCTGGCTTTGGATAGTTATCACCAATAATTCCATCTACTAATTCATAAATCCAGTCACCTGGATTAAAACCTTTCACCGCTATTCCATAATCAATCATTTTGCTAAGAAGTTCAATTCCAGGAGCATCTTGATGTTTTTTTGTGAAATCTATAAAACGATCTGCAATTCCCACTTTGTTTGGCATTCCAGCTAAGTCGTGATCACTCCACACCATTCTACTTTCTTCTACCGCGAATTGTCCAAAAGTGAAAAAGGCTTCTCTTGGCGATGCTGCAATCCAGTTGGGATTTCCTCTACCCGCATCCAGTAGAGAGTGCGTCCCACTTTTCTTTGATTCCTCCGCAAGATTTATTAATTTATCTTTAAGTTCAAAAGGGCTTATTTTACCATAAACCTCCTCTATTTCCTCACGCGCTGCTGTTAACTTATCCATGTTCATATCCTCCTAGTTTACAATTATCTTACTATTCTTTCTCACTATTTCGATAATTATATTCTTTTATACGAATGTTGTTTTATTGAACTATTTCATCAATAGTTTTCTTTAGTTTAATTTAATCCTACCTTATCATTATCATTTGTTATAAACCTACTTTTCTATACAATAATATCATTTTTAATGCTAATTCTCAATAATTATTAGCTCTCCGTGGTTTTAATCTCAAAACTTTTTCTACATAATCACTATATAAATTTATATTTTTCATTGACATTACTAAAATTTAATGTTAAGATTCTTTTTAAATTAGTATATTATTATTGCGAAGATGGAGATTGTTATTTTATAAACTTAAGTTACAGAGAGTCGATGTTTGCTGAGAGTCGATGCTAGGTATAGAATTCAAATCACTCCTGAGCTGCTCACCTGAATAAAGTAAGGTAAGCCGGTTAGCTCCGATATAAGGCTTAGGTTTGAAAGAACCGAAAAGAGAAGTGTCTTTTTTTTAAGATACAATTAAGGTGGTACCGCGAATTATACTCGCCCTTGAATTTATATTCAAGGGCGTTTTTTTTTTACAATAATAATATAATTAAAAAAATGGAGGTTTTAAATATGCAAAAATCAGAAACAAATTTATCATTAAATCAACCTTTGGAATTTTATCTATCTGAAATTAAAAAGGCGCAGGCAAACCTAGAAGGTGTATCTAAAAAAACAGCTCTCATATATAGTGATGTTTTCAGTAATGAATCTGGAAATTCCGTTTATATTAAACCTGAAAATTTGCAGATCACTGGTGCCTTTAAAATCCGTGGTGCTTATAATAAGCTTTGCACATTAACACAATCTGAGCGAAAAAGAGGTGTAATTGCATCTTCTGCCGGAAACCATGCCCAAGGAGTTGCATATTCAGCTGAAAAATTAGGTGTTTCTGCCACAATTGTAATGCCTAGAACAACCCCTCTTATTAAAGTTGAGGCCACTAAAAGCTATGGGGCAACTGTAATCTTATTTGGAGATTGTTACGATGAAGCTTATACTGAGGCAAAGAGATTACAAAAGGAACATAATTATGTTTTTGTACATCCCTTTGATGATTTAGATGTTATGTATGGACAAGGTACCATTGCCGCTGAAATCATTGAGGAAATTGAAGATATTGATTGCATTCTTGTACCTGTTGGTGGTGGCGGTC
>Ga0209123_1003469_pt1 | contig 11758 bp, 10 predicted proteins | sample BarGraIncu00431A_FD_184500 | JGI IMG/M metagenome (GOLD analysis project Ga0209123, IMG submission 184500) | Arctic peat soil microbial communities from Barrow, Alaska, USA - Barrow Graham LP Incubations 004-31A (SPAdes) (version 2) | ecosystem: Environmental > Terrestrial > Soil > Wetlands >...
TGATTAAAGAAGGCGATACTGTACGTCGTACAGGCCGCATCATGCAAGTCCCTGTCGGGGAGGCCATGGTTGGTCGGGTCGTCAATGCCCTAGGAGAACCTATCGATGGCAAAGGGGCGATCACGACGACAGAGTTTCGTCCTGTTGAATATCCTGCACCTGGTATTGCGGACCGCCAGTCGGTTCATGAACCAATGCAAACAGGCCTCAAGGCCATTGATTCCATGGTGCCAATTGGTCGGGGACAGCGTGAGCTCATTATCGGTGACCGTGGTACCGGTAAAACGGCCATTGCGGTTGATACCATTTTAAACCAAAAAGGTGAAGGCGTAATTTGTGTTTATGTAGCCATTGGTCAAAAAGCTTCTACTGTAGCCCGGGTTGTGCATACCTTAGAAGAAGGTGGCGCCATGGAATATACGATTGTTGTTGTTGCGGCGGCATCAGATAGTGCACCACTTCAATACTTGGCTCCTTATGCTGGGGTAACGATGGCTGAATACTTTATGTATAAAGGTGGTCATGTACTGTGTGTATATGATGACTTGTCAAAGCATGCTGTAGCTTATCGCGCCATGTCACTGCTCCTTCGTCGTCCTCCAGGTCGTGAAGCATATCCAGGGGATGTATTTTATTTGCATTCTCGTCTCCTCGAACGCGCTGCGAAATTGTCAAAAGAACTAGGTAGTGGCTCGATTACTGCTCTGCCGATTATTGAAACACTCGCCGGCGACGTATCAGCTTATATTCCGACGAATGTTATCTCCATCACCGATGGTCAGATTTTCTTAGAAAGTGAAATGTTCTACTCGGGTATTCGGCCAGCCATCAATGCTGGACTTTCTGTATCCCGGGTTGGCGGTGCAGCCCAGATTAAAGCCATGAAACAGGTTGCAGGGCGCTTACGTCTGGACCTGGCTCAGTACCGAGAATTGGCAGCTTTTGCCCAATTTGGTTCTGACCTTGATAAAGCAACCAAAGCCTCCCTTGATCGGGGACAGCGTACGGTAGAAGTATTAAAACAGGCCCAGTACTCTCCAATGGTTGTTGAAGAACAAGTTATTGTCATATATACAGCCATTAATGGTTTTCTTGATGATGTTGCCCTGACAGATGTGGAAAAATTTGAACGTGATTTTATTAAATTTTTGCGGGCCAATCATGCAGAAATCGGCAAGACCATCAGAGAAAAGAAAGTTCTTAGTAAAGAGACGGAGGATGCTCTCAAGGCGGCTATCCAAGAGTTCAAAGATACATTTAGTACATCCGATAAAACGGCGAGGTGATATAGATGCCTAATGTACAGGATATACGCCGTCGCATAAAAAGCGTAAAAAGTATTGAGCAAATCACGAAAGCCATGAAAATGGTAGCTGCCGCTCGGTTGCGTAAAGCCCAAGAAAAGGCTGCGACCAGCAAACCATACACTGAAAAAATTCAGCAAGTATTGGCCAGCGTGGCGAGTGGTTCTCCGGAAGCTGCTCATCCCTTACTAGAAGTGAGAGAAGTCAAACGGGTTGCTTATCTGGTGTTAAGTGCTGATAAGGGGCTGGCTGGGGCTTATTCTTCCAATATTATTAAAGAAGTATTGCCCCACATTGTAGGTAAAGATAATGTCATCTTATTTACTGTTGGTCGCAAATCCAGGGATTATTTCAAACGACGAGGATATGCAGTGGCTGAGGAATATACAGGCTTTTCTGAGAAACCTACTTACAAAGATGCGTTGACCATTGCACGGGCGGTAGCCGCAGGGTTTACCGACGGTACATATGACGAAATTCATTTGGTGTATACCAAATTTCATTCAGCACTGACCCAAACACCTGCCAGTATAAAATTATTGCCTGTGGAAGATGTAGGGGTCGTTGGTGAGCAGCAAGAGTATATTTTTGAACCTTCTGCTGAAGAAGTACTGAGGTTCCTCTTGCCCCAATATTTACAGAGCGTAATTTATGGAGCGTTGCTTCAATCGGCAGCCAGTGAACTGGGTGCTCGCATGACAGCCATGGGCGCAGCGACTGAAAATGCGGAAGAATTAATTGCTAAGTTAGTTCTTAATTACAATAAAATTCGTCAGGCCACCATAACACGGGAGATTTCCGAAATTGTGGGCGGTGCCGAGGCGCTTAAGTAAAAATACTCGAATAGGAGGGGGAGCCTTTTGAATACAGGTAAAGTCATACAGGTTATTGGACCTGTGGTTGATATCGAATTTCCCCCGGAGCAGTTACCTGCCATTTATAATTCCGTTAAAATTGCAGATACATCCACAGAGGTAGAGATTAGTCTCATTGTAGAAGTTATGCAGCATCTTGGCGATAATATCGTGCGCTGTGTGGCTATGTCTTCCACGGATGGTTTGACGCGGGGTATGCAGGCTACAGACACCGGGGCTCCCATTAAAGTTCCCGTGGGAAAAGGTACGTTAGGTAGGGTATTTAATGTACTAGGTAATACTGTTGATCATAATGATGCTAAAGTGGAAGCCGATGATTATTGGCCAATCCATCGTCCAGCTCCCTCCTTTGAGGAGCAAGAGACAAGCACTGAAATTTTGGAAACAGGCATTAAAGTTGTTGACCTCATTGCCCCTTATTCCCGCGGCGGTAAAATTGGCTTGTTCGGTGGTGCTGGTGTTGGTAAGACAGTACTTATTATGGAACTGATTCGTAATATTGCCACAGAACATGGTGGTTATTCCGTATTCGCTGGCGTAGGCGAGCGGACTCGTGAAGGCAATGATCTATGGATGGAAATGAAGGAGTCTGGGGTTATCGAGAAAACTGCCTTAGTATATGGGCAGATGAATGAGCCACCTGGCGCTCGTATGCGTGTTGCCTTGACTGGCCTCACCATGGCAGAATATTTCCGTGACGTAGGCGGCCAAGATGTACTGTTTTTTGTGGATAATATTTTCCGCTTCATTCAGGCCGGCAGCGAGGTGTCGGCGCTACTTGGACGTATGCCATCTGCAGTAGGTTATCAGCCAACCCTAGCGACCGATGTTGGCGCATTGCAAGAACGTATTACGTCCACTAAAAAAGGTTCAATCACTTCCGTGCAGGCCGTATACGTGCCAGCTGATGACTTGACGGATCCAGCACCTGCTGCTACCTTTGCTCATCTAGACGCGACCACAGTATTATCAAGACAAATCGCTGAGCTTGGTATTTATCCAGCTGTGGATCCTCTTGACTCCACGTCCCGCATTGTTGATCCTAATATTATCGGTGAAGAACATTATAAAGTCGCTCGCGGTGTGCAGGAAGTCTTGCAACGTTACAAAGAATTGCAAGATATTATCGCTATTTTGGGTATGGAAGAGTTATCTGATGAAGATAAGCTTGCTGTATCGAGAGCGCGTAAAATGCAACGTTTCTTAAGCCAACCATTTTTTGTGGCTGAAGCCTTTACAGGTACCCCTGGTAAATATGTACCACTAAAGGAAACCATTCGTGGTTTTAAGGAAATTCTAAGTGGTAAACATGATGACTTACCAGAAGCTGCATTTTATATGACTGGCTCCATTGATGAAGTGGTTGAAAAGGCCCGGACAATGAAGGGAGAATAATAAATGGCTAAAAAAATTAGGCTGGATATTGTTACCCCCGAGAAAGTGGCTTATTCAGAGGATGTTAATATGGTAATTGCTCGCACAACAGACGGTGATATTGGTATTTTACCAGGACATGCCCCTCTGATTGCCGCATTGGCGACTTGGCCCTTGCGAATCGTCACTGATAGTGGCGAAGAGATACAGGTTGCCCTGTGCGGTGGATTTATAGAGGTGCAGCCTGAAAAAATCACCATATTAGCCAATTGTGCAGAATTACCTCATGAAATTGATGCTGCCCGGGCAGAAACAGCCAAAGAACGTGCTGAAAAACGTTTACATGGTAATCAGGATGATGTGGATGTAGCCAGAGCCGAAGCCGCTCTCAAACGTGCCATGATCCGCTTAGTAGTGAAAAAACATCATAAGTTATAATTAAAACAGACTGACTTGTTCAGTCTGTTTTTTTTACTCGATTCAGAAACTCCCATGCCGCTAACGCAGCACAACGTAGTATAGATAAGACACGTAAGACACGGGGACGGTGGTACTGTCTCACACAATTATCTTTTTCGTTAGGACGGTTTTTAGCTGCAGAGGATACAGAGTGGATACTTGAAGGATGGGTTTACACTTTATTATTGATAGTTCTTCATGCATACCCAACCTAAAAAATGGCAATAATAATAATGTAAGATTAGTTATTATATAAAATTTTTTGGGGGTAAGAATGGTGACGTTTCGTTTAAAAATAGTTATTGCAATCATTTGTTTAGTAATAGTATCATTAAGTATGATGGAAACGGTGCCCGCTGCTGGATGCCGTGAGCCCCTCCGTTTGGCTATGGAGGCTACTGGAGCAAAGGTCGAAGAATGTAGTGTAAATGCTTGGGTTAAATTACCTAGTGTATTGTTAAGTACTGCTCAGCTGGAAGACATGGTGCAAGAGGTGATGAGTCAATTAGGGATAAGCCCCGAGGAGTATCAGCGGACTTACCAACAGAAAAATAACAACACGATTGTACAGGCGGAAGTGATAAGAAAAAAATTTCATGCCTTAGTGATTGCTCAAGTCGTTCCAAGAGGTTTGGGTGCATCAGAATTTGAGGGTTATCTAGTAGTAAATATAGAGGCTAAAACAGATGAAAATATTTCCATCAGGCACATGCAAGAAAAAATATTTAGTATTACTAAAAAATTTGGTCCTACTCCGCAGATTACCACTTGCTTGATAGGCTGGCTTGATGGTAAACTAAGGGCTGGAGAATGGCATACATCTTTGAATGATGCTTTTCAAGTCATTGACGCCATGATTATTGATAAACTTGAGGCTGAACATTTTGTTAGTTATACTGGTTTTACCTCAGAGATTACTGACTGGTTACAAGTCGATGGCAAAAGAATCAATTTGAATATGGCAATGCGTTATAGTCCGTATGATAATCGTACATATGTAACAATCGGTTCTCCAATTATTACTCGAGAATACTAGCAAGAGGCTGTGTGATAACAGACTCTAAAATAGCACTTCTTTGATTGGCATTATACAGTAGAGTTTGTGGGAGGATATTATCTTATGGAAAAATTAGTAATCCGTGGCGGTAACAGGCTGGTTGGTACTGTTAAAATCAGTGGAGCAAAAAATGCAGTATTGCCACTCATTGCGGCAACGCTACTCGGTACATCCCCAAGTACCCTTGAAGAAGTCCCTAATCTAGAAGATGTACGTACCTTTGCCGAGGTACTTAAACATCTGGGTGTAGCAGTACAATATAACAAAGCAGAACACATGCTATTTGTTGATAGTACCAATGTTTTAAATTGTGAAGCGCCCTATGAACTGGTGCGAAAAATGCGGGCATCTTTTTTGATCATGGGTCCACTACTGGCGCGTTTTGGTCATTCTAGAATTTCCCTACCAGGTGGTTGCGCAATTGGTACTCGTCCCATTGATTTACATTTAAAAGGTTTTGAAGCCTTAGGGGCTAAAATTGATATTGGTCATGGCTATATTGAAGCCTCAGCTCCGAATGGTTTAATCGGCGCCAGAATTTACCTGGATTTTCCTAGTGTCGGTGCTACTGAAAATATTATGATGGCAGCGTCGATGGCCAAGGGGCAGACTATTTTAGAAAATGCTGCTCATGAACCTGAGATTGTTGATTTAGCTAATTTTCTTAATACGATGGGTGCTAAAATTAAAGGCGCTGGTACAGACATAATAAAAATTGAAGGTGTATCCCAGCTCGTAGGCAAAACCTATGAAGTCATCCCTGATCGTATCGAAGCAGGTACATTTATGGTGGCAGCAGCGATGACTGGTGGCGATTTATATGTTGAAAATGCTTTGCCTGAACATTTGAAACCAGTCATTGCTAAGCTGAAAGAAGCCGGTGTAACCATTGAAGAAGACACAAATGGCATACGGGTCAAGAGCAATGGTATATTAAAGGCAATCGATATTAAGACATTACCATACCCAGGTTTCCCTACAGATATGCAGGCCCAATTTATGGCAATGACCGCGGTGTCTCAAGGGACAAGTGTAGTCAGTGAAACTGTCTTTGAGAATCGATTTATGCATGTTGATGAACTGAAACGCATGGGAGCCAATATCAAAATTGAGGGTCGTAGTGCAGTGGTAGAAGGTGTAGCTATCTTAACTGGTTGTCAGGTGAAAGCCACTGACTTGAGAGCCGGAGCGGCCTTGGTTTTGGCAGCCCTTGTTGCTAGGGGTGAAACCGAAGTAGGATATCTTTATCACATTGATCGTGGTTATGATGACCTAGTCACTAAATTATGCGGTATTGGTGCAGACATCAAACGCGTCGGCACCCCAGAAGACTAAAAAATAGCATAAAACATATTAAAAATGGTGCGATGGTTATCGTGCCATTTTTTTTGTTCCGCAACTTTCGATCTCAAGTCATACTTGCCTCATTTCTAGCATAGGATTTAGTGGTTATGTAATGCGGGGAGGCAAGACTTGTGTGAAGAAGATTTTAGCATTCGCCACTATGTTGGTGATCGTGGCAGTTATTATTATTCCAACGTTAATTGTAGGTGGTATAAATAATTTAGATAGTGTATCAGATCGGAGTGGTAAGATGCCCAAGGGTGAAGATGTGTTTATAAAAGTTTATATTCATGAACAAGGCAAAATCGTTGAGATGAACCTAGAAGAATATATAGCGGGCGTAGTGGCTGCTGAAATGCCTGCCGAATTTGAATTAGAAGCCCTCAAATCACAAGCAGTGGCAGCACGTACCTACGCTGTAAAGAGTATGTTGATCTTTGGCGGCGGTGGCGTGGCCAACCAGCCTGGTGCTGATGTGAGTACTGACTACCGGCAAAATCAAGCTTTTTTGAGTGGGGAAAGGTTAAAGGAACGCTGGGGCAGCAGTTACGAAAAGTATTGGGGAAAAATTAGTCGAGCAGTAGCAGAGACGCGAGGGCAAGTTATAACATACAATGGAGAATTTATTAATGCCGTATTTCACTCTACCAGTGGCGAACGCACAGCTAGTGCCAAAGAAGTATGGGGCTTTGATTATCCTTATCTGATCAGCGTTCCTTGTTCCTGGGATCAACAATCACCACGCTACACAGATAAGAAAGAGTTTGTATTGGCTGAAATTGAGCAGTTATTGGGAGCAGAGACTCAAGTTCTAGCTGCTGTGCAAAATGGCAGTGGAGCAACCCAGGTTATCGAGACAACGGATTCAGGGCGGATCGGCCAAATCCGCATTGGTAGTAAAGTATTATCGGGATTAACGATCAGAGAAAAATTGGAATTGCGTTCAACTAATTTTAAAATTGAGATACAGGGTAATAAAATGATTTTTAATACCATCGGTTATGGGCATGGTGTAGGTTTATGCCAATATGGCGCTAATGGCATGGCTAAGGCAGGTCATGATTATCGCCATATTATTACCAATTATTATACGGGTGTAGCAATTAAAAATATAATGGGCTCCTGAACTGGTGCCTGGCGTTTTTCCTATATTCCCTGTCTAAAATTTTTGCACATTGGGCATACTACTCATGAGGTGATAGTATGTCCAAGTTAAGATTATTTATTTTACATTTTGCTCCATTGTGGTTAAAATTTCGTGGTCGTATTGTTGGGGCTGTTTCGCGTAGGGCTATGACGATCTATATTGCCTCAGGGCTGCTGATAGTATCGAGTATGCTGCTAGTAATTGCATTTTTGGGTATGAAAAGTTACCCAGATACAATTGTAGAACCTGAAAAAAATATTGAAAATAAAGTCACTCAGCCAGTTGAGGATCAGCCTGTTGTCAAAGTAGTATCACCTCAGGCAATGCCTGAACCAGCGTCGAAAGCCATGGTAGACATCCAACCAGCGCAAGACGTCCTAGTTGTACCTAAGGCCGTTAAGGGGCCCATTAAAGTTGATTTTGGTTGGCAACAACATGAAGTATATAAAGATTGGCGTTATCATACGGGTATTGATATTAGTGGCTCTGTCGGCCAACCGGTAGAGGCTATCTATAACGGACAGGTCGGTGATATATTTCGCGACAAACACAACGGCTTAACGGTAGTGGTAAAAAATAGTACATATAGTGTATATTATGGCTCTCTTTCGGAAGTAAAGGTAGAAAAAAGTAGTTTTGTCAATCCTGGCCAGATAATTGGCACAATGGGTAGTTGTGATGCCGAACCTTTTAATCATTTGCATTTGGGGCTAAAAAAAGGTGATCAATATATCGACCCCAAACTAGTAATTAGTAGAGAATGAGCCAAGGGAAGGGTTCATTCTCTCACTCATTTTAAAAATACCCACAGCACAGTAGTGCTTTTTTTTACTCTATCAGAATATATAAGTTTTATAATAATAATCTTCTCTCTGTATTTTCGGTACCTCTGTGGTTAAAAATGTCGCTATGTTTGTTTTTAAGAACACGCCAGCGCTTTTGATATGAAAATAGGCGTCTAAGATTATTTTCATATCACATTATGCTGCGTTAGCGGCATAGGAGTTTCTTAGTATATGTTTTTTTTTCTGTCATTGCGACGAGGTGCGAGGAAACAATCCTCTACTTGAGCAGAGACAATGTTTGAAAGACTTTATTAAATGTGAATTTTGTGGTATCCTTATCCATGCTGAGTTTCCTTTTGTTATAGATTACGAGCAGGGTTACCTGCTATACTTCTATTGTAAGAGGTTTTTATTTATGTTCTAATGTAAGAGTCGCAAAATGCATAAATTTAATTATTTATATTCATAAGTAGCCGCTCGTAAGTAGTAACAGACTAGAAGTTAATTTAATGCAACACAAATGAAGTACGATAGAAAAAGAGAGAGGAGTAGTTCTCATGAATATTGCATTCTTTTTGGTTCCTAAAAACGAAGTCATTTATTTGCCTGCAAATTCTACCATGCGGCAAGCCCTTGAAAAAATGGAATACCATAGTTATACGGCTGTTCCCCTTGTTGATGGACATGGTAAATACGCAGGGACAATTACTGAAGGGGATTTATTGTGGAAGATGAAAAATACACCGGGCTTAACCTTTGCCGATACGGAGCAGGTCATGGTTAAAGACATTCCTTTGCGGATGAACAATCTTCCTGTACGGGTGAATACGGAGATGGAGGGGCTACTTTCTTTGGCGATTGTACAAAATTTTGTCCCAGTAGTGGATGACAGTGAAATTTTTATCGGAATTATTCGTCGCAGAGAAATTATTGAGTATTATGCGGGACGATGTCATATAGGAATTGACAGCTCAAGTTTTGCATAACTCTGTGAGATTTATAAGATGATTTGGGAATTATAAATAAAAGTAACATTCAAAAGAAGTCGTCTATCGAAGAGGGCTTCTTTTTTCTATGTTACAGAATGTATAAGTTTTACGAACCGCAGAGACACAGAGGGTTTATAATATCCTCTTCTCTGTGTCCTCTGCCCCTCTGCGGTTCAATAGGACACGTTAAATTTCGCAAAGGGCTAGGGTCGTTCATAAATAGTTCGATTGGATATTTTAGTCATAGCTTGACGTATTATTGATTTTCAAAACTAGGTTTTTGCTAGAAAATTTAACAATAAACAGGATCTTGTATACAAAATTCGGAATATACAAAAAATGTTGGTAGATTTTTCTGTGCTTTACTGTTATACTGATGGAAGAGTATAAAAAATTATGTTAACTGACAATGGATCAGTCCAATAAATTTAAGAAGGAGAATTATTTATGGAAAAAGATGAAACAGTTGTAATACCTAAAAAAGACAAGAAAGGATTGGGCCTTTCGGCTCAGATTTTTATTGCTCTTATTTTAGGTGTAGTTTTCGGTTATATTTTTCCTACGTATGGTCAGGCCTTGAAACCAATTGGTGATGCGTTTATTCGCATGATCAAAATGATTGTCGTACCCCTTATTTTCAGTTCATTGGTTATGGGTATTGCCGGTACTGGCGACTTTAAAAAACTCGGACGCCTCGGTGCCAAAGCCATCATCTGGTTTGAATGTGCTACAACCTTGGCGCTAGCTGTAGGTTTGGTTGTTGCCAATGTCTTTAAACCTGGTGTCGGCGTAGCCATTGCAACCGGTGCTGATACCAGCGCGATTGCAGCAGCAGGGAAAACTACCATTGATATGACCCAGATGCTGGTCAATATTATACCGACCAACATTGTTGATGCTATGAGTCGCGGTGATATGCTGCAAATTATTTTATTCGCAACTTTCTTTGGCATCGCAGCAGCACATATGGGAGCAAAAGGTAAACCCGTTGTTACCCTTGCCGTCAGTGTTGCTGAAATTATGTTCCAGTTTACTAACTATGTAATGAGATTAGCTCCAATTGGTGTATTTGCTCTTATTTCCTTCACTGTAGGAAAGTTTGGTCTAGGTATGCTGGTTCCTTTAGCAAAACTCATCGGTTCCCTATATTTTGCCTTAATCGTGTTTGTCCTCTTGCTAATGGCTCTTGCGTCATTGATTATTCGTATGAATTTCTTCCACTTATTAAGAGCCATTAAAGAACCACTTATGATTGCCTTCTCAACAGCGTCGAGCGAAGCGGCATTGCCGATTGCCATGGAGAAGTTAGAACTGTTTGGTGTTCCTAAACATATTGTTACTTTTGTATTACCAACAGGTTATACTTTTAATCTAGATGGCTCTACGCTCTATAGTTGCTTGGCCGTTGTATTTATCGCACAGGTTTATAACATAGACTTTCCACTTGCCACCCAATTGCTGATGTTAGTGACGCTCATGATGTCAACGAAAGGCATTGCCGCCGTACCTGGCGCATCCTTAATCGTTATTGCGGGCACAGCTGCAGCATTTGGTTTGCCGGTAGAAGGTATTGGTATCATATTGGGCGTTGACCGTATCCTTGATATGGCCCGTACAGCTTGTAACTTAACTGGTAACTGTGTGGCAGCTGTAGTGGTAGCTCGTTGGGAAAATGAATTGCCTGATGATGTCTTAGAAGCTGCTTATTTGAAAAATTTTGATTGATAAAATAAGGAAACTTAGTATGATTTCTTATTATATTAAGTAGTAGGACCAATAAAAAATACTCCTGCTCAAACAGTAGATAAAGAGGTACTTTGTGTAAAGCGTAAAGTACCTCTTTTCTTTACTATTATCAAAAATTATAAGTTTTTACGAACTGCAGAGGCGCAGAGGATACAGAGGGTTTATACGACCTGACTTTAAAAATAAAAAACCATTGCCCCAAAGCACAGGGGTGCTTTTTTTTATTTTGTCCGCATATATATGTTAGCAAAGTAAGGGTAGGGGGCGTAGCGATTATGAAAGATTATATTCGTAAACGAGTGTTAGACATTTGCCAGCATATCTTAGAAAGTAAAAATACTGTGAGGCAAGCGGCAATTGTCTTTAGCGTCAGTAAAAGTACGGTACACAAAGATATGATAGAAAGATTACCTCTCATTAATAAGAAGATGGCAAACAAAGTAAGAGTAATATTAGAAGAGAATAAAGCCGAGCGTCATATTCGTGGTGGCGAGGCAACGCGTAAAAAATATAAAAATGTAAAAGAAAGTAACTAAAATAAAGGATTTTGCAAATAGATGTAGAAGCACAACAAATGTATTTATGAATCTTTGCGCTCCTTGTAGTTTACATAGAGTAATAAATATAGAAAAATATATAGTAGATACGAGAGGGGATTATACATGTTTGGAATGTCAA
>Ga0209123_1003470_pt1 | contig 11755 bp, 14 predicted proteins | sample BarGraIncu00431A_FD_184500 | JGI IMG/M metagenome (GOLD analysis project Ga0209123, IMG submission 184500) | Arctic peat soil microbial communities from Barrow, Alaska, USA - Barrow Graham LP Incubations 004-31A (SPAdes) (version 2) | ecosystem: Environmental > Terrestrial > Soil > Wetlands >...
CGTCTTAGATAAATGTATTTTCCTGCTTTAATCCTTAGCGTACGGTTTGCTGGTAAGAACCCATTATACATAAAAATACCCTATAGGGCAGACTTTTTCAAGTGCCTACTCTATAGGGTACATTTTATAAAGTGAGACGGCTTTTTATTTTGGACCATGTATTTGCAATTTGGGAAATTTACCACATGATAAAATCAAACGGAAGTTTGGAGGCGATACTATGATGACGGGGCAACAGGCAAGTATTGATTTTATTCGTGATTACCCTTACAAGTATCCGCCGGCCTTTTGTGAGATTGCGGCAAGTGAGTAACTCAGGTATATAATGCCTGTTGGTTGAGAGTCGTGTGTAGTGTATGACTTTTTTATTTGTGCAGTTAAGTACAAAACTGTACGTATGTGTTGTGCTATTAGGTTCACCCTGTTAAACAAGAACGGCTTACTTTGTTTTCATGCGGGCATACTAGGCTTGGCACGTTTATTGCATTAGTAATATACATATAGAAAATATTGGAGGCCAACGTTATGAATAGAATAACAAAAAAAATAATGATTTACTCATTGGCAGGTATGATGCAACTCGGTTTGGGTGCAAGTGTAATCGAAGCATCGCCATTACATGTTGATGGTACATCAGGAATGGTCCAACTAGATAATAGACATGGTAATCGTGATGAGCAAAAGCGCCAAGAGAATGAAAGGCATGAGCGAGAAATGCGACGTCACAATAATGAGAGCGATCGGGACTGGAATGATCGTCAGCAACGTGAAAATCAGCGTCACGACAATACGATGAATGAAATCATAGCTGGTGTGATTGGTATCGTAATTGGTTCTCAACTATAATTAAATAAGTAGAAGGAGTGTTCTATTATGAAAAAGGGAATAAAGAAAGCAATTGTCTACTCGTTGTTGGTTGGGATGGCTCAGTTTGGCCTAGCAGCTACAGCTACAATAGAGGCAGCGCCAAGAGGCGATTGGAAACAACAACAGAATGATCAGCAATGGCAGGAAAATAACCGTCATAAACAGGAAATGCAACGTCGTCAAAATGAGAATGCTCAAGATTGGAATGATCGACAATGGCGGGAAAATCAGCAACATGATCGTTATGATCGACAGGATAATGAACGGCAATATCAGCAAAATTTAGAAATTCAACGACATGAGCGAGAAATGACACGTCATGATAATGAGAATGCACGGGATTGGAATGACCGTCAGTGGACAGAAAATCAACGTCATGACAACACAATGAATGAAATTTTTGCTGGTGTGATGGGGATCATAATTGGTGCTAATTTATAATAAAATATTGTAAACAATCCGCATCCTTCGGGATGCGGATTGTTTTTTGGATCTAAGGTTCTTAAGTAACGGTAGTGCCATGTGCAGAAAAGTAACAAAATTTGTGCGAATTCGGCAGGGATTTTTCTATTTATGTGGTAACTATATTTAAAGTTGTTGTAGCAACGATACAATAGCATAATAAATCAGGAGGTAATGCGATGATTAACAAGAGCACCATTTGTTGTAATAAAATAGACCGAACTGTCTTATTTATAGTTATTTCTGTCTTATTACTACTCATTTCTCCTAGCGTATATGCGATGGAACTTGAGAGTGATATCGTTAGCATTCCAGTAGCCGTAGGTAGTTCGATTCTTTATGATGATGCAAGAATAACTAAACCTGAAGGCGATGGACCATTTCCCCTAATTGTTATGACCCATGGAACTCCCCGTGATGCGGAGGAACGTGCTAAAACTAATGTTGCTACTTATTTCAAAACACAGAGTGAGTATTTTGCAAACAAAGGTTACGCTGTTATCTTTGTAGTTCGGCGCGGTTTTGGAGCATCATCGGCTTCATATGAAGAAAATCAACTATTTGGTAATGGTACAAGGAATTATACTAAATCTGGTTTAGAAGCTGCTAAGGATTTAAAGGCAACTATCGACTACATGAAAAATAAATCTTATATTGATAAAACACGAATTATATTGTTGGGTCAGTCCACCGGGGGACATTCGGTAACTGCTGCCGGTTCATTAGGCATTGACGGAGTAATAGGAGTGATTAATTTTGCTGGCGGGCGTGGATCATATGCACCTGACCTAGTAAGAGATGAAAATAACCTGATTGCTTCCATGGCTCAATATGGAAAAACAACTCGGATACCAACACTCTGGTTGTATTCCACCAATGACCACTATTTTCGTCCAGATTTGGCACAGGCCATGTATAAAGCATATATTGGAAACGGTGGGCAGGCGACATTTGTAGAACTGCCACCGTATAATGATGATGGACATAGGTCTTTCGTAGGTAATAGGAGTGTCTGGGCTTCTTATGTAGATCAATTTCTTGAAGGTTTAAAAGGGAAATAAAACAATAAAGTATACTTATAGCCCTCTAAGATAGCGTAGGGTTCCCTATTTCCCTAAAATGGGGAGTAGGCAGATATAGTAAAGGTTCGCAGGTTTTTGATGATTTCATAAGTGGGTTTCTGCTCGCTCAGACTTAGGTTTGAGCGCTTTTTTGTTGGTTATCGGTATTTTTCGCGGAAATATAAATATAGTAAAATAAAAGGTTTTTGTATAAAAGTATGGAAGAATAGATAGAAAAGATCTTCACCATGAGTATTATAGGATAATAAATTTCCAGGAGAAACTCGGATTCTGCCTATTCGGATTATTATGTTGGAAAGTATTAATTCCGTTAGGGGCTGTCGGTGGTTTAATTTGCAACAATTAGATATAAGGAGTGATTATTGTGGCCAGCATAAACAAAAGTGCTATACCAAACTCATTGACTCTTGCCAATTTAGGGTGTGGAATTATGTCGATAATGATGTTATTTCAAGTAAACTATATATGGTCTGCCATTTTTATATTATTAGCATGTATTGCGGACCGATATGATGGGGTCGTTGCTCGACAGCTAAATGTATCAAGTGAATTAGGGAAAGAACTTGATTCTCTCGCAGATTTAGTTTCTTTTGGCGTTGCTCCTTCTATTCTGGCTTTTAATCTTTACGGATTTTCAGAATTGGGGATTTGGGGATATTTATTGGTATTATTATTTCCAATGTCTGGTGCTTATAGATTAGCTAGATTCAATGTTGCTGAATTTGATGGAGAATTTTATGGTATTCCTATAACTTTTGCTGGTATGTTTATGGCCTTATACTGCCTAGCTACGATAAACTATTTAGTACCTTTCGGAGTTACAGTAATATTAATAATTGTATTATCTTACCTTATGGTTTGTGAGCATAAATTTAAGAAATTTTAAAATAATGTGAATAGGCTTTAGCGGGACAATTATAGTGACAAAAGATTACAAAGACTGGATGAAAGAATCAAATCCGATGGTTCTTACTAAGTGACAAACTAGTACCGATATGATATATTAAAAAATAAGTGTGAAAAGCAATGGAGCTCAAGGACTCGCTATCCTTGGGCTCGTTATATTTTATAAAAATAACTGATGGAAGTGTTATATAGGTAAGGAGTGCAAAGGATATGTCAAAATACGGTATTTGGTTTTTATTAGTGATGTGCAATTTATTTTGGGCGGGTAATTATGTCTTTGGAAAGTATGTTATTGTAGAGGTAACACCACTTTGGATTACTTTTTCCAGGTGGATATTGGCTTTGCTGTTCCTAATTCCCATTGCTCACTATATTGAAAAACCTGTGTGGAGTAAGGCGAAAAATGATTGGTTTTTATTGTTATGTATGGGTGTACTGGGGGTTATCGGATATAATATATTTCTTTATTCGGCATTAGGATATACAACTCCAACTAACGCTGCGCTGGTGACGGCTCTTAATCCTGGTGTCATTGTTATTGGTTCCATAATTCTCTACAAAGAACGCATCTCTATCTTACAGACTTTGGGATTGTTTATTTCCTTCGCAGGCGCTTTAGTGGTATTAACAAATGGTGAGATAGAGCGTTTGCTACAGTTGCAATTTAATCGAGGAGATTTACTTATGGTGGGGGCCGTTATAATATGGACCATATATACATTGATAGCGAGAAAAATATCCACTCCACCGATTACAGCTACAGCTATATCTACCGCAATTGCTGTACTTTTGATGGCACCATTTGCAGGTAGTCAGGGTATTAATATTGGGGAAATCGGATCATTAGCCATTACAGGTATTCTTTATATGGTAATATTTCCATCGGTAAGTTCTTTTGTTTTTTGGAATATGGCAGTACAAAAGATTGGAGTTAGTAAGGCGGGTGTATTTTTGAATTTGATTCCCGTATTTACGGCTATTATCAGTTGTCTCTTGGGAGAAAGGGTTACTGGAGCACAGGGAATTGGAGGATTGTTGGTATTTTGTGGTGTCTACTTAGCAACAGGTATGTTTGAGCAAAGGCTAAACATAGGAAGTAGTAAAAGGAAAATAGAAGCCTACTGATCGTGAAATAACGAGCGCCGCGTATTGTCAAGAGGAATAAAACCTTATAGAGTGCTTTTTCCATGATTAAAATGAGAATCATCATGCAGTATGAAATTACGGAATAAGTTTAGTGAAATGTAAAAAAGATGTCATTTACAAAGGCTTTTTAAAAAAGTATAATAAATTAGTTAGATTTATAAATAGTACTGAGAAGGTTTTGCAGATTAATGATCTGCTCGCCTTCTCTTTTAATTCAATAAGAATTGGGAACAACTGAGCATAATAGATCGTAATATTATTTCTATGATTTTGAAGTCGCAGGATGTTTTCCCATGGTAAAATTAGAGGAGATGAGCTTTATGAAGATTTTGGGTATTAATGGAAGTCCTCGAAAAGACGGTAATACAGCTATTTTAATTCGGACTATATTCAAGGAACTAAATGAGCAAAGTATTGATACAGAACTGATACAGTTTTCAGATGTTGCTATTAAAGGTTGTGTGGCGTGTGGAGGATGTATGATACATCCGAATAAACAGTGTGTTATAAAAAATGATGACTTTAACGAGTGCTTTGCTAAGATGGTAGCTGCCGATGGTATTATACTAGGCTCTCCCGTATATTCCGCTGATGTTACTTCACAGATTAAAGCACTGATTGACAGATCTTCAATGGTATTGGCGGCTAATAAGGGGCTGCTTAAATACAAAGTTGGTGCCGCAGTAGTAGCTGCCCGGCGTGGCGGTGCTATGAGTGCTGTAAATACTCTGCATCATTTTCTACATAGCAAAGAGATGTTTCTAGTAGGCTCTACTTACTGGAATATGGTGTATGGCAGAGCAATTGGTGAAGTAGAGCAAGACCAAGAAGGCATGGCTAATATGAAAAATATTGGTCAAAACATGGCATGGATATTAAAAAAAATTCATAGCTAGAGTTGAAAATAATTTGATTTACAAATATCACACAAGAAGGCTTTTGCAGACTAACATCTGCGGACCTTCTTTTTTTATTTAAAAAATACGAAATGTAAATCCCTTACAATGTAGGCGGCTTTTCTATAGTGGTTAATCCAAATCTGTAATAAGTAAACAATCTGAGCATAGTACATGTTTTCCATCAAATTCATATTGTGTAAAGCATTGCTTTTTTTGCCCACAGACATCACATTCGATATATTTTAGTGCGCTATTTTCGTAAGTCATAAGGAACCTCTCTTTTTACACTTAGTATAGAACAAAACATATATTTTATTAAAGGATAAATTTACCTTTCATCGAAGAGTGTATAAAATTGGTAAAAGGGAGTGGTGTGAGTGGGAGAAGAAGTAATTATTGTTTCAAATGGAGATGATCTTTTACTTGAGCATGAAAGTGAAAAAATAACCAACATAGGTAAAAATTTGTTAGACGTTAAAGAAAAGCTTAAAGATATGAGCAAAGATAAAAAATTTATTGACTTGATTAATAAATAAAAAGTGGAGCTTCCTTCGTGGAGCTCTTTTTGACCTAATATTTTGGAAGATAATACCTTGATTAAAGCTGTTTTTGATGGAAATCCTAAATGCGAATACATTATGATAATGGAGGAATTCTAATATGAATGTCGATACCTTAATTCAAGATGATTTAGTGAATTTTCGGCGTAACTTAATCGTTGGCTTTAAAGAACAACACCCGCACATCTTTACGATACTTGAGAATGTATTTTCGGGGCGTAAAAATATGGTAGGGATACAAGTTACTGAAGATGGAAATGTCATTGGGAAATATACTCTAATGATGGACGAGGGACAAGGAGTCATGAATCATCATGAATTCCTTCATGGTGGTTCATTGAATATCCACCTCTTATAACATCGCTCATATCTAATATATTATCTTTAATTTCAATATTACTAAGCTTTTTAACTGCTCCATAAGGTTCTTTTAATGAAAGCTTATCTCCTCTCCCAGAAAGAACCCATACAGTTTTATATCCCTTAGGTATTGATAGAAGCTGATCTTCACCTTTACCATCAGTAAAATACACTAACAAATTAACCTTATTATGATTAGCATATTCAAAAACTGGGGTAAATTTAGTGCCTCCTCTTATATTTATTCGATCTTTTAGATCCTTTATCGATTTGATTTTGTACACACGTCTAATTTCACTATCACATTCTATAATCGTAATTTCATGATTATAATTTCTTACTATATTAAGTACTTCTTTAATGGCTTGATTAAATTCTTCATCACTAATACTTCCGCTGATATCAAGTGCGACAATAATTTTTGCTTTATGACTTCGAAGTTTGCCTCTTAAATCTAATCGATCGGGCTGTCTTCTGTTTCTTCTTGTTATCGTCTTCTTTTGATTACTTTCAACAGCTCCCATTAACCTCTTAAGATATAAATTCCAGGGCAATTCACCTTTGCTATTTTTAAGTGATGATATCATTTTTTCTAAATAGTTTGGAATAGTACCTTTTTGCGAATCATCAATACACTTCTCAGTAAATTCTTTAAGCGTTTTTTCATCTAGCTCACTAGAATCTTCCCAAAGGTCATGGGTGTTTTCAGGATTATAATCGGTTGCTATTTTTTCATCTTTATTACTATCATCCTCTGTTGCATCTTCGTCTACTTCTAGTAAGTCTATGGCAGTTTGAATCTTTTCTACATAATATTCAAAAGGTTCAAAGGGCAAGAGTTTTAAAGAATAATTTAAATTTACCCATTCTAAGGTAGTAGCATATGGTGGTAGATGATCTAAATACGTATTTACGATGATATCCATTGCCAGATTAATAGCTAATGTTCCATAGCCAACCTTAATTTCTTTTGCTCTTATTAAATGCAACGATAAGATATGGAGTATTTCGTGTTTAATTGTACTTTCCATTTGTTTCATAGTAAGAGTTAAAAAAATGATGGGGTTAAAATATATAACATACTTGGATCCTTTAAAATTCACAGCAGTAGGGCTGCTTATATCAAATTTTATTTCTCTTGACATTTGAAACGAAAAATATCCATAGAAATTATCTCTGTCTTCCATAAGGCTTAAATTAACTTTATCTACAAGGCTAAAAAACTCGTCTTTAAAATCTTTTGGTATATTTATCTTAGAATTATCATCTTTATGATTTTCTTTTAGAAAAATAGTAATAATTTTATTTGCCTTTTCATAAAGCCCTTTTACTTGACCATCAAAATAAGTTTCCATTCATTATCACCTTACTAAACGATAAGATTCAAAATATGATTCGACAAAGGCTTCATTTTCTATGGCATGTTTGTATACTTCAGTATAACTATTTTTAATATCCTTCATGATTCCTATCCTTAAATCTACAGGATATAGTTGCAAAAACGCAATCAGTCTGTCAATATAATAACTTGCGTCATAATCACCATTTGTTATATTTAGGTTTAGGCTTTTTAAAATATTCTTTGCGGATAGATAAAGTCGGGTATGACTTTCGCTCTTTAGTCTTTCGATAATAGATTCAGGAAGAGAATTTCCTGAAAAAACATCCTGATAAGATAGTAGTGAACGATAATCTGATTCAACAAAACTAACAAACTCTTGTGCAATGAATTTTCCTACATTGCCTCTTATAACATTTAAAAACACGGATCTAGGTACGGAATCTTTTTTCGTCTGATAAATTTTATAAATGCTAGAGATTCTTTCATAGCTTCTTGGAGTTGCTCTTATATCATCTTCATTTGTTTTGTGCAAATATTCTGGGAAGGTTGAGATGAATTCTATAACCTTTTGCTCAATTCCTGTATTTATTGCCCAATCTAACCACTGCATATAATCAGGTTCCATGTGTAACCACACAAATCTATTTTCTTGCGCTACATCCATATCTACAACTTGGTAATCAAAATCAGAACCATATTTACTTGAAGGATTCATGGCGGCTAAGATCTTCACATCTTCATGTAACTTATATCCATTAATTTCGCGATTTAATATTAAATTCATAAGTTCCTGTTGTACTGTATGTTCACAACGGTTTATCTCGTCTATAAATAACAGAACGTTCTTTTGCTCCGCTATTTCTTCGTCAATTTCCCTTAGCTTATTATGAATGGCATATACTGTAGTTTTCTTTTCAACTTTATCGCCTTTATAATTAACTTTTGTGTAAGATTCTATCGTTGGAAGACCACCTATTTCACCTTCTTTAAGGAGATTCCCATCAATAATAATTAAACTCCAATTATTTTCACTTGCAATTTTCTTGGCTAAAGCTGTTTTTCCTATGCCACTTTCACCAACGATTAAAGGTACTTCTCCAGTAGATAGTACTAAATCAACACTTTTTAATGTATCTATAAAATTCATTATATCTCCCATCTACTTCATCCTTAGCTTTTCATCGACAGCTATTTTTTTTGCTTTTTTGCTTCCATATTTATAAATAAACATCATCTTGTCCATTGGCATAATATCAGTATTCTTATCTATAGTACTATTTAAATAATCTCTAACATATTGTTCTTCAACATCTTCATTTGATAATACTTCCTTTAATACTTGTTCTAACTCATCTTTAGATATTTCTTTCATAACATAATTAATGACTAAAAAATTTACTTTCAAAAAATTTAACATTTTATTTTTATCTAAGTTATTTACGAGCCTAATAGCCCCCTCATTATTCTTGATAGCGATAAGCTCTGCATTGTGTGTAGGTGAATTTATATATCTTACTGCATCATAACTTATTTTTACAGCCTCTTCTTGTACACGTGCAAAAGGCTCTTTTATAAACTTTATGGAATCGTAATTCTTTTTTACAGCTAATAATTGCAATTCCTCACTTGGATTATTAACATATTTAATAGCCCAACCAGCTTGATTGATAGCTAATTTAATTAACTTATCAGTTGGATTTTTAATATATGCTAAGTTAATCCATCCATCATTTATAGCTTTTATCATCATATTTTCTGTAGGGTTATTTATAAATTCAATTGCTTGAGCATTATTATCTAGAGCGGATTCTTCCATTTCTCTAGTTGGATTATCTATGTATTTTAAGGAAAGTCCATTTTTTTTAATAGCCAATAACTTCATCTCATCTGTAGGATTGTTTATATGTGCGATGGCATTAGGATTATTCTTGATCATTTCAATAAGCTTTGATTCTTCCATAATGTTACGTTCCTTCTGTAATTATTTTGATAATATAAAATTATTATTTATTATAATCAATATGCATTTTAAGTTAATCTAAATAGAATAATTATACCACTGTATATCAGAATTAGATAATCAAAATATACGCCGATAGAGTAGTTATAGTGAACCGTATCGTCTATAACTGGGAGAAAAAGGTCTGAACATTTTGCAAGGATTGACGCCTTTTTTTGTGTGTGTTCTGGGCTTAGAGGGGTAACTGGTCTGATTGGTTTGCAAAAAAAATGAAAAGGTCCTTCTAAGAAGATGATATACTCCAGGTAATTTCATATTGGTTCGTATTCATTGTAAGTAAGCTTTGATCCCGTAAATAACAGAGATGCGCTATTGTGTCTGCAACGGCACTCCATTTTCGTGTAATGGGGAAAAAGATCCACTCATCACGTTTTTGGTTCCAACTTATCGAAGAGGCTACCTGATAAGCATTTCTTATTTTCCCGTCACTAAACAATGCTAATATTTCAGCATTGCGTTGCTGGTGATAAGATAGAGTTTCTTTTAGACGGACACGAAAATTTGCAAATTCACCCCAATGCCCTGGTAGTACTAGGTTGACGGTATAATCGGAAAAATGATTTAAACTGGCCAGATAATTGGCTAAATTTTTGTCATTTAAGGACCATTGAGAAAGTGTAGGAAATAGCTGTCCTAACAGGTGATCGCCAGAAAATAGAATCTTTTTTGTAGGATCATATAAACACATATGTCCTAACGTATGACCAGGTGTTGCTGTGCAGTATAATGTATGATTGCCGATAATCATCTTATCTTGATCTTTTATAGGTGAAAAATTACTGATGTGAGAGGGTTTGTAGCGGTTGCCTGAATGCGCATCAATACCCGCTTCTATTTCGTCAGGTGAAAATCCATGAGGGGTAGCTAAAGATCTTAGGGTCTGCCATTTTTTATCGGTGCAGGTGTTGATGAAATGATCCATGTGCTTTACATCTGCCTGTCCACAGAAAATTTTTGTGTGCTGATTTTTAAATAAATCGATAAGTCCAGCGTGATCGGCATGAATATGAGTTAAAAATACGTCAGTCCGTGAAAGGTTAATGCCAATTGCATCAAATGCATCCAGCAGAACCTCGGCACAATCGAAACGATTCCACCCAGTATCAACGATCAGATTGCGTTCCTTAGAAGTAATAACATAGCTGTTTACCGTTTTTAATGGGTGGTCAGGTAAAGGAACTGTTATTCTAAAGATGTCTGGTAGTAATTCTTCAAACACGCATTAACCTCCAAGTATTTAGATAGAATAGTTACATTTGTTAACTAAATCTTACATGTATCCGAGGATGTTTATTAAAACTAAGCTCCCATGTTTTGGGAGCTTAGTTTTAATCGAAGTGTGGAATAGTGGTTCTGAAGCGACTGGTACTTACCCGTCATTTTTTACAGCTTTTCCATAACGGCCTGTACTTTGCCTTCCATCGTTAATTCTTTATCACGTCGTTCATCAATTCTAATAGTAGTTCCTACGCGGAGGGCCCCAGATTGGAAAGGAACTTCATGCATCTGACGTACAACCTCAAAAATACGGTCAAGTTCTCCTTCGATAATGGTAGACATCGGAGTTAACTGGTACTTTAGATCCTTAGCTTGTACTAATACTTTATGACATGCCGCTACATAGTTGCTTACACTGGCTGATCCTGTTCCTAATGGTATAATTACTACTTCTACAATAGCCATATATTAACTCTCCCTTCCTCTGCTACAATGGTGTACAAAGAAGCATTTAGCAGTCAATTGTTATATTCAATGAAGCAATTGGCTAGCGTAACCTTATTTTAACATTGTACTCCCATGGTTTCCAGTTTAAATAGCGTTTAATTCTGTGACCTTTTGATTTTCCATTAAGATTATACTATAGACTGCACCGCCTATCTCTGGAAAGGTTTCCTGCATATTTTGGTTTGGACGATTTTTTTTATTAAATATCTTGACTCTATTTCTGGTTGTAAGTATAATGGTTACAACAGGAGGTAATGCGTATGAAAATTAGCAGTCGTTTTGCTGTTGCAGTACATATTTTATCTCTGTTAGCAGTAAACCCAACATCTCATAATACATCAGACTGGATTGCGGGAAGTGTCAATACAAATCCTGTGATTATTCGT
>Ga0209123_1003471_pt1 | contig 11753 bp, 4 predicted proteins | sample BarGraIncu00431A_FD_184500 | JGI IMG/M metagenome (GOLD analysis project Ga0209123, IMG submission 184500) | Arctic peat soil microbial communities from Barrow, Alaska, USA - Barrow Graham LP Incubations 004-31A (SPAdes) (version 2) | ecosystem: Environmental > Terrestrial > Soil > Wetlands >...
CCATACCAATGATGTTCTTTAATAGCTTGTTGATAAAAGATAATTGAACTGTCAAGTTGATTTTCTATCCAGTTTTTAGTTTCATTCGAGCGGTCGGGTAAACTCCAGGTTCCGAAAGCTTTCACGGTATGAAGATATTCCGGTGTACATATTAGTTGATGTGTTGAAGCACCATAGTTTGCCATTTCGACAGTTTCTTGTTTTGTCGGTAATTTATCAAATGGGAAAAGAGTCAGTTCACTGCTTTGGGCTATACCTAAAGGCGTACTGAATCCGGGTTGAACGTCTTCGTACGTAGCATCCAGATCGTGTGGAATTGTATCGTAATGACGTAAATCCATGGCTTCAGCTTCTTTCGACCAAAACCAAACTGCTAATTCTGCTTTTTCACTTCGTGTATGATTAATTTCCAATGAGGCAGGATAGGATTGCCAGCAGTTTTTCAACGAAACTGCCAATCCACCGGAGATATCACCAACTAAAGCAAGTCCTGATGATTGTTTCCCTGAATTAGCAAATAACCATGAACTTTTATTGTTAGTTCTTTTGTTGATAGTGAAAGCATACGCATTGAGCTGAGTGAGTTTATAACTATCCCAGGCCGGAAAATTAGTAAAATAATGAAAAGCAACAGAGTCAGATTTTGTGATTTCAGGAATACGTTCTCCTGCAACCTGCTTGTTTGATAGTGTTCTATCACCATTATAAACAAAAGGATAACGTCCGATTAAAGGTTTGACAGGTTCACTCCACAATCCATTTTCATCGCCTGAAAAACGAACATGACGGTTTTGAATTTGCTCGCGAAATGGTACATCAAACACTATTCCCAGACCTTTTATGAAATCTTTTTGTTGTTCACCATCAAAAACAAAAGTATGAACTACACGAATGGTTTGTAATCCTGCATAAAAGTACAGTCGAACGGTAAATGGAAGAAACTCACGATCACTCTTCAATGATTTATGAACACCTGTGATTTTTATCACACAACGCACCGGACCCGATTGTTCAACAACAACTTCCTTTATTTCGCTCTGATAATCAATATACTGAATAATTTTGTCATCTATTTTATCCCTGTTTTCGAGTGTACAAACCAACCGGCCGTTTTCTGAAACCGTGCGTCCATTCACTTTCATGTTTTTTATCAATACATTTCCTTTTGTATTGATATCACAATTCAAAACTCCGGTGTTAACCTCAATTACTTCGGCTGATTTAATTACATTTAATCCTTCTTGTTTATATGTTTTTGAAACGTAATTAAGCTTGTAAATCTGTTGTGAATCTGTTACTGCAGCAAAACCCATCCATTTGATTGAACCGTCCGGCCAATAAGCCAACGGCCATGTTTGAACAGGAATCACTTTGTTATTTTGAGCATTAAGCGCAAAAGCTTGTTCCTTTTTTACTTTTCCTTTCGCAAATGGAACACCCCAACTTACACCGGTTTTTATTTCAGGTTTATTACCTATCCATTTCAGCTCAATTGGTTGACTATAGGAGAAAATTGGAAAAAGAAAAAAAAGAAAAAGTCCCCTATTCCGATAGCTATCGGATCCTCCAAAGGAGGATTTTAAGAGGGACTTAAGTTGATTTTGATGTATCATAAAACGTTATTCTTTTACAATCTTCTTAGAAATTAGATTTTTATCTGCTTTGATTTGAAGCAAGTAAACCCCCTTATTTAAATAATCTAAATTTAGTTTTATTTGATCTGTGTTGTTAAATTCATTCAAATAAACAACTTCGCCTATCAAATTTACAACTGAAACATGAACTTCATTTAAGGTCTGACCCAATTGAATTCTGAGTTTATCATTAAATGGATTTGGATAAACTTTACTATTAATTTGAGACTCATTCAAACCTGTTGAAACTTTTATTTTGATTGTACCTGTGGCATTGAATTCCGATAAATCCCATGCCAGTCCATCGCCCGGAGTAGAAGGAATAATTTCTGATGGAGTACCGGCAATTGTTCCGTTTACGATTTTAAATGCATCTCCATCAGCAAAACCAGTTCCGTTCAAGGCTGTAATTTGAAGTTTTCCTATCATATTCAATGTTCCGGTGAGACTAAGCAAATCAGTTTTTGAATTGGTTTTATCAATATCGACAGCAAAAATACCACCGGTTAAAACGTTTACATTATTATTCACTGTGAAAGTTCCAGCTCCATTAGCAGGAGAAATAGTTCCTCCATCGTTAACAGTTACAACACCCGAAACTATACCAGTTCCGGCAAGTATCCCATCTGAATTAACAGATATAGCTCCGGTTCCTAATCCACTTCCGGTAGTATTATTAACCATCAAAGTTCCACCATTTATGGTTGTTCCACCGGCATAAGTATTGGCATTGGTCAAAGTCCATGTTCCAATTCCGACTTTGTTAATGGCTGCAATGGCACCTGTGCCGCTGTATTGAGCATTAGAGATGATACCACTAAAAGTAGAATTTGCATTTCTTGCTCCAACTTCCCAGGTAATAGTACAAGCTCCGGTACCTCCGGCACCTAAAACTGAGTTTATAGAACCCGTCAGATCACCAATTGGTATAGTCAAATTTGAGATTGAACGGGATATCATGGTAACCAGATTTGACAAGTTTATTTTTGCATTTTCATAGCCTTTTGTATTGTAAACCACAAAGTTTCCACCATCTGCATCCGTAGTGATATTCATTACTCCACTGAATTGAGAAACATCAGAAGCCAGTATATTTCCTGTATAATTAGTATAATAATTCAACGTACCACTTCCACTTATTGATCCATTAATCAAGGATTTTCCGTCAGTATACAAACCTCCGTTTTTACCAGAAGGTATTAACAAATTCCAGTTTGAAGTATTATCCGTTGTATTGCTGTCATACATAACCAATGAGCCACCCAAAAAGGTTATAGTGTCAGAACCCAAAGCGGTGGCATTGGCAATATCAGTGGTCAGAGCTATAGAGCCAAGTTTAATTATAGTTCCGCCGGAATAATCGTTACCAACTGAAAGTGATAATCTCCCTGAACCATCCTTTATCAATGCACCCGGACCTGTTATTTTACCAGTTGTAGCCAATACAGTTGAAGAACTACCTATACTCAGGGTACCCCCATTTTGACCCAATGTAAAGCCTCTGTCAATACTGGTAGTGAAGCCCGTATAACTCAATTTTCCACCATTTAAAACGATATTTGAAGGTAAATTTGAGGCTGCTCCGATAGCCGAAGCAGATCCACCTTTTGCAATATTTGCAAATTCAACTGTTCCCTCGTTGATAGTTGTTTTTCCAGTATAATTATTTTGAGTAGTAATAACCACTTTTCCTGACCCGTTTTTGAAAAAGCTTCCCGGGCCATCAATAGAACCGGAGCCACTAAAAGTATAATTTGAAGCTGCATCTACCATAAATTTCCCTGGAATAACTGATCCATTTACAACTACAGCTTTAGAAGTTGCATTATCGTTAAATACAACTGAATCGTTAGAAACAAATATTTTAGAAAGTTCATCTAGCATCCAGTTTGCTGTATTTCCATTATCCCATTTTGTATCAATATTGCCATTCCAGATTAATATTGAAGGAGCACTAACTTTAAGAACTATATCACCACTTACATTCGTTAATAAATAACTTAAATAAGCAGGAACTCCTTTCACTTTAATTTTAGTCAAATCTCCATTTATAGTACCTGAGCAATGTGCTAGTATGTAATTGCCAACCGGAAGTGAACCTCCAACTAAATTAATATTAAAAGTACTCTGTCCGGAAAGGGTCCAGTCTCCTGAAATTTTCAAGGTATCATTAGCTATAACTTTTCCTGAATTCATATTAATATCAAAATTATAGCTAACATTCCCAATTTCTTTCAATGCATCTAAAAAAGTTATTTTAGAGGATTCTCCGACTGTATTTCCAGGATCGAGAGATGATAAGTTACCTAAGGTTACTGCTTTGCCAAAAGTACCGTTGCCGGCTAGTTTCACAAAAGCGTAAACTGTAACTTCACTGTTTGATAACATCCCGTTGTTATAAAAATCGCCATCCCAAACATCGGTCGAACCTGCATAACTATTGTTGTTATTCAACGTCAACCTTCCGGCTCCGATCTTTTTCAAATCCATAGTACCATTTAAAGTTCCCATGCCTGAAATAATTACATTATAAGGAGAATTTACTTTAACTCTTTTTGGAGTCAGATTTCCGGAGACATTTATTGAAGCATCTGCACCTGCAGTAATATCAAACAGCACACCATCTCCATTTTTAAAATTGGATGTTTGACCTAAACTATCTGTCCAGGATGTTGAAATTTGATTGTCCCATGAAGTCCCTGTTTTCCATCGTTTTTCGTTATTATATATGGCTGAAACAGGAGCTTTTTGCATATCATCGCCTATATAAAATCCACAATGAGGAGGTTGGTTATAGGCTGTATTTTGCCACGCAATAGCATCCCTGTATTCTGCATCATGCATCAACGTGTACATTTTATACGATGTTGGAATTGTTGTTGTGTAAATTCGAAGTTTTGTATTATCATCAGTTCTGAAGATAACTTCTTCTCGCCAGTCGCCCAAAATATCGGCAGAAAGATTGGGAGTAGATTTTGTACCGTTATTAGATGAACAACCACTGGCTGACATAATTGTACCAACTCCATATTTAGAGATATTGGTTCCATCCAATAATTCATCCTGTAAATCGCCATCCCAATAAATCCGAAAATTCATAGATGGACTACTCGAAGTAATTGTTGTGCCTTTAATGTTGGAAACTCCTGATCCTTTAGCGCTCCACATCTCGAAACCACGACTGCTCGCATCTACATTAGCTGCTAATCCACGTCCATTATCACCTGTACCAGAACCTCCCCATAATATTTCTCCAGTTTTTGCATCGTGCATTTCATAGGAATAAGGATTTGGCGATTCATGTACTTCCCAAACTTCCAAACCTTTCCGGTCAGGGTCCAAATCAGTCAGGTGCATCGCATCTCCATGGCCATAACCTGTTACATACATACATTTACCATTATCATCGAATGCTGAAGCTCCATAAATGATTTCATCTTTGCCATCATCATCCACATCACCCACGCTTAGGTTGTGATTTCCCTGTCCGGCGGCACTTGGACCATTTGGTGTATTTGAGTCATAAACCCAGCGTTGAGTCAAAGCTCCGTTTTTAAAATCCCAGGCTGCCAGCACGGCACGGGTGTAATAACCACGACACATCACTATGCTTGGATGCAATCCATCTAAATAGGCAACACATGCCAAAAACCGGTCAACACGATTACCATAATTATCACCCCAGGATGAAACCGTTCCACGAGGAGGATTGTAATTCACTGTCGCCAGTTCCGCTCCTGTAAGTCCGCTAAAAACAGTGAGATATTCGGGACCACTCAAAATATAACCGGCTGTAGTTCTATAATCTGAGTTATCATTATCTGTAGCTGCCGGACCTTTGCTTAGAAAGTTACCTAATCCATCTTTTGTTCCGGGAGCAGTTTTACATGCGATTTCGGCTTTACCGTCTCCATCAAAATCGGCAACCATAAATTGTGTATAGTGAGCTCCTGCACGTATATTCTTTCCTAAATCAATGCGACACAATTGCGTTCCGTTCAATTTATAAACATCAATAAAAACGTCGCCAGTATAGCCGGCATTTGCATTATCTTGTGAATTAGATGGATCCCATTTCACTACTATTTCGAATTCCCCGTCGCCATCAACATCGCCTACGCTGCAATCGCAAGGAGAGTAAGTGCAAGTAGTGGCATTAGGCATTGTCATCGCAGGCGGTACAGACATTGGAATTTCCAAATAATTATTTGACCAAACCGATGCCGAATTAGTTTCTCCTGTTTCAATATTATTGATTACTGTTTTTACTGTATAAGTTGTCGCAGAAGAAGATGCATCGGTATAATTAGTAGCAGTGATAATTGGTGTTGCATTTAATTTTACACCATCGCGATAAAGATTAAATGCGATGTTATCGGGGTCGGAGCCTAAAACCCGCCATGAAAGAAAAACCTGACTTGAGGAAGTGCGAACCGCAACTAATCCTCTATTTAGTTTTTCCATTTGGCGTTGAGCCATAAGAGTTCCGGATAGAAAAATAAGAAGTAAAAGTAAAATTCTGTGTATGTTTTTTTTCATTTTCATTAATTTAAGTGCATCAATAAATGAGATAGTATTATGCCTACAAAGTAATAGAATCTTTGTAGAAATAGAAATAGAAAATTATTCATACTAATGTTTTCAAGTACACTCATTCGTTTTTAAATTCATAAACAGAATTGTTTTTATCGAGTGTTATAATTCTGTGGGACGGAATATCAGAATTTATCAAAAAAACATTTATCAGGTGCTTTTGCGCCATAATCGAGCTTAGTAAAACTGTGTCAAGAATTTTAATTTTTGATCCATTTGAGATTTTCGCTTTGCCATAAAGCTCAACAATGAAAATATAACTGCATATTAATACATGGTTGCTAAAATTTATACCTGTTTACAAAATCAATTAGAAAAACAAAAAACACAATCTAACTAATTGATAATCAATTAAATAAGCTGAATGATTTCGAAGACAACATTGGTTATTTGATAACTTTAAAACACATTTATGCATAACATATGTGCAAAGATGAATGTTTTCATTTTCGATTTTAGAAATGAAAGTGCAATGACTTTCAATTGGGTAAAAAGGGCAGGAATTTTATCGGATTTGAAAATTTTTAATCACTTCCAATAAATTGAAAATAAAGTAGTTAAATCTGAAGTTGATATCAAACTTAAATAAGCAGTCCCTATTTTACAAATTCATTGTTTTGAAAGCATTTCGAAAACATTATCTTCAACGGTAAAAATTGAACCATGACGCAATCCCTTTGGCACTGAAATTTTATCGGAAATATCTGTCCAGTTTATCAAATCTGATGATGAAATGGCACCATATTTATGATCCCTGTATTTATCGAAATAAACTATCCATTGATTATTAATTTTTAAAGAAGTTGGTCCTTCCGCCCAGTAATTCCCAGTTATTGGATTGCCTGCTTTAGAATATGGTCCGGTTAATTTGTCAGCAGTTGCGATTTTCAGATTTTTTTGAACAGGAACAGGTGTTTCATCTTTCAAAAACATGATATACCGTTTACCATCCCTGACAATAGATGCATCAATTACATTAAATCCGGGTTCATAAAGAAGTTTTGTATCACTAAAAGACTTGAAATCTTTCGTAGTAACATAATAAATGCGATGATTGTATCCATTTTCCAGCGTTGTTGCAGTTTCTTTATATTTACCTCTGATAGTGGTTGCCCAGTATATCATATAGGTTTTCGTTACCGGATCGCAGGTAATTTCAGGAGCCCAACAATTTCGTGCACTGTCTTCTTTTTCCATGACCGGAATAAATTGTTGCTCTGACCAGTTAATTAAATCTTTGGAACTGGCATAACCAATCCCCTTGTCAGCCCAGCTAACCGTCCAAACCATGTGAAATTTATCATCGAATCCGCGAATAACGCATGGATCGCGCATTAACTTATCATTTGCAACCATAGGCGTAATAAAAGATAAATCATTTTTGAAAGCCTTCCAGTTTAATCCATCATTACTTCCGGCCAAATGCAAACCGTCTTTTCCATTATTTTTAAAATACGCGAAAACAAAATTGGTGGATTCGGGTGTCTTTTTGATCGGTGTTGTTAGTGCTTTATTGGTTTGCCTTACATTTGCTTTAAAAGTTGCTCTATTTTGATTGTTTCCAAGCGAAAGAGTTTCTTCAATATATGAAGCCGCTTGGTTGTAGCATAATTCATTTTTTGGTTGAGCAGACACAACATCTGTATAGAAAAAAGTGAATATTATTGAAATTAATAACTGGTAACACTTCATAATTTGGAATTTATTAGGCACTAATATTAACTATTATTTATAATTTAGGAATAGAGGATTTTTGCTTATTTTTTTTAAAATTCGAAAGATTTATTTCTCTTTTCAGCTAAGTAAAAAAATTCCAAAACATTTACATTTCTGAGTTTTTTTCAAGTTTACTGAATATCTCATTGCAAAGTTACTAAATCTCTGTTTTGAATCAAAGGGAATGAATCATGATAAATATATATTCTAAAGTAATTAAGAACTAATAAATGAATGGTATTACAGGAGAAAGAAATCATAAGACATTTTCTTATTGAACAAACCGTAAAATTAAAATCACTTGATAAGGTATCTATAGATATTGTTTTTCAATATAATATACATTCTAATATCAAATATATTCTATTATGTATTACTTACATTTCAAACTAAAATATATTGTAATTATTGAGGATACATTAATTTCAAAAACATTAAAGAATTGTATAAATTTCTATATAGTTGTACAATATGACAGTTGTAAACTAGCATAGGTGTTGTAATTTTGTCCTAAGTTATTTGCTGATTTTAACATCAGCACGAAAGTCAAGTAAAAATACCTTAAATTAAAATGCTTCATGAGAAATTTCATTAGAATTCCCATCCTCTTGTCGTTTGTTATGCTACTACTTGTTCAATGCACGAACGAAAAGGAAGACTATTTCAAACGTCCGGGTTGGTTAGAGCCTCCTATTTACGAAGTTTTGCAAAAAGAAGGACGATTTACGTATTACTTACAATGCGTAGACAGTACACTTTACGCTTCAGCACTAAAATCCAGCGGGCTGTTCACCGTCTTTGCTCCTAATGACGTTGCCTTTAAAGCCTATCTACAAACAAAAAACTATGCTACTGTAGCAGACATGCCTGATTCCCTGAGAAATCAGATTGTCAGTTATTCCATCGTTTATAACAACTATACTTTTGATCATTTGACGGATGTATTAAGTTCGGGTTGGGATACATTAACCAGCATTCGGAAGAAAACTGCTTACTATAAGACAATCTATCCAATGAATTATCAGGGTAATAATATCTGGGTATATGATATGCCGGGTGCTTCTGCATCAATCGGTGCCGTAGTTGAGCAAAATTTCAAATATGTACCTCTATATTTAAGTAAAGTTTTTGAACGTAATCGTACAGCCACACAGGCTGCTTCTGATTATGGTATGTTTTATTCTACTCCTTATACCGGAAGTAACATTCAGAGTGCTAATATAGTTACCAAAGACATGATTGCAGAGAATGGTGTCGCCTATGAAGTTGACCAGGTTTTGGAACCACTTCCGAACCTCGAGAAACTATTGGATGATGATGATTATTCCGATTTTAAAGCCTTAATTAATAAGAAGGGTAATACAGGAGAACCATATTTTATTACTTATATGTATAATGAGTTGTTGACCAGTTTCTTTAATAAGGCACTTCCCGGAAAGAATATCAACTCGGTTTATCTGAAGTATTATACAGGACTTCCATTCACTTTGAGTGGTGAACGGTATGGTACTAGTCCTATACAAGCTGAACAGGGTGGCTTTACAATGTTTGCACCCAATAATACAGCGGTAAAAAAATTCTATGATGAAAAATTGAAGGATTATTATCCTAACGGAATTCAAACTGTTTCTAAAGACGTTTTGGGTTATTTTATTAATGCCCAAATGATTAATGAATTAGTATGGCCCGGTGATTTTAAAGGAAGTATGAACTCGATGGGTGAATTTTTAAATGGTAAAGGGAATCGTGGTGATGCTTTCAACAAAGCTAATTACACAAAAATTGCACCTGCCAGCAACGGATTCTTTTATGGTGGAGACAACTACATTAAAAGTCGTTATTTCGAAACTGTATTTACTGAAATACTGTTGAATCCAAAATACAACCTCTTGAACACTGCTTTTACACAATATTTTAATGCTACTTTAAAAGAAGAGTTGCTTAAATGCGAATTAAATGGATACACGCAAGAAAATTATACAGTATTGTTGCCATCGGATGAGCTACTGGCAGCGGATGGTTTTAGCTGGGCATGGACAGGTAGTAAGTATGATTTTGCTAATAGTCAGTCAGTAGCCACATTGGGAAGCTTTGATGCTGCAACCCGTATGCAACGATTGGTTAGATCTCATATTTACAAACGTTTGAAAAATGATCAGGTGAATTGTGCAATAACCAGCTTTACAACCGACCCCTCTTTTGCTTCAGCTTATAACGGCTATTCATATGCTGTTAATGACTATGGTGATATGATTCGCTACAAAGACGGGAAAATACAAATGCTGGGAAATTATGATGAAAATGATTGGGTAACTGCCACTCCTTATAAAACATTTATAAATGGTCAGGTATTCAAAATCGACAAAATGCTTCAATACTCCAGAAGGAATACTGCTCCCACAGAACCGGAGAAATATACATCGCAAGCTTTGTTCATTTATTTGCAAAATATGGCCACTGCAAATTCAAATATATCAACTTATGTAAGCTACCTGGCACTATGTTTAAAGGGCTCTGGTTCAAATGATTTGGCCGGGATTTCAGCCGACATGACATTAACATTTTTCATACCGAATAATGCAGCTATGACCCGGGCCGTTAAAAACGGAGATTTACCTGCATATAGCCTTGTTTCAAGTGGAGATCAAACTTCAATTCAAAAAGCTACCAAGTTTATTTTGTACCACATAGTGAACGGGAAAGAATATGTAGACGATGGATTGACATATATAATGCCAAATAAAGAGGTCATCACAGAAGAAATTGCACCAACATTATTGAAAGATGTTGTAAATAACACCTATCTTTCCATTAGCAAAGACGCATCAGGAAAGCTAATTGTATCTACTATGGCACAAAGCACAGGTAGAAGCCTGTCAACTTCAATAAAATCTGCAACCGTAGCACGCATACGTAGCAATTACTTTGGGTCTAATTCCGTATTACACGAGATTAACGATTACTTTGTATATAATAAAGTTCAGTAACAGTAAATTGTATTAAACAGATTAATATGAAAAAGAATAATAATATAATATTTTTTCTGGTCTTTGTGTCGCTGCTAATGACCTTTTCTGCAATGGCTCAATCGAAGATAATTATTCGTGGTAAAGTAATTTCGAATACAGATAAACAACCGTTAATTGGTGTGTCTGTTGCTGAATATGATAAAAACCATCGTATTTTGAATGGTGTAGTTACAGATATTGACGGTAATTTCACATTGAAAATTAGTGGCGGAATTGGTTCTGTAATTACTTTCTCATACATCAGTTATAAAACAGCAACAAAAACTGTCGGTAATTCAGCCGTGATTAATATAAGTCTGGAAGATGCTACCCAAGAGATTAAAGGAGTTGTTGTTACAGCTAGATCACAGGTAAATACAGGCTTTGCAAACATTGCCGAGCGGGATTTATCCTATGCAGTAAGTAAAATTGACACCAAAGAATTGGAAGGGCTTCAAGTCGCATCCATCGACGAAGCGCTTCAAGGTCGTATGTCTGGAGTTGATATTGTTGCAAACAGTGGTGAACCTGGTGCAGGGATGTCAATACGTATCCGGGGTACAACCTCCATTAACAACGGATCAGACCCGTTGATTGTTGTCGATGGTATTCCTTATGATACCAACATTGGCTCTGACTTTGATTTTGCAACTGCTGATGAAGAAAACTACGCTCAATTGTTGAATATATCTCCATCTGACATACAGGAAATCACAGTTTTGAAAGATGCTGCTGCAACTGCTTTGTATGGAAACCGTGGAGGTAATGGTGTATTATTAATCAAGACTAAACGTGGAACCAT
>Ga0209123_1003472_pt1 | contig 11753 bp, 12 predicted proteins | sample BarGraIncu00431A_FD_184500 | JGI IMG/M metagenome (GOLD analysis project Ga0209123, IMG submission 184500) | Arctic peat soil microbial communities from Barrow, Alaska, USA - Barrow Graham LP Incubations 004-31A (SPAdes) (version 2) | ecosystem: Environmental > Terrestrial > Soil > Wetlands >...
CTTGGAAAAATCCAGCATGCGCGTCGGGCTTGTGACCTTGGCATTGGGAAGTTGCTCGAAGATTTTTGCAATCAAATCGAACAGACCGCGCTGGATGGCAGGCAAGTCGGTGGCAAGCTCCGCTTCCATATCTGCTTCTGATTTGCGCTTGTCTTCAGGGATGACTTGCAGTTGCAGGGGAAGACAGCGTTGCGCCAAGTCGGGCTGATCTACAAAGGCGTGAATGCCGTTCAAGATCAAGGCGACCAGGATATTGAGAACGTTTTGATCGCTGTCGGTATAGAGTTGTCGACTGCTGATGCTGCCGCCCGTGACCGCTGTACACATTAGATCGGCCATCGCATGGGTCAGGCCGCGCAGGTTGTCGTAACAGACCACATGGGCGTGCTGCGCTGCGATGGCAAAGTCCTGGGGCTTCTTGTGCAGCGCCTGAACGCCGGTGATGCTGGGGTCAATCAGTCGCAGGAGCAGCTTTGACAGCGCCGACTTGCCGGTCCCCTCGCCACCCTGGAGCAGCAGGATCAGGTACTTGGAAGTGGCACATTTGGGGTGCGCCAGCGTCCAGGTGATCCAGGCCACCAACAGGAGATGGCTAACGGCGTCCAAAGGGGCATACTTTTTGAGCAGATTGAGGTTGCCCACTTGCGACGGCATGACCATGGACCGGCATGATGTGGTGCGCCAGAAAAGTGTCTCCGAGCCCTCGGTAATGATGTCGACCTTGCCTGCTGTGATGCGAACATGGGTGTGGTTTTCGTCACACAGGTCAATTTTGATGCCGCCGGGGATTGGTGCCACTCGATATGACACGTTCACGGCGAAACCATTCATGTCCACCTTGGCTTGCAGGTAATGATTGACCTCGGTGATCGCTGACTGCCGCAGGGTGATGCCCTCGCAACGGGCAATCTCACGGATGACGTTGTTGAGTGCACGGCTTCCGACCGCCAGCGCATAGGGGTTGCACTTGTCGCGCCGCACTGAGTAGGCCTTGCCGTTTTGGGCACGGATCAGTTCCAGCAAGCTTGGAAGGCTATGCGGGAATCGCTCCTGCATGGTGACTGGTACAACGTTGGTCAGTTCGGCTGTGAACTCGGCGGCGGGCAGGGCCACAGGGTCATTTGGCGCAATGCTGCTGTAGTTGACACCGCAGACCGAACCTCCGTCAGAGCCCTCAAGTGGCCCTAAAGGTTCCGGTGCGAGGGGTTGGTCGCTTGGGCTGTAAAATTTTTCTTTCAATGCTTTCTCCTGATTACCAAATTCCGCCTCACTTAAATGTGAGGCGGCTCGTTCAGAAGATGGGCACTGAGCTGAGCTAACCCAAACCAGATGCCGCATCCTCTACAAGGTATACGTTTCTGGTAATCGAAAGAATGTATTAAGTCCGGTCAGTGAGGCGGTGACATTGGTGAAAAAAAATCGTAGGCAACGGGCTGTCTAGTGGGTTACCGGTAACTTACCGGTCGTTTTTGTCGAGCCAATCCTGAGCATCATCGTCTTCGTGCTCGAAGTCTCTGGCTTCATCCAGAGAGACATGTATGGCATTGTCTTTGGCTCGGTTATCGGCGTTTTTTCTGTCGTCAATTAATTCAAAGCGCGGTTTCCAGCCATCAGCTTCGTTGAAAGGGGTAAACGGGTCCTCTGCAATGCCGGTCAGCTGCACCAGGCATTTTCTGAGCTTGGCAATGGCAGTTTTGCTCTTGCCGTCGGCTTCCCTCCCAACGGGAAATTTTTTGTTTTGGCTGAGCCCCAGTAATAGTGTGCCGAGTGCATTGGGGTGATTCTTGCGCGTTCCCAGCAGGCCGATTTTTTGAAATGAGGACTTCTGATAGTTGTTCTTGCCAAGGTTGCAGCCGATCTTGAAGTCTGAGTAGATCTTGATCGTGACATCAGACCAGAAAATGCCTTGTACAATCACTTTTTCTTGACGGTTTTCTTGGTTCGACTGCGGCCGTGCTGGCATATAAATGCCACAAAACTCAAATGCCCAGTTTGCTACGCTGTCTGGAGTCAAGCGAGGTGACAAGCCAGCGTCGCTGGAATGAACGACCGTCGAGCCCTTAGGGTTAGCTATCTCAAGACACAGGGCGTCCAGCAGCGATTCGGCAAGTAAGTGTCTGGCCCCACACGCTTCGGCTTGAATTTTCAGGTATGAAACTTGGTCTGATGGTCGCCCTTCGGCTCGGGCATTGTCATACTCTACTTCGGCCATCTCCTGAAATGCCGCTGTCATCTGCGTGATCGTAAATCCCGCGGGCACATAGTTGATATTGATCAGGCGCGCCACCGCTTCTTCAGCCGTAATCGAAGAGGGTTCTGCTATGTCCACTGTCTTTGCTCCTTAGGTTGCGCAGGGACGCTGAACTCTGATCTGCCACCGCGTTGCAATTCTATGCCGCAATACTTGTCGCACCCGACGACATGTCGCCACCCGCTGACATTGACTCGACGCCTTGTCGCTGACCCGTCGCCGAAAAACACCATGCAAATCATGGACCGGCGTCGAGGCGTCGAGTGCGACAGGTGTTTGGATAAGTTATATTTCAGCTGGCGAAACTCCCCGGCACCGCCAGCGGCCACCAAGCGTCGTAACACCCACACAACGGGGCCTATGCAAACGCCTGACGAACCCGACGACTTGTCGCCTTGGCCACACCGTTTAGCGTCGAGGCGTCAAGTGCGACAGGTGATTCAAAAGGTTATTTTTTGAGCGGCCATCGGGAAACCCTCGGTAGCCCATTGGGTTGCGTACTGTTCGACCACGGTGTATCCATCTGTACCACCAGAATTGCCAACACATCTTGGAATGCATGGTGCACAAAATAATCGGCAGCACATTTATGATCCCAAAGGGGCCAGTTCAACAAGCGCCTAAAACACTATTTTCTGTTTTGAATATTTCAAAGCAGCTAAAAAACTATTGCAGTTTGAACAACCAAATACAAGGATTCACAAAAAAAGCTTTCGGCTCTTTTTAAAGTCATGAAGGCAAATGCAAATAATTCATGAATTTCGTTAGTAGCCCATTGGTAGCCAGTTTGCACAGGGGTATTTGTAGGCAGCGTTCTGGCACCCCTATAAATCGCGTGTTTCAACGGTATTTATCCAAAACAAACAATAGCCAAGCGGGAACCATTGAAATCAAGTTCCTCCCCTCATAGCGTCAATGAAAATAATGTGTTGCAGCGAAAGACAGGCCACGACGCCGGAAAAAACGTTTTCAAACACCTGTCGCACCTGACGACCTGACGCAACGTCACCCCAATGTTGGGAAATATGGCGTCGAGTGTGTCAAGTGCGACGGGTCAAAGGAGATTTTCTTGTGTGTGGGGCAAGGCACCAGTTACAGTGCAATTTGGTATGCCGAAAAAAATGCGCCGGTCTACTGTGGATGGCTGAGAGGAAAAGTAGAAATGATGATGACGGGCCAAGGCCCGACACTCGGCTTCATCTGTCGGTTGTGGATTCCTTTAACTGCCAAGAATAGCCTTTTGCCGCTCCAAGTAGATATCATTAGTAATGAGGCCACCATCGAAAAATCTCTTCAAATCCCTGAGACGTTCCTCTTTTGATTTTGGCGGCACGAGCACACTAATGTTGGCGTCTAGCGAAGTTCTTGCATTTGTCGCTGCTAAGGCAGGTGAATTAAGCAATGCAGCTTGCATTTTTTTCAATGCATCCACTGAAGCCCGATTACCTGCAAGGGAATGATTTCCTTTGAACTCATCAAACTCTGCCCGTCCTTCACCAGTAACAAGTAGCCTTGTTACTGGCTGTCCAGAACTATTAGTGATATTCGCTACTAGATTTACCCCAAACACTGTGGGGGGCCAAGTGAAAAGACTCGGTGATGAAGAATTTGTCGAAACCTCTACAGCCATAATGTAGCTTAGATCATTTTTGTTAATGGCAACATCTTTATCAGAAGTTATCGATAAGGCACTTTTGAAAGTGTTACTTAAAATTTTAAAAACACCACCTTCGATATCCTTGTAAGGACTGTATTTAACTTTGTCACCGCCGCCTCCAGCTGTCTCCACCACCTTTTCACGATTTTCAATAAAGTAGTATCCGACATTGTTTTGAATAAGTTGAACGTCAGGCGTGGGTTGAAGCTGGGAAACATCTGCTGTCATATTGATTTGATGAGCACATCCAGTCATGACAAGAATAAACAGTAAACCAAAAACAATTTTAATAATTCGCATTTTTTAATCCAAATGAATATAAGACTTGAGCCACTTTAGCGCGACAATATTTCTCGCTGCTGGACGGCATACACTTCATTAGTAATCAGACCGGCTCCATATAGGCGTTTAAGTTCAGTGAGTCGTTCATCCTGTGACCGCAGTGCTTGCACTTGAGACGTTGTTGGCAAAGCAGTGCTGGCTGAAATTGCTTGCGTCGACACATCGGAGGTTTGGTTTTTTGGCGGTTCCACTCTTGAAAAACTTCCCATAACAATTTGAAAAATAGAGGGGTATTCATAAGCAGCACCAGAAGTATGATCGATAACAGCACCTATGCCGCCTCCAAAGATAATATTTCCGAACATTGCACCCTTTGTCACAGAGACAATGGAAGCAGATCCAGGCGCATAGTTTTCCTTTTTGCACAAAACCTGCAAATCATCGTTTGAGCGGTTAATACCTACTGAGCCTGGCGTAGTTACAAACCATTTTCCTTTATTGTTTGTCAGTTCACATACAGCTCCGCTCACGTCTTTGCCCGCCTGCTCTCGCGTTTGCACAGATACATTTTGCCCCGTAGTTCCTGTAATAGAAGCGCATCCAGTCAAGATAAGAAATCCCATGGATATTAACAATAATTTTGTTGACACTTAAACTCCCTTAGTTGATGAAAAAAATAGAAAAGATCATGCGGTAATCACACAAACAGTTGGCTCGAAGCCATACTTTTACGTTGAGTTTTTTATTGCCAAATACTTCGACAATGAGAAATAGCCAAGGTCCTACCAGTAGATACGTTTGAGAGCACAATCAGACAAGTGGTTACAATTTACTCTTATTTTGGTGGTTTTGATATCCCCCAAAAGGGGGGTATTTGCTTTCGAAGCATGATTTAGGTCAAGGAACCCCTGATATCTGACGGCTCGTTTCCTGTCTCTCGCTGTGTTGAATTTCACTCCGCCAAGTAACGGGAAGAGAAGCCGTGCGTTGGCTTGAGACTGAAGGACATTTGCCCGATATTTTTTCGCTATGGGCGATACGCCAATTGATGGCCATGGATCGGCGTCAAGGCGTCGAGTGCGTCAATCACTTTGGAATGTTTTTTCTGTATCCTGACCTGAGAGGTGCCAAGAATGTGGCCCTCTGAACGCCGCCCTTACGAATAGATATATTTTTGAAAGACCCGACGCACCCGACGACTTGGCGTTTTTCGATGCAAATCAAGGGCCTGTGGGCGTCAAGTGGGCGTCGAGTCGTCGAGTGGTGTGGAATTGCAACCGCTGCCTCCACCGGGGCCCGCCAAAACCGGGAAGAAATGGGCGGTGTACGGTATGCCGTGGCCTCGCAGTGGGCCCAGGTTGGGCGTAGGCGGGGTTCTTTGGCCCGCACCATCACTGCCCCCCATCGGTCGCGAAAGGCGTGCCACTTGGGCAATGCTGTCCGATCAGTCAATGGCCCCCAAAATGCCCCTGACCTCCGGGTGCCCAAACATGTAATCCCGCAGCCAGTGATAGTGCTGGGCGCACGTCTCAGCAAACGCCCCCTCACCAAATGACAGGTGGCTGTATGCGTAAAGGCACGCCGCAATGCCCAGGGCGTCCGAAGACAAGTTGCCCTCAAAGCCGTTCTGACAGCTTACGTCAAAGATGGCGTCGGTCTTGGGCGCCATGTAGAAGCCACCATTGGACAGCGCATAGAACTGCCAGTAGCCGCCGCTGTAACCAGTCGCCAACCTGCCCGCCATGTCAAACACGGTTGGCTCCAGGCGCATGGGAAAGTTCATGCCAAAAAGCTTGGCGGTGAATGCCAGCCGGTCGGCATCGGGGACAGCGTGGCTGGGAATTGAAACAAGTGTGTTCATAAGGTCGCTCCAAAATAAGAAGGTGAATCCCCCAGGCACGCGCAAGCCTCCGTAGTGAAACGGGTCGTTTTGAATGCAAGGGGGGGTGGAAGGGAAGGGTTGAAGAATGAATGTGTGGCGCCGTGTCAGTGAACCGTGAAATCCATCTCACAGCAGCCAAACTGCTCGGGTTCGATGCCAGCCATCAAACAAGCCTGAGAATTGACCGCCTCTGGATACGCTTCATCGGGAATATCCCAATCAAGCACAGCGTTGACGGCATCGAGCACAAAGTTATTGAGTTGCATGGTAAAAATATCCTATTTAAAAAACTTGATGGAAATGAAGACAGCCAGCCCTATGGCGAGAGCGGCCAACGAGGGAACGGGGTATCGGAAGGTCAGCATGGCAACGGCGCCAATGCCCATCCAGCGCGTGCTGTTGAACATCAGGCCAAGCAGGCTGACCGCTATCAGGGTCGAAACAATGGGAGCCATTGGCCTCCTTTGGTGATGAAGTTGAAATCCGGATCGGTATTGGGTCGGTATTGCCGTGGCAGAAAGCCAAAGCAGCGGCTGGCCTTCCTGTATGACGGGCGGCAAACACGAGAGACCTGCGGATTACTACTCGCTGGGTGAATTTCAAGGTTTTATGGGCTTGCCCTTAATGGTCAATTTCTTGCCTGCCGCAGGAGCATTGACTGCCTCCGCCATAAGCAGTTCAGGCGCCGCTGCCAGCAATGCGTTGACCTCTGCAATGAACGCTGTGGGCGAACCCAATTCGTAGCAGCGTTGGTTGGTGGTTGATGGACGCACCAAGCCAGTGTCCTTGAGCACGGCAAGCAGGAACCCCGGCGAGTTGGTGGACTTGCTGGGATAAATAGCCCGGAAGGTGGCCGAGGTGAGGTCATGGCCGTGGGCCTGGCTGTCGAGCACTTCCTGGATGCTTTGCTGCGCCACCCAGTCGTCATTCCAGAAGCCGCCACCATCGTTGGCAATGACCTGGAACTGGATCTCCCCTTGGGCATTGCAGCCGATGTTGTAGGTCAGCGTGGACTTGCCTGAGAGCGACGGGCAGGATGCGGTTTTGAGAATGCGTATAGCGTCAGCCGGATTGATTTCTGTATCGGCATTTGGCTCGGTATTCATGGTGATTTCCTTTATGTGTAATTGAGTGGAGTGATCGAGGCCGAGGTGGCTTCTTTCATATAAGGTGGTCGAAAAGGCGCAACCCAAATAGGGCTGGAAATACTGGCTGGCAGTGGGGGGCAGGGGGGGAGGCAGAAAGACCGGCTGCAGCTATGCGCCGATGAACCACCACAAGAAGGCAACGATCGCGGTCCAGACGATGGCATAAAGGGCAATGAAGATGGTGGCCCCAACCAGCATGACGCCCAGCCACAGCAGCGCAGCAGGGGCGATAAACCCCAGCAGGCCACCGAGGAAGAAGCCCTTGAGGCCATAGAAGGAGGCGCCGACCCATGCGCCCACGACGACGCAGATGGCAATGGGTATGCGCAGTTTCCGGAAGTAGCTTGCAACGTCGGTGATACCAAGCTTGAGCAGCAGTGCATGAAAAACCATATTGACCGTGCTTGAATGGGCAGTAGTCCAAATCGGCAGCACCTCAGTCAGGTGGACTTTGCCGCTTGATGATTGTTTTTTCGATCGTGATGCCATGCTCAGACGCCGCCCGTTACGGCATACCGTTTGCACATCGCCAGCAGATCGGGATCAACGCCTTCGGTCTTCGGGATGAAAACTTCAACGCCAAAGCCGTCGTCACTGAGGATGAACACCATCTCGTAGTACCCGGCGTGTTCATCCACGAGTTCAAAAGATGGCGTGAAACCAGCGTGGCCGAACTGGATGCCACTGAAGCGGTTGACCATGATGGGGAACCCTATCTGACCACTGAGGGTGTCCAGGCAGTCACCCGGTTGCACGATCAAAAAATAGCCCAGTTCATCCGGGTCATAGGGGTAGTCTTCGCTGAGGTCCCGAACGGTCTTCTCGATCAGGTGGCGCAGTTCTGGATCGGCAACATTGGCGGCATCAAGAGGATCACGAATGATGAGCATTTGTGGCCTCCGTGGTGGTGGACGGGTTTGAGCAACCGTATGCCGTGCTGCGCCTGCTGGTACGAGGTATGACTTGAGCGGTGAATCTGGATATGTCCATGGACGTGATTTCCTTTCAGGCAAAAAAAAGCCCACTCACCGAAATGGTGGGCAGGCTTGGGGTTGGGGTTTGAAGGGTTACTGGGGGACTGTTATTGCTATCTGCTGTGGCGATGTTTAAGGGTCAGTGCCGTAGGGTAAAGGGCTGTGGCAACGGCGATCATCGTTACCGTCTTGAGGGCCAGTGACAGTACCGTGACCCATGCGGACAGGGCGCCCAATTTGATGAGCGCTGTGGCTATGGCTGCGGCGGCGAGGAAGGGAATGAACATGGGGATCCTTTCGGGGTTGGTGGGGGAAAAGAAAAAGCACCCAAGACGGTTAGGTCAAGGGTGCTGCGATGGGCCAAATAAGGCATGCCCAGGCTTACGACGTTGTCAGTTTTTGCCCTACAGACGTCGTCAACTAGGTCTATTTTTTTGGGAATAGAAAAAGCCCCGAGAATTTCTTCAGGGGGCTTGGTGGGGTGAGGTTGAGCTTGGTTCGCTAAATGGGTATCACCGTGCTAAAAATGCCGCAGCGTAAGAGTGACGACTTGCTGAGACTGCATTGAATACACCCTCTAACCGCAACGCAGAATCGCCCGACCGTCATGAACGGAGGGGCTCCCTTTGCGAAATGCTTCTTTTGCGATCACCGATTTCGAAAAGTCGGATCAAGGCTCCCATTGGTTAGGTAGCGTGCAGTCGCAAAACTTGTGTAGGCGTCAGGTCCCACGTAGGTTTGACTGCTGCCACTCACTAGTATTGACCCGTCGCTTTGAAGTGCGATAGCGTATCCAGTGTCCGTTAGCAAACCAAAGTCTGTGGTCGCTTTCCCGTTCACGGCGAAACTTGAATCAAGACTTCCATTGCTGTTGTAGCGCACTACGGCAAAATCGATGTTGGCAGCCATATAGAAACCAGGAAACGGCATTGGATTGCTACGTACAGACGTCCTTTCACCTGCCACCACTATTTTCCCGTTCGGCTGCACGGCGATGGCGTTCGCAAAGTCTGATTCAGCTGCAAAATCAGTTGTCAATTTTCCGCCCACTCCGAAACTGGTATCGAGACTACCGTTTGACAAATAGCGAACTACCGCAAAGTCATTGCGACTCGTTGACGAATAGGAAACACCTGCTACTAAAATTCTTCCATCAGTTTGCACAGCGACCGCAGAACCAGAATCGGTCGAACCAATCGCTGTGCCTATTTCTGTAGTGACAATTCCATTTCCAGCGAAGGTACTATCCAAATTCCCGTCTGAGTTATAGCGGGCCAATGCAAAGACATTGGACGTACTGCTGCCGGTGTACATCCTTGAGCCTGCGGCAAGGATCTTGCCATCTGTCTGCAGTGCGATACTCTGAACTCCAAGGGTGCTCGTGTCTATTTTTATGCCATTTTGCCCAAAGCTGCTATCGATAGATCCATCGGAGTTATACCGAATCAAGAGAGTTCCATAGCCCGGCGTGAATCTGTTGTACAGATTCGCAGAGCCAGCGACGACAATCTTTCCATCTGTCTGGAGGGCAACGCTGCTAGCAATGAAGTTGAGCAACGAGTCAGTCGTTGTTACGATACCGTTTCCGCCAAAACTCGAATCGATACTGCCGTCTTGGTTGTACCGAACAAGCGCAATTGAGCTTGCTGGGTCTCCAGAGACAGCGGTGTATCCCGCCACGATAATTTTTCCGTCCGTTTGAATGGCAGCACCACGAACCCAATCGGTGCTTTGTATTCTTCCAGCAATATTTGTCCTGACTATTCCGGTGCCCGCGAAACTCGTGTCAAGGCTGCCGTCCTGGTTATATCGAACAACCGCAAAGTCCTGATTGCCGGACGTTACTGCGTTACCTGCGGCAAGGATCTTGCCATCAGATTGAGTCAAGATTACCCTCACGTGACTGTTTTCTTCTATTTTTGTGGTGACCTTACCAAAGTCAGCTGAAACTAAAGGACTCGCCGTAATGGCGACAGTCGCTTGACTACTATTTGCCTTGCCGTCATTCGCGATCAAACTGGCAACATAGGTCCCAGCCACATCAGCAGTAAAAGCCGGTTTTTCCGAGGTCGCTGAAGACAAGGCAGCGGCACTACCCGCAGGTTTGGAAGTCAGCGTCCAAACGTAAGTCAGTGGATCCCCATTGGCATCGGAACTAGCGCTTCCGTCCAAGGTGACGACACTTCCCGCGACTACATTCTGCGCAACACCAGCGTTGGCTATAGGTGCGGCATTCGCTACAGCGGCGGTAATGATTCCGGACACGGCAGTGCTGTCAACTCTGCCATCGTTGACTATCAAGGTTCCGACATAGGTCCCAGCCACATCAGCAGTAAAGGTCGGCTTTACCGAAGTCGCTGAAGACAGGACAGCGGCACTACCTGCGGGTTTGGATGTCAGCTTCCAGGCGTAGGTTAATGGATCACCGTTGGCATCCGAACTGGCACTTCCGTCCAAAGTGACGAGACTACCTGCAACTACATTCTGCGCAACACCAGCGTTGGCTATAGGTGCCGCATTGGCCGCACTGGCGGTTATTGTCACCGCAGAGGCACTGCTAGCCGTAGTGCCGTCGTTCACGATTACGCTGGCAACATACAAACCTGACACATCAGCCACAAAGGTCGGTTTTGCAGTGGTGGGTGAAACAAGGGTCGCTGCGCTGCCTGCGGGTTTGGATGTGATTATCCAAGCGTAGGTCAAGGATTTACCAGCGGCAGCAGAACTTGTGCTTGCATCCAGAGTGACTGTTGTGCTGGCGACGACGCTCTGGGCTGCACCTGCATTTGCGACAGGCGGCATTGTCGGCGCGTTGATCATGCTGGCAACGGTTTGCTTGATGGCATCCGTTGTTTGGTTGCTCGCCAAGGCCGTGGCTACCGTACCGATTTGCGCGTTGCTGAGCTTCAGCTTGAGTGAATCAAGCAATTTGTCGTGCGCATCTCCAGTGGTGGGGCTACCTTGGGTGGCTGCTTTTAGGGGTACAGAAATGAAGTTCCCCAGTGCAGTGGTGTCCACTATGCCAGTCAGAACAAGACCGATGTCGGCCTGCGCTGCCTGGACAGTGGTGGTTGTGATTCTTTGTGTGGCAACTGCGGCGTCAAAGGCGGCAAAGAAGACGTTGGGTTCACTGCCCAGCACGCGCGCGGTGGCCATCTCTGTCAGCGGTGTGATGTTCGCCGTAGCAGTGCTGCTCGTGCCGGTGACAACCGTGTGCAGCTTGACGCCATCGACCGGGTTAGTAATTTCCAACACGCAGGGCAATTGACCGTCAGTGATGGTCAGGGTGTAGCTGCCATCTGCCAGCGTGGCGGCTGTGCCTGTGCCAACTTTGCACTTGCCCGTGACGGTTGCTCCGGGGATGGCTAAGCCAGTGGCGGCAGTGCCGGTGACGGTGAGAGTGGTTGATGTGGGTGTAGTTGGAGTAGCTGAGCCACCACCACCACCACCACCGCACGCGGCAACAATAAGGCCGCAGCCAATTGCAAACAACACTTTCCATTTTTTCATAAAGCTCCCTTTGGTTAAAAATTATGTAACGAATTCCGTGACGACAATT